>FWWL01003311.1_pt1 | contig 29949 bp, 12 predicted proteins | sample 2228331 | NCBI WGS metagenome assembly FWWL01 (sample SAMEA103939775, study PRJEB20133) | metagenome
TCCGGCGGAACCTCGCTCGGGGTCACAGCCAGCAGCAACGGCATCTCCTACGCCTCTGCCAGGGCCGGCGCGGGCGGCCTGCTCGTCGCCGGCGTCGGCGCCGATGCGCGCGCCACCGACACCTCCCGCGTCGAGGCTCATCTGCGCGACAATGCGAGCGTCAATGTCGGGGCCGGCGCGATCACCGTCTCGGCGACGGCGACGCCCGACGCGAAGGCCGCCGCCTACGGCGTCTCCGTCACCGGCGGCCTCGCGGTCGGTGTCGCGATCTCGCGCGCCACGGTGAACCAGACCGTGATCGCGGCGATGGACGGCGGGGCCGCAGCCCAGCGCGCGCTGACCGCCGGCACGCTCTCGATCCTCGCGACAAGCACGATTGCCGGAACGCCGGTCACCTCGATCGGCGGCTCGCCCGGCCAGACCCACCAGTTCGTACGCGGCGGCACGGGCGCGGCGGCGTGGTCCTTCGCCGGCTCGGGCTCCTATTACGCCAGCGCGGTGGGCTCGGACGCGGGCGCGTCCACGACCTCGACCGTGACCGCCTCGGCCGGCGCCAATGTCCGCCTGCCCAACGCCGTCGTCCGGATCGCCGCAGACAACACGACGCGGCAGATCGCGTCCTCGACCGGCTTCTCGATCGCCGGCAAATATTCGGTCGGCGCGGTGCTGGCCGACGCCCGCTCGACTTCGACCACAAGCGCGACGCTCGGCGACGACGCCCGCCTGCTGGGCGGCGCCGGAAGCAGCTTCAGCCTGACCGCGACCGGCCAGGACACGCAGATCGCCAAGGCCGTCTCCGGCAGCGGCGGCCTCGTCGCCGGCGCGGGCGCGCAGGCCGACACCGCCAACACGGCGACCGCGACGGCCCGGATTGGGGCGCGCGTCCAGATCGGCGCCAACACCATCCTGGTCAACGCCAAGCATACCGACGAATACGCCAACCTCGTCGATGCCGTGCAGGCCGCCGCGCTGGGCGCCAGCGCCTCGCTCGCCAGCCACAACGCGCGCTCCGACGTGCTGGTCGATATCGGCGCCTCCGTGCTCTTCAGCGCGATCGGCAACGGCACGCAGGGCTGCTATGTCACGAGCTGCATCCAGGGCATCGAGCTCGAAAGCCGCAATATCTTCCGCCAGCTTGCGCTTGGCGACACGGTCAGCGCCGGCGCGGGTGGCGGCATCAACGGCGTCGGCGCAAAATCGACGATCGGCATCGACGGCACGTCGAAGGTTGTCGTCGGCAACGACGCCAATTTCGCCAGCGGCGGCAACGCGCTCTCCTCACCCGGCCCGATCGCGATCCAGGCGATCACCGAACTCGCCGCCGACGACACGGTGACGCTGACCACCGGCGGCCTGCTGCAGGGCTCGGGCGTCACGTCCCAGTACCGCGCCGACGCCGACAACGAGGTCACGCTCGGGACGAACAACACGCTCACTTCGGCCGGCACGATCAATATCGGCACCTATACCGACGCGGTCGTGAAGACCAACGCGCTGGTGACGACTTATGGGCTGGCCGCCGTCGGCGTCTCCGAGGCGGACACCAACGTCATCACCGATCAGACCGTCACGATCGGCGCCAACAGCACGTTGACCGCGCTGGACAACATCAACGTCACCGCCGGACGCGACGCCTCGGGCATCGCCTCGACCCGCATCCTCGGCGACGCGTCCGCAGTCGGCTATGTGCGCGGCCTGATCGCTGTGCCCGACGCCGACGCCGCGACCGACTTGAAGAACCGGACCGTCCTCAACGTCCATACGGGATCGGCCCTGCTCAGCGCCCAGAACGTCACGCTCGGAGCCTATAACGGCACGGTGACGCCGAATGCGCGCGGCGCGGGCCATGGCTACCAGCTCTATTTCATCCCGGTGACCCAGCGCGACGAGAGCCCCGGCGCGCTCGCGACCTCGACAGTGGCGATGAACGGGCGCGCCGTCGGCGGCGTCTTCCGGGAGCAGGAGATCATCATCGGCTGCGGCGCGAGCGGTCTCACGATCTGCGACCTCAACGCTCTGCCAACCGTCTACGTCAAGGCCGGCGGCGCGCCGGTCACCGTCACCCGCGACGACGCCTTCGACGCGGTCGCCTATGTCCGCGCCAACTACACCACGACCAACGGCACGATCGACGACACGGCGGTCGCCGACACGCTGGTCGGCGGCATCGCCTCGGGACCCGTCAGGGCCTACCGGATCAGCCAGCTTTATGCGGCGGGTGGCAATGTCTACGTCAATGGCGACACGATCCAGGGCAGCGGCACGCTGACCGCCAATGGCGGGCCGACGATCAAGGTCGTCAACAACAGCTGGGCCTATCTGATCCTCGACGGCGGCGCCTACATCCCCGATCTCTCGACCGGCGACATCCTGTTCACCGGCGCGGCGCAGGGGCGAGCCGGTCTCACGCAAACCTCGGTCAACGCCAACGCCCAGCCCAGCGTCATCATCGACAACGCCTACACCCGCAGCGACATCGGCAATTTCGGCCCGGCTCTGCTGATCGGCGACGACATCACCAATCTCGGCGGGCTGGTCTCGATCAACAACACCAAGGGTTCGTTCGGCTTCTCGGGCCAGCGCATCGACTCGCTGCAGTTCAACGTCACGGTGCCCGAAGGAGCGGTCGCGATCGCCTCGAACGGCCCTAACGGCATGTACAATGCCGGCGCCTCACCGCAGGCGGAGTGGGGCCACGCGATCACCTATCCGGGCGCGACGCCGGGGGCGGCCTCCAACACCTATGTGATCAACGACACCGTCAACGCCATCGCCAACACGCTCTATTTCGGGTCGGGCGCGAGCCTGAACTACAACCTCTACCACCGCATCGAGGATAGCGCGAACCCGGCGCTGCGCTTCAGCACCATCCTGTACGGCAACTGCATCGGCTATGGCTCGACCGGCTTCAACTGCGTCGGCGGCTATCATTTCGGCAACGGCATCAACTTCGCGCTGATCCCGATCGTGCCGAAATACCGCGAAAGCAGTTCCGTTCAGGCCCAGGGCGGCGGCTCGCAGATCTACGGCGCACAGGTCGCGATCAAGGCCTCGGTCATCAACATCAATGCCTCGATCGAGGCGGGCCGGGCGACGAACCAGTCGGTCGTGCTCGGCGCGGGTCTCGCGGCCGGGCTGCAGGGCTTCCGCTCGAACTATCAGGCGCTGTCGCAGTATACCTATGTCGATCCGGTCATCGACGTCAGCCAGTATTTCCTGACGAGCGCCCATGTCTCGAAGCAGAACAGCGGCGATCGGGCGATCAAGGTCTTCTACGACTACCGAAGCGGCGAACTCTCCGTTTCGGACGTGAACGCCTCCTCCGGCGGCGGCTCGGTGCTGCTCGACGGCCAGATCATCAGCACGAACCAGGCCGGCAGGATCAAGATCAATGGCGGCTTCGGCCATGTAAACATCGTCAACAACAGCGGCGTCGCGCTCGTCACCAACCGGATCAACACCGGCACGGCGGCAGGCGCGAACGCCAGCACGAGCAAGATCACCATCGTCGACCGGCTCATCACCTCGGGCAACAATACCACCGTCTATGCCTATACGCCGGGCGCCGGCATCGCGGTCTACAAGAGCATGAACGGCGCGCAGCCGATCCTGAGCGGGGCCAACGCCACGGCGCGCTTCGCCACGATCGCCGGCGACACGACGAGTTACGACGTCAAGGACGGCACGCGTTACGAGTGGACGCAGCAATTGTTCGTCTACAAGGACAATCTGGTCAGCGGCGATCCAAACCAGCAGGGAGTCTGGCGCTACAGCTCGGGCTCGGCCAACAACCCCTGGATGTATGTGGCAGGGCCGGCGAGCGGCATCTGGGGCGACAACACCTCATCGGGTCCGGACTACTGGAACCAGTCGACCACGCCGCAGGGCCGGGTGACCCATAACCCGTTTCACGCCGTCAGCAACCCTGTCTTCTTCCAGACCCTGCAAGGCGGCGTCATCGAGGTATCGAACGCGCAGCAGTTCTATGAGGGCTGCAATGGTCAAAATCCAAGCTTCTGCAGCCGCGACTTCCAGCAGGTTCCGGGCTCGACCGCCAACACCTACTGGAACTACAATCACGTCAGGTCCGCCTGGCTTCAGGTCACGGCGTCGGTCAGGGCGGACTACGATTTCGGCATCAGCTTCGAAGGCAACGCGTCCGGCCTGATCAACATCACCTCGAACGCGAATATCGGCCAGCGCGGCAACATTATCAATCCGACCGGCGCGACCACTATCACCGCCTCCTCCGGCAGCTTCAGCCAGGCCTCGCAGGTCTCGATCCTGAGCAACCATTTGACCATCACCGGCCGTGACTCGGTCGGCGCGGTCGGCTCCGAGATCAAGGCGACGCTGACCGACGGTGCGGCGATCGCGGCCTATTCCGGAGCCGGCGGCATCCATCTCAACATCGATTCCGCCGCAAAAGTCTGGCGCTTCAACGCCGATCTCGATGCCGGCTCGGGCCGCTATGGCGACATTAGGGTCCGTGCCTCCGGCGGGCTCGAAGTCGCGAACTGGGCCCCGGCCGACTTCACCCATGCGCTCGGCAACAACATCACGATCACCAGCCGCGACGGCGCGGTCGGCGGCATCAACACGCCGCTGCGCATGCAGGCTATGGCGACGACCTTGGCCAACGGCTCCCAGACCGGAGGCGTGGTCAACATTTCGGCGCAGGGCGACATCGGCATCCGCCAGCTTTCGGGCAATCTCCGCGTCGGCCAGATCGCCAGCTCCGGCGGCAATGTGCGCGTCGATGTGGTCGGCGGCACGCTGAAGGCCGCCAACGCCCAGACGGCGGCGCAGTCGCTCTCGACCGAGCAGCTCTCGGCGATCTCCAGCAAGCTGAAACTGACGCAGGCCGACGGGGCGGACGCGGCAGCGCAGGCCAGCGTGGCCGCTTTCGAGCGCAACGTAACCGAGACCTACGGGCTCTATTCCAGCCTGATCGGCAACGGCACGGTCACGAACGGCGTCTTCACGCTGAACGCCAGCGCGATCCCGCTGTACCAGGCGCTGGCCGATGCGGCGCTGGGCAGGACCGCGGACGCTGGCGAAGTCGCCGCCTATGCGGCCGGCCGCTACGCCGCCTACGCCACCGTCTTCGACAAGGCCTATGGCGGGAACTGGAGCAGCCAGGCGCGCTTCGACCCCAGAACGCTGGAAAGCAACTACAGCTTCACCACCGCCTCACCGGGCGCGGCGAGCGGCCTCGCCGCGAGCATCACCGCCAATTCCGTCTGGCAGACCGGACAGCTTATCGCGGCGATCGATCAGGCGGCTTTGCAGCCGGCTTCCGGCGTCGTCGGCAACGGCACGCCGATCATCATCGGCCGCGACGTCTCGCTCAATATCGGCGGCAGCATCGGTTCGCTCGCGCCCGATGTCGCCGTCTCGCTCGACGCCATCCGCAACGGCACGCTGAGCAACACCGAATTGCAGGCGCTCGCGGTGGCGACGACGCCGGGCTCGGTCAAGCTGATCGGAACCAATGGAAGCGGCCAGCGCGTCGCCGTCACCAGCCTCGGCACGGTGCCCAACGGCGTCACCCTGACCTCGGTCGACATCGCCCAGACCGCGCCGCTCTTCATCAGCGCGACCGGAACCTTCTCGGGTTCGGCGCAGGGCGACATCTACCTGCAGGCGACGACGGCCGGGCAAGCCGGCAGCGGCTCGCTCAGGCTCGGCGCCGTCACCGCGACCGGCCAGATCAACCTTCAGGCGCCGCAGGCGATCACGGTCGCGACCGCACCCAGCAGCACGACGCCGCTCAACGCCGTGCAGATTCAGGCCGGGACGGACCTGACCTTGTCCGCCGCAGGCGGCGGCATCGGCTCGGCGGCGACGCCCCTCACCTATCAGATCGGCGGCCGCCTCGTCTCGGCCTCTGCCGGCGCCGGCGACGCTTACCTCGTCAAGCCGACCGGAAACGCCGAGATCGGCCGCATCTTCGCGCAGGGCACGGTCTCGGTCACGGCCAGCGCCGGCTCGATCACGAGCTATCTCCCCGGCGTCGCGATCTCGGCCCAGACCGTTCTCCTCAACGCCTCGGGCAATGTCGGCAGCCAGGCAACCCCTTTCGCGGTCCAGTCGGCCGATGACGGTGAAATCTCGGGCCAGATCGGCGGCTCGGGCTGGATCTCGACCCCGACGCTGGCGACACAGACGGCCGTCGCCCAGCGCATAGGAGCGCTGACGGCAAATGGCAGCCTGACGCTGACGGCCGATGCCGAACTGCGCGTGCTGCGCAACCTGACCGCGACGACGGGCGCGCTCAGCGCGACCGCCGGCGCGATCGTGATGGAAACGGGCGCGACGGCGACGGCGGCGGGACGCGTCACGCTCGCATCCGCAACCAACGTGACGCTTGGCCGCGTCGCCAGCGCGCTCGCCGCGCCGCAGGGCACGGCTTCGATCGCGGTGACGGCGGCGGGCGCGATCTTCGGCAATACAGGCGTGGTCAACCTCAACGCGGCCCAGGCTGGCGGCGTGATCGCGCTCAATGCCGGCACGGGCATCGGCACGACGCTCGACGCCATCAGCTTCGCAGCGCCCAACCTCTCGGCCCGCAGCCTGCAGGGCAATATCAACCTGCGCACGGCTTCGACCACCCGCGTCACCGCGCTGACGGCCGATCTCGGCGCAGCCGCGATCGCAGCCGACGGCGCGGTCACGATCGACGCGCTGACCAGCGGCGGCGCAGCCAGCGCGACCTCGACCGCGAGCACGCTGACCGTCACAACGCTGAATGCGGGCGGGGGCACGACGCTCTCGGCTGCCGGCCTCGTCACCATCGACAGCGCGACGACGACGCTGGGCGATCTCTCCATAGCCTCGACCAATGGCGGCATCACGGCGTCGACGCTCAACTCCGCCGGCGCGCTGTCCTTGACCGCGCAGGGCGCGATCGCGGCGACGACCGCGACCAGCGGGACGACGACGCAGGCGACCTCGTCGGGCGACACGCTCTCGATCACGAGCTTGAGTTCCGGCGCGACCGCGACGCTCGCCGGCCGCAACGGCGTGACGCTCGGCAGCGCGGCCACGACGCTGGGCGACCTGACGGTCTCCTCCAGCCATGCCGGCATCACGACCACGACCCTGAACGCAGGCAGCGCGGCCAGGCTGACGGCGCAAGGCGCGATCTCGGTCGTAACGTCGATGGCCAGCGGTAGCGGCGCGACCGCGACCTCGAACGGGAGCACGCTGAACATTGTCGCGCTGACCGCCGGCGGCACGACCACACTCTCCGGCTCCGGCGCTGTCACGATCGGCAGCGCCCGCACCACCGGAGGCGACCTGTCGATCACCTCGCTCACCGCCGGCATCGGCGCGACGACGCTCGACGCTGCGGGCGCCCTGTCCGTCAATGCGCCCGGCGCGATCACCGTGACGACCGCGACCAGCGGAACCACCACGCAGGCGACCTCCTCGGGCGATACGCTCTCGATCACGACGCTGACCTCGGGCAGCGCGGCGACGATGGCCGGTCGCAACGGCGTCACGATCGGCAACGCTATGTCCATGACTGGCGAGCTGTCGGTTGCCTCCAGCCACGCTGGCATCATGGCGGCGACGCTCAGCGCCGCCGGCGCTGCGACCCTCACCGCGCAAGGCGCGATTTCGGTGACGACGTCGCTCATCGCCACCGGCGGCGGCGCGACTGCCACCTCGACCGGCGGCACGCTCGACCTCGTCGCGCTCACGGCGGGCGGGACCTCGACCCTGTCCGGCTCCGGAGCCGTCACCCTGGGAACCGGCCGCACCACAAGCGGCGATCTCTCGATCGCCTCGCTCACGGCCGGAATCACGGCGACGACGCTCGACGCGGCAGGCTCATTGTCGCTGGCGGCGCCCGGCGCGATCACCATCGCGACCGCAACCGGCGGCACGACCACGCAGGCCACATCGTCGGCCGGCACGCTCGCGATCACGACGCTGACATCGGGCGGAACTGCGACGCTGGCCGGTCGCGACGGCGTGACGCTTGGCGACGTCACGACGACGCTCGGCGATCTCGCGATCGGCTCCAGCCAAGCCGGCATCACGGCCGCGACGCTGAGCGCGGCCGGCGCGGCCACCCTCTCCGCGGCGCAGGCGATCACCATCGCCAGCCTCGGCAGCGGCGAGACCAGCCTCGTCCAGACCTCGGCCGGCCCGATCGACATCACGACGCTAAATGCCGGCGGCACCGCGCAGGTGATCGGCGCGACGACCGTGTCGCTCGGCACGGCGACGACCACGGCCGGCGACCTGCGGGTGATCTCGGCCGGCGGCGCGATTATGGCGACGCGGCTGACCAGCGCCGGCGGCGTCGAGGCGACCGCGCCCGGCGCGGTCACGATCGGGACACTGGCCAGTGGCGGCGCGGTCGATGCGACCTCGAGCGGCGGCGCGCTGCGCATCGACACGCTCTTGTCGGGCCAGGTCGCGACGCTTGTCGGCGCGGCCGGCATTACGCTCGACAGCGCCCGGACGCTGACCGGGTCGCTGGTCGCCACGGCATCGGCCGGCGGCATCCAGGCGCGGTCGCTGAACGCCGCCGACCGCCTCACGCTCTCCGCGCGCGACCTAATCGCGCTGACCGAGGCGACCAGCGCCAACGAGGCTTCGATCGTCTCGACGAGCGGCATCGTTCGCGCGACGACGTTGCGCGCCGGAGCGGCGCTGATGGTGGATGGCGCCGGCGGCGTCGATCTGCAATCGGCCCTGACGACGCTGGGCGATGTCGTGCTGCGCTCGTCCAATGCCGGCCTCGCGCTTGGGGCCGTCACGGCCGCGCGCGACATCGCGCTGCTGGCGCAAGGCACGATTGCTGCGAATTCGCTGGTGGCGGGCCGCGATCTGAGCGCGAGCTCGCTAGGCTCGACGCTCGCCATCCAGGCCTTCTCGGCCGGTCGCGACATCTCGCTCGTCGCCAATGGCGCGATCGGGCTTGACGCCGCCGAAGCCGGCCGCAACCTTTCCGTCACCTCCAGCGAGGCGGGCGTCACGCTTCGGTCGGCCCGCGCCGGCGCAGCGATCGGGCTCGATGCGGCCGGCCTCCTGACCGTCACCTCCCTGCGCTCCGGCGGCGCCGCGACGCTTTCGGGCGGCGCGATGTCGATCGGCGAGCTCGTCGCCGGTGACACCGCGACGCTGCGCGGCGTGGGCTCGGTCAGCCTCGGCAGCGTCTCCACGCTGATCGGCGACATCGCCGTCGCCTCGACCGCCGGGCGTATCGACGCTGCGAGCCTCGACGCGGCCGGCGCGCTGGCGCTGCAGGCGGCAGCTACCGTCCAGGTCGGGACCGCGCGCAGCGCCGGCGCGGCCGAGCTTCTCTCCACCGCTGGCGACGTCACCGTCGCGCGACTGAACGCGGGGCGCGATGGCCGCCTCGTCGCCGATGGCGCTGTTCGCCTGGAGAATGGCGGCAGCGGCGGCTCGCTGACGCTCGCCTCGACCAACAGCCTCGCCTCGGTCGGGACCGCGAGCGCCGGCAGCGACATCGCGGTCACGGCCCAGCGCATCGTCTTCGGCGCGCTCGACGCCGGCCGCGACGCCAGGCTTGCTAGCGCAGGCGCGATCGACGGGGACAGCATCGTCGCGACCGATGCGCTGACCGCGCTCGCGGGTGGGAGCGGAGCCGGTTCGATCAACATCGCGGTCGGAGCCGCGCGCAACAGCGCCTTCACCGCGCCCGACGATGTGCGGCTCGGCCGCTACGGCGCGGGCGACAGCATCGTCATTCTCGGCAACACGATCGTCTCCAACATCGTGCAGCTCGCCGGGGCCTCCGGCGGGCCGCTCGATCTGACCATCGCCGGCTCGCGCGGACGGACCGCGGAGCAGGTCGCGCTTTCCGTCGACGCGGCCTCGTTCCGGACCACGCGGTTCGAGACGGTGGACGGCGCGGTGACGACGACCTCGCGCCGCTTCGACCTGCTCCAGGCCTTCGTGCCTGGGGCGCTCCGGCTCGATGCGCCGGGTCTGCGGGTCTTCGCCAACAACCGCAGCCCCGCCCCGCTGACCGGCTTCGATGTCCAGCTCTATCAGCGCGACCGGCCTTTCTTCGTCTCGCTCAACGGTGGTAGCCTCAGCACCAACGCCATGATCATCCGGTTCGACTCCGATCAGATCAGCATTCCTGGCGGCAATGGTGGGGAACCGGAGGTCTCGATGGCGCGCGACATGCCACGCCTGGGAGCGTCGATGCTGACCGGCCCGAGCTTCGGCGAGACGGCCCGCAGCTTCGTGCTGGACGAAACCGGCCGCTGGCGCAGCAACGATCCCGAGACCACCGCCAGCATTGGCGGCGGCGTCGCCACGCGGGTCAATCTCGCCGGAGGCGGGGAGCAGCCTTGAGCGCCGGCATGCGCCTGCGGGACCGCCTCGACGCGGGCCCGATCGCCTTGACGTTCGCCGCCGCCCTGCTCCTGTCAGGCGCAGCGCCCGCTCTCGCGCAACTGACGACGCGCACGCTCGAAACCGAAGCCGAGCGCCAGCGCCTCGACCTCGAACGGCAGGCGACGCCGCCGCGCCAGCGCGGCCCGGCCGTGATCGCGCCCGACCGGCCGCCGACGCTGACCTTTCCCGCCGGCGGCGCGACTGTGCTGCTGAAACAGATCGAGTTCGGCCCCTCGGCCTTTCTGAGCGAGGCCGAGCTCGATGCGATCCGCCAGCGCTATCGCGGCAGGACGGTCGATCTCGCCGCGATCGGCGAACTCGTGCAGGCGGTCAACGATCTCTATGCCGGCAAGGGCCAGGTCACGGCGAGCGCGATCCTGCCACCGCAGAAGCTCGAGGGCGGGACGCTCAAGGTCAGCCTGATCGAGGGCAAGGTCGGCGCGATCAGCGTCACTGGCGCGGTGCAGTCATGGCCCTGGTACCTGCAGTCGCAGATCCCGGCGCGCCCCGGCGAGGTCGTCGATGCGCCGGCGCTCAACCGCTCGATCTCGATCTTCAACCGGATCAACGAGGTGCAGCTCAGGGCGCAGTTGCGCGCCGGCGCGAGCTTCGGGCTGACCGATCTCGAGCTCGCCGCGACAGAGCCGCCGCGCAACCTCGCGCAGATCTCCTGGGACAATCAGGGCGTGACATCGACGGGGCGCTATCAGGGCGTGCTCTTCCTGAAGCATCACGGCCTGCTCGGCATCGACGACCGGCTGATCTTCTACGGCTCGCGCTCGCGCGGCGGCATTCTGGGCAGCCTGAGCTACGGTATCCCGGTCTCGCCCTTCGGCACCCGGCTCGGCGTCAGCTACACGCGCTCGGCCTTCAACATCGTCACCGGCCCGAGCCGGGAACTCCGGCCGGAGGGCATCTCCGAGAGCGGCGCGATCAATCTGACGCAGCCTGTCTTCGCAACCGACAGCATGCTCCTGCAGGCGACGGCGAGCCTCGGCAAAGGCCTGAGCCACAGCAAGCTGCTCGACATCGAGACGGCAAACAGCCGCAACACAAAGGTCAGCGGGGGGCTGTCGCTGAACGTCACCCTGCCCGGCTTCGTCCAGATGCTGACGCCGACGCTGACGCGGATCAATTTCGAGGATCGGATCGCCCAGCAGAAGCGCGATTTCACGCTCTTCAGCGGCACGAGCACGACGATCCTGCGCATCAGCGACGACATCTACGCTTCGATGGTCGGCGCCTGGCAGTACTCGCGCATCACGCAGCTACCCGGCGATCAGGTCTTCCAGATCGGCGGGCCGACCACGATCCGCGGCTATCCGATCGGCGCGGCCTTCGGCGATTCCGGTTATTACGGCCAGGCCGAGCTGCACTATGCCCTGCCCGAACCGCTGAAGAGCCTCGACGCCTTCGTCTTCCTCGACCATGGCGCGACCTTCGCGACATTCCCGTCGGTGAGGCGCGCAACAGCGGTCGGCGCGGGCCTTGCCTGGCGGCCGGTCGACTGGGCGACGCTGGAGGGCGGCGTCGCCCGCCCGCTCCAGCGCGTCACCGCGAGCCAGCGCGACCACGAACTCTATTTCCGGTTGACCCTGCGAAAGACCCTGTAAAAGGTCGCTATCGCCCAAGAGGACTTCAACACGATCATGGCGCCGCTTCCCCTGTTCTATTCCAGCATCATCGTTCTCGACCGGAACACCAATCGCGACCTGCGCATCGCGACCCCGGAGCAGCCTTTCGCTTTCGCGGCCGGCAGCCATGTGATTCCCGCGCTAATGGCCGAGTTCGTGCTCGGCTGCCGCGACATGCCGATCCTGTTCATCGAGGAGGCGGGCCAGGTCTCGCCGCTGTTCATGGTGGGGATGCGCAGCGGCCGGAACGATTTCATTGACGCTGCCGGCCGCTGGGCCGGGCAGCATGCGCCAGCCTATGTCAGGCGCTATCCCTTCATCGGCGGCGACGTCTCGCAGGAACAGCAGGTGATCTGCCTCGATGGCGGCTTTTCCGGGATCAGCGAAAGCGAGGGGGACCGCCTCTTCACCGAAGACGGCGAGCCGAGCCCGGCGCTGCAGCAGGCGATCACCTTCGTCGCCGACTATGCCGCCGCCGCGAGCGCCACGGCCGCCTTCACGGTCGCACTGAAAGAACTCGACCTGTTCCAGACGGTAACGATCGACATCCGCACACCGACCGGCGCCAGCTCGAATTTCCACGGTTTTTCAGCGGTTTCCGAGGAACGACTCAACGCGCTTCCAGACGAGGCGCTGGTCGATCTCAAGCGCAAGGGCTATCTCGCGCCGATCTACGCGCATCTGATCAGCATGACCAATTTCTCCGCGCTCGGAAACCGCGCGCCGGAGGCGCTGGCGGCCTGAACTCCTGATCCGCGATCGTTCTGCATCTCGGTTTTCAGTTAAAGACGAAGCCCGGCCCCGCTTATGCGGGACCGGGCCAAAGAGCCGACGAAGTTGCGATCAGGCCGCCTTGCGGTTGACGCCGCCGGTGGCGAGCCGGCTCAGCTTCTCGTCGGTAGCGGCTTCCTCGTCGAGATTCTGCTTCAGCAGGGCCGCGCAGTCGTCCCGGCCGAGCTGCTTGGCCCAGGCGACGAGCGTGCCGTAGCGCGTGATCTCGTAGTGCTCGACCGCCTGCGCGGCGGCGATCAAGGCCGCGTCGAGAACGTGCTTGTCGTCGATTTCGCCGGCGATCTCGTCAGCCTCCTTCAGGATGCCGTCGATCGCCGGGCAGGTGACGCCCTTCTCCTCGACGCCATGCTGCTTGAAGACCTGCTTCAGGCGCGTGATGTGGCCTTCCGTCTCCTGCAGATGTGTCTGGAACCCTTGCTTCAGCTCAGGGCTGGTGGCCTTCGCGATCATCTCGGGAAGCGCCTTCTTGATCTGGTTTTCGGCGTAGTAGATGTCCTGCAGCGTATGGACGAAGAGATCGTCCATCGTCGCGATGTCCTTGGTGAACCAACCCATCGGGGCCTCCTGTCTCGATTTGCCCCAGCCTAATGTCGGAGGAACACATGCCGCCCCGAGAGGTTCCCGCCGACTGGCCGCCCTCGACAAAAAAAGCCCGGCCTCGCAACAGCGGGACCGGGCCGACAGCCGAGTGGTCTTGCAGAGGGTTCGGCGCTCAGGCGACGGCGGCCCTGCGTGCATTGGAGGCGTCGCCCTCCTCGAACATCGCCATCGCCGCCGCGACGCCGCCGCTGCGATGCGGCACGCCGGCGGCCGCCAGCCCCATCTCGACGCCCGAGAGCGCGCCGAGCAGCATGAGTTCGTTGCACTCGCCGAGATGGCCGATGCGGAAGACCTTGTCGGCGACCTTGCCGAGACCCGAGCCGAGCGAGATGTTGTATTTCTCCAGCGCAATCTTGCGGTAGCGATCGGCGCTGTGGCTTGGCGGCATCATCACGGTGGTCAGCACCGGCGAATGCTCGGCCTCGTTCTGGCAGAGAACCTCCAGCCCCCACGCCTTGACGGCGGCGCGACAAGCGGCTGCAAGGCGCTTGTGGCGGGCGAAAACATTGTCCAGCCCCTCCTCCTGCAGCATGGCGAGCGCTTCCTTCAGCCCGTAGAGCAGGTTCGTCGCCGGCGTGTAGGGGAAAAACCCGCCGGCGTTGATCCTGACCATCTCCTGCCAGTCCCAGAACGAGCGTGGCAGCCTGTTGCTTTTCGAGGCGGCGAACGCCTTCTCGGAAACGGCGTTGAAGCTCAGGCCCGGCGGCAGCATCAACCCCTTCTGCGAACCCGAGACGGTGACGTCGACCTGCCATTCGTCATGGCGGAAATCGGCCGAGCCCAGCCCCGAGATCGTGTCGACCATGAACAGCGCCGGATGACCGGCGGCGTCGATCGCCTTGCGGATCTCGGCGATGCGGCTGGTCGCGCCCGTCGAGGTCTCGTTGTGGACGACCATCACGGCCTTGATTTTTTGCGTTCTGTCCTCGGCGAGCCTCGCCTCGATCGCGGACGGATCCGCCCCGCGCCGCCAGTCGCCTGGGATGAACTCGACCTCGATGCCGAAGCGGGTGGCGATCTGCTTCCACAGCGTGGCGAAATGGCCGGTCTCTGCCATCAGCACGGTGTCGCCGGGCGAGAGCGTGTTGACGATCGCGGCCTCCCACGCGCCGGTGCCCGACGCGGGGTAAATCACGACGGGCTGCTTCGTCTTGAAGATGGTTTTGCAGCCCTCCAGAACCTCCTTGCCGAGCACGGCGAATTCGGCGCTGCGATGGTCGATGATCGGCATGGCGACCGCACGCAGGATCCGGTCCGGGATCGGGCTCGGCCCGGGGATGTGCAGGAAATGCCGGCCTTGCTGAGCGCTCATCGCGTGTCCTCTCCGTTTCGGCCTTGGTCCGGCCGGTTGGAAGCGAGTGTTGGCGATCGGGAGACGCGTGCCAAGTGCCGAGTTTCGACAAGCGCTCTTTCCCGGAGATGCTGTTGCCGCATGCGCCATGGGCGTTACGGTAGCGTCGGCTGAAGCAGGAATCGAAGAACCGACCATGTATGGCGCGCAATCGGCCCAGCTCTCGTCCCGCAATCTCGGCCTCGAACGCCGGCTGGAGCAGGCGCTCGAAGGTGAAGTCCGCTTCGACGCCTTCACCCGCGGCCGATATGCGACCGATGCCTCGATCTACCAGATCGTGCCGCAGGGCGTGGCCTTCCCGAAATCGGAAGCCGATATCGCGGCCGCGCTGACGATCGCGGCCGAGCATGGCGTGCCGGTGATCGCGCGCGGCGGCGGGACCTCGCAGAACGGCCAGCCGATCGGCGACGCGCTGATCCTGGACATGAGCCGGTATTTCAACGGCATCCGCGACTACGATCCGGCGGCACGCACGATCTCGGTCGCGCCCGGCCTCGTGCTGGAGGCGCTCAATGCGCATGTCAGGAAGGACGGGCTGTTCTTCCCCGTCGAGCCCTCCACCGCGAGCCGCTGCACCATCGGCGGCATGACTGGCAACAACTCGTCGGGCGCGCGCTCGCTGCGCTACGGCAAGACCGTCGACAACGTCGTCGCCATGAAGGCGATGTTCCATGACGGCGAGCCGTTCGCGCTGGGCGACGGCCCCGTCGGCGACAACGCCTCGGCCCGCGCGCGCGATCTGATGACGCGGATGCTCAAACTTGCCGACGGCCACCGCGCCGAGATCGAGGCGATCTTTCCAAAGGTGCAGCGCCGCGTCGGCGGCTACAATCTCGACGAATTGCTGCCGGCCAATCCCAACCTGTCGCATCTGCTGGTCGGCTCGGAGGGGACGCTCGCCATCACGACGGAGGCGACGCTCAAACTCTCGACGCTTCCCGCCCATCGCGTCATGGGCGTCTGTCACTTCCCGGATTTTCGCTCGGCGATGGAGACGACGCGGCACATCGTCGATCTCGGTCCCGTTGCGGTCGAGCTCGTCGACAACAACGTGCTGGTGCTGGGCGCCGACATCCCGCTCTTCGTGCGAACGCTCGCCGACATCACGCGAGGACAGCCGAACTGCCTGCTGCTGGTCGAGTTCGCCGGCGACGATCTCGGTGCGCTCAAGCATGACCTGAAACGGCTCGACCAGTGCATGGCCGATCACGGCTTCCCCGACGCCGTCGTCGAAGTGGTCGAGCCTGCCCGCCAAAAGCCGGTCTGGGAGGTGCGCGAGGCCTGCCTCAACATCATGATGTCGATGAAGGGCGACGGGAAGCCGGTCTCCTTCATCGAGGACTGCGCGGTGCCGCTTGAACACCTCGCCGACTACACCGACGCCGTCACCGCCCTGTTCGAGAAGCACGGCACGCGCGGCACCTGGTACGCCCATGCCTCGGTCGGCTGCCTGCATGTCCGCCCGATCCTGAACATGAAGGACGAGGCCGGGGTGAAGGCGATGCGCACCATCGCGGAGGAAGCCTGCGCGCTGGTGCGCCAGTTCAAGGGTTCGTTCTCGGGCGAGCATGGCGACGGCATCTCGCGCTCGGATTTCGTCGAGCCGATGTTCGGCGGCCCCCTCACCCGCGCCTTCGAGCAGGTCAAGGACGGCTTCGATCCCGACAACCGGCTCAATCCGGCCAAGATCGTCCGGCCCTACCACATGGACGATCGCTCGCTGATGCGGTTCGCACCCGGCTACGCGACGCCGATCCCGGCGCAGACCGCACTAGACTGGTCCGACTGGGGCGGGTTCGGCGGCGCGGTCGAGATGTGCAACAACAACGGCACCTGCCGGAAGATGAGCGGCGGGACCATGTGCCCCTCCTACCGCGCCACGCGCGAGGAACAGCACGTCACGCGCGGGCGGGCGAACACACTCAGGCTCGCCATCTCCGGCCAGCTCGGCCCGGACGCCTTCACCTCGCCCGAGATGAAGCAGACGCTCGATCTCTGCGTCTCCTGCAAGGGCTGCAAGCGCGACTGCCCGACCGGTGTGGACATGGCCCGGATGAAGGTCGAGTTCCTGCATCATTACCATGGCAGGCACGGCCTGCCGCTGAAGGAGCGGCTGATCGCCTATCTGCCGCGCTACGCGCCATGGGCGGCGCGCCTCAGCCCGCTGATGAACCTGCGCGACAAAATTCCGCTGCTGGCGCGTCTGAGCGAGCGGATCGCCGGCTTCAGCGCGCGCCGCTCGCTGCCGGTCTGGCGCAAGCCATGGGCGCAGGGCGGTGAGCGTGCGAAGGTCGCCGACGTGCTGGGCGACGGGCGCGACGTCATCCTCTTCGGCGACACCTTCAACCGCTATTTCGAGCGCGAGAATCTGGAAGCCGCCGACAAGGTACTGGCTGCCGGCGCCTACCGCATCCACAAGGTCGAGCCGGCGGATGGCGGCCGGCCGCTCTGCTGCGGGCGCACCTTCCTGTCGGCCGGGCTCGTCGACGAGGCACGCGCCGAGGCGCGCCGGACGCTGGATGCGCTCGCGCCCTACGTCGCCAGCGGCGCGCGCATCGTCGGACTGGAGCCGTCCTGCCTGATGACCTTCCGCGACGAGTTCGCCGCGCTTCTGCCCAAGGCCGAGGTCGAGCCGGTGGCGAAGGCCGCGCTGCTGCTGGAGGAACTGCTCGCCGCCGACATCAAGGCGGGCGCGACCACCCTGCCCTTCGCCCCGCAGGCCGGCCGCATCGCCCATCTCCACGGCCATTGCCACCAGAAGGCTTTTGACGCCATGGGCGCGGTCGAGGCGACGTTACGCGCTGTTCCGGGGCTGGAGGTCCGTCCGATCGAATCGAGCTGCTGCGGCATGTCCGGGGCCTTCGGCTACGCCGCCGAGACCATCGACGTCTCGCTCGCCATGGGCGAGCTTTCACTGCTGCCGGCGGTGCGCAGGGCTCAGCCCGGCGACATCATCGTCGCCGACGGCACGAGCTGCCGCCACCAGATTCATGACGGCGCGGGGCGCGAGGCTTTGCATGTCGCGCGCGTGCTGGCGGACGCGCTGCAGGCTTGACGCCGCTTCAGCCCTCCGGCCGCGCCAGCCGCTCCTGATCGAGCGAGATGGTGACGACGAGACCGTCACGGTCCCAGGCCTTGTGCAGCCGCCCGCCGAGCTGCTGGACGACGCTGATCTCGGCCAGCCGCGTGCCGAACCCGGTCTTGCCCGGCGGCTCTGCGATGAGCGGGCCGCCGGTCTCGCGCCAGACCACGAGAACGCCGCTCTCGGCGCTCTGGATCGAGATCGTCACCATCCCCGACAGCGATGACAGCGAGCCGTATTTGACCGCATTGGTCGCCAGTTCGTGGAAGAGCAGCGCGAGCGGGGTTGCGCCGCGGTCGTCGATCGCGACATCGGTCCCCTCGATGGCGATCCGACCGTCATCGAAGGCCAGATAGGGCCGGAACAGATCCGCCATCATCGCCCGCAGGGTGGTGCGGCCGGGAACGGGTCCACCCTCCTCGGTGTTGGGCCGCACCAGTTCGTGCGCGCGCCCCAGCGCCGCAATGCGTTCGCGCAGGTCGGCGGCAAAACCCTTCGCCTCGGGATGCTGCCGGGCCGAGAGCGCGATCAGCCCCGAGACCACGGCGAAGATGTTCTTGATGCGGTGGCTCAGTTCGCGGCCGAGCAGGTCCTTCTGCTCGGCGGTGCGCTTGGCCTCGTCGATATCGGTGCAGGTGCCGATCCAGCGGACGATGCGGCCATCTGCGTCTCGCACGGGCTGGGCGCGGCCGAGCGTCCAGCGATAGGCCCCGGAGCGGTGCCGCAGCCGGTATTCGATCTCGTAGGGCTCGCCGGTCGCCAGGCTGTGGCGCCAGCGCGCCCAGGCGCGCTCCTGATCCTCGGGATGGAACATGCCGTTCCACGCCTCGCCATCGGTGGAGCCCGCCGGCACGCCGGTGAACTCGTACCACTGGTCGTTGTAGTAGTCGTGATAGCCGTCCGGCAGCGTCGACCAGACCATCTGCGGCATCGCATTGGTCAGGACCTTGAACTGCGCCTCGCTCTCCAAGAGCGCCCTCCCGGCGGGGTCCGTCGCATCGTTATCAGTCAAGCCGTCCTCGCCGCTCAGGTCACGCGTCGTGCCCTAAGTCACTGCGGCGGCGTGTCAATGTCAAAAGCTAAGTGCGATGCAGTCGACGCGCAGAACGATTAGCATCGGTCACCGCGCCCGACGACATGGCCGAACGCGCCCAGACCCACACAGATCCAGCGATTTTTGAACGAGCCACCGAAGTGGCTGGGGGACTAGGACCCCCAGACAATTTGTGAAACCGGGCAAAAATCAGTGAAAAGAACTGATTTATGCAGTTTCCCTGTGTGATCTCGGCCTTCGTGCGTCGCCAGTGGACCTACTTGGTGGACCTAAGTCAAGGGATTTCCACCAATTAATGGGACTTCAGATGAGGGCCGGCAAAGCCATCTTTTGCCGTCGGAATCCAGGGCTTGGGAGTCAGCTGAGAGTCAGGTCCACCGGAACGGGGTACCGTCCGTTGTCTGCAATCTCCAAAAAGTCGTGGACGGTATGGTCCGAGCCAAATTTTATACGACGGCATGTCGAGCAGCGTTCCAACCTGACCGCTAAGCGGGACGCGACACCCTAAAGCCATCGCCCGGCACCCGCTTGCCATCCGGCCACCCCGGGAACAGTAGCCTTTTGTCCTTGCGCATCGCCGCCGCCATGCTGTTTAGGTCAGCCTTGCGGACAGCGTGCCGTGAAAGCACCTGCGGCCATAACTCGCCATACGTGATGGTCTGCGGTGCGGCTGGTGTAATTTCGAGCAGCAGCTGGCGCGCGGCTTCCGCCTCGCGCGCCAAAAAGGCCGCAGTGATGTCGGGAGCCATTTCAGTAAATAGAAATGCCTCTGCCTGCCCCGTTGCGGCGGTCTGAGCGGAGGCTTTGGCGGCTCCCCGCATAGCCGACTGTTTCTGAAGCGCCTTGGCTTGGCAGCTGCGAAACACTTCGATACCCGGCGGTTTTCGCGTGGCGTAGACGAGCGAGTAGATCTCGCGGTCCTTCAGCGGCCGCAACACCGGCGTGTCCGCTACAAAGCGGTAGCCACCGATTTTGCCGATGACCGCCGCAAAGGCGTTGATTAGGATTCGTTTGCGGGCATCTGGGGACGTCGCCGCTGAAAGCTGGCCGCGCCAGTCTCCGTCTGGAATCAGCGCGTCTAGCCCGGTTACCGTGACAGGCTCGCGCATGCTCGCGGCCCGGTTGATGAACTCAAACATGAAATTGAATAGCACTTCGCAATTCGGCAGGCTGAGAAGCGGTTCTAGCTCCCGGATATCAATGCGCCATCCCTTCGGATCGATGAATAGAAACGCGAATGCCGTACGCGGTATGGTGCGCGCCAGCTCCCGCGCAACGGCGACGAAATCGCCCTTATGCGGGACGATTTCGATGTCGGGAAACTTGGGTGGCAGCTTCACCAACTCCTGGAACGGGCGCTCGGATTTCTCGATGAGATGCGCGGTCATGCGCACATTGCGACCAAGCTTCTTCCAGGTTTCCTTGGCGCTGCGCAGCGAACGAAGCGCGATCCCGAACGACGTGTCCTGATAATCTGTACCTGCAGACTGCCACGGTCCGGAAAAGCCATCGACGTATACGATGTGGTCGTAGGCGCTGGCGATCTTATGAATCAGCGCCTCGAGGTAAGCATCTAGCAGAATGTGTTTGACGAAGGCTGGCTCCCGCCCGGCGTAGTTGGCGAGATCGACTGCCATTCACGCTGCCTTGCCGAAGCGACGGGGCGGCAGCTCGTTCCACTCCCGACCATCGAGTGATCGTCCGCCGGATTTGGGGCGCAGTCCCCCCCATTGCTTGAAGAAGAACGGTACCTTCTGCGCCGCGCACTGGTCGCGAACGTCTCGCGCCCAGTCGATATGCATCGGCCTTGCGCCCGGGCCGCTTTCGCCGCCCGCGATAACCCAGTGAATTCCGGTCAGATCTAGCTTACCGACGGAACCGATAAGCGGCTCGATAGATAGGAAACGCACGGCGGCAGGCGCGCTAGCAAGATGGGCGATGCGCGCAGCGCCGCGCTCATCCTCAACTGAAACTCCCAGCCAGACGTGCGGCGGCGGCGGATCGTTTGCATAGCGTTTAGCTAGGTAGGCCCGCAGGCGTGAGCTGCGTTTCGTGAGAACTTGGAAAACGTGCCAATCGGCTTTCTCCATAGTGGTGAATACGTCGTCAACAAAGCGCCCAGGCACTTCCTTATGGAAGAGGTCGCTCATCGAGTTGACAAAAATCATGCGCGACCGGCGCCACGCGATCGGTTGGGCAATACGCTCCGGCCGCAATGTAAGGTCAAAACCGCTCTCAAAAGGGTGCCCAGGCACGTCACGAAAGCGCTCGGAAAAGCGGGCAGCATAGCAGTTGTCGCAACCGGAAGTGATCTTCGTGCACCCCGTCACCGGGTTCCACGTTGCGTCCGTCCACTCAATCGCGCTGCCGTCTGCCATCAAACTTTCAACCAGAACAATATGGGAACGTTACATACTCTCTGGCCGACTCGCAAACTTTTCCGCGCGGCGCTGGCGGCGCACATTTGAACGGCAAACTACCGGTCGGGCCAGGCTCTCGTTTCTAAGCATATCCCCACAGGCCGGAGGCAATCGAAAACAGGCCCGCGCTGCGCTCGGTAATCTCCTTCTCAGCCCACTCCGAATTGGCCAAGATCTCCTTGTTGATGACCAACAGCGATCCAAATTCTGGCTTTTGCAAAGCCTCGCGTTTTTGCGTCCAAGCGGAGTTTTGCTGTTTGCTATTCATTGGCTGGGTCAGGAGCGTGAGATTGCCAATGTTCTGCTTCAGGCGGTTCCTCTTGACGATCATACCAACGGATGTATCGGCTTCGTCAACAGACCAGACCGCCAAGCTGATGTCGTTTGAAGTTGGCTTGGAGCCGTCCGCGAACGGCCAGTGAGCAACCCATCCGTCGGGTAGGATATGCTCGACGGTCAGACCGGACTTTAGGCCCTCCACTTCGTGGAATTTGGACCGCTTCGCTCTCTCTAGAGCTTCGAGCAGCGCACGGGTGCGGGCCGGTCCGAGCTCTGTGTAAGTGCGGCCCTCGATCCAATGTCGGCGGAATTCGTCGTCACGCGGCCATCGGCCGGAATCCGCCGTCTGGCGCTGGAAAAAGCCTTTAAAGGCGGCAAGGCTCCAGCCTTTGGCGTCGAGGTCTGCTACTGCTGCCAGGAATAGCTTGTTGTAGTTTTTCGGCGTCAGGCGGCACACGGCGCGGCGCACAATGAACGAGAGAAGCAAGTCCAGCATGTTCGCACGGTCATCGTCCGAAAGGCCGGTTTCGGCGTACAGGCGTAGCACCAGCGGATAGACCGTTGTGACATCCCAGGGGGCGAGATTGTGCGAAAAGGCTCCCAGCAGCGTCTTGGCGTCGCGTTCGAGGAGCTGTCTGTAGATCACCCCGTAGCGAAATAGTTCGGCAAGCTCGTCCTCCACGGTAGCGAATTTTTTCGCTTTGAGGAAAGACTTGTACTCACTAAATAGCTTCGTAATCGTAACGTCGGAGCCGATCTGAGCGGCGATGTAATTAGCCAGGAAAAACTCAATACGCTTCTTTTTGTATCGGCCCTGTTTTTCTTCGAGATCCCAAAACGGTTCTTCAAAGCCTGTCCAGTATTTGCGGAACAGCTTCTCGGCTGCCGCGCGATCCGCCTCCTCGGCGCGATGAAAAATGTTGTTGCGCACGAGGTCGGCTGCGAGAAGCGGCTCTCCGCGCTCGTTCAGCGTCTCGAAGATCACCTGAGCGTCGTCACCATCTTCAAGGACGATCTCGACGACCTTGAATTCCTCTACTAGCGCCTGCCAGATTGCGTCGAGCTTGATGGCAGCCGGGAGGGTTTCGTCGTCTTCAGCCGTCTGTAGCTCGGCAGCTGCCTCGTCCGGGTCAGCGTCAATCAGCTCCTCCTGCAGAGCGTCTTTCTCGACGGCATCTCGTATGCGATCGTAAAAGTACCCGTATGCAGCCAACATACGCGGGGTCGTACTGTAATCGTAAATCTGATCGCGCTTAGCGTAGAAATGCTGGCCGTATTTTTTTCGGAGCGCTTCACGGCCCTCTGTAATAATCGTGCGGAATATTTCACGATTTGCAGCAGTCGGCCAAACTTTCAGGATTTCGACATCCGGCATTTCCATGAGATGAGCGTCGGCATTGATCAGGTATCGCTCAATATTCTGCTTGGCGCTATCGTGTTGGATAAACGCTGCGTAGTCGCGTGATGCTGCTAGAAAGAGCTGAAATGTGGTAAGCCGCTGTTGGCCATCGACGATCTGAGAGGCGGGCACACGCCGCGCGGAATAGCCACCCCGGGATTCGAGAACGACCGCGCCCATGTAGTGCGAGAAACGTTGAGGGCGGCCTGCGAGGCGCTCGATCGCCTTGGTTCGGATGTCGTTCCAGAACGGCTCCCACTGGCGTTGACGCGTCCAAACATAAGATCGCTGGTAAATGGGAACCTGATAGCGCGCGCGTAGCTGCAACAATTGACCAATAACGACCGGACCCGCCTTCATTTGCACCTCAATACGCCGCGCGTCTATTTCCTGGACGCTACCACCTCGATAGTGCGGATTGAAGTGCGCAGGCAGCCACCGTCCGGAAAGCCGTGCTTTTGGGGGATAACCCTGACGCGTCTTTGCCCAGGCAGGCTGCCACTCTGGCGTGTGGTACGCGCAGCGTGCGACACATCAACCGGGCGCTGCTTCGCGAGCGATTCCCCTGTATGCAATATGACGTGGTGCGGATGCGGGGGAATTAGCAGCAGTGCAAGGGGGTTACAGTCATCATCAGGCCAAGTACTTCGCCAACTTCCTAACGCGAGAAGGGTTTCAAGACGGCGAGGCGCTCACACAGTCGCTCTCATCTGCTCGTGTGGACCTAAACCCTCATCAGGTCGATGCGGCTATGTTTGCGCTTCGATCACCCCTGTCAAAGGGGGTGCTGCTGGCCGACGAGGTTGGCCTCGGCAAGACGATAGAGGCCGCACTGGTGCTCAGCCAGTACTGGTGGTCGCGGCAGCGGAAACTGCTGCTCGTCGTCCCGGCCTCGTTGCGCAAGCAGTGGGCCACCGAACTGATGGAGAAGTTTTCGCTTCCGTCTGAAATTCTCGATGCGAAACGTCTCAAGGACATCACTGCCAGCGGACGCCCCAACCCCATTGGACGCGACGAAAGCATCGTCATCGTATCCTACGAGTTCGCCGCCCGGATCGCTGACGCCGTCCGAATGGTCCCATGGCACCTGGTCGTCTTCGACGAGGCTCACAAGCTGCGAAACGTCTACCGTGCTGCTGAGACGTCTCGTGCTGCCGTTCTGCGGGACGCACTGGCCGGGCGCCAGAAGCTACTACTAACCGCCACACCGCTGCAGAACAATCTGATGGAGCTGTTCGGTCTGATCAGCGTCATCGACGACACATACTTTGGGTCGGAACAAGCGTTCCGAGCTGAGTTTGGTGGGCGGGAAGAGGTTGCCTCGCAGGCGCTGTTGGCACGCCGCCTCGAGCCGATTTGCAAGCGCACGCTTCGGCGTCAGGTGCAAAAAGCGGGCCTGATCAACTACACCAACCGCCTGGCAAAGACGTTCGACTTTACCCCTGCCCAGCTGGAGATTGGACTTTATGACCTGATGTCCGCCTATCTCCAGCGAACCGACACGATCGCGCTGGGGCAGAACGGGCGACATCTCGTGACGCTGATGCTGCGGAAGATCCTCGGGTCATCGTCCTTCGCCGTGGCCCAGACCCTCGACAAGATGGTCAAGCGGCTTCGGGGCAAGCTCGTCGTCGATGATGAGACGCTCGACGATATCGACGGCTTCGCTGAGGAAGCGGAAGACTGGCGCGATGCCGGAGTGGGCGCCGAAGCCGATGCCGTAGAGGATCATTACGACGAGCCCATCGAGCGCATCGATCCGAAAAAGCTACAGGCTGAAATCGACGAATTGACCCGCTACCGCGACCTGGCCATGTCCATTGCGGACAACGCGAAAGGCCGCGCCCTGCTGGACTGCCTGCCGCACGTCCTAACCGAAATCGTCGGCAAGGGCGGGCAGCGCAAGGCGGTGATGTTCACTGAATCCGTGCGGACGCAGTCCTATCTGCGCGACTTGCTGGAAGCGAGCGGCTTCCAGGGGCAGACGGTCATTCTGAACGGCTCCAACTCGGACAAGGATAGCAACGCGATCTACAAGGGCTGGCTGGACAAGCATCGGGGAACCGAAGCCGTGTCCGGGTCAAAGTCGGCCGACATGAAGGCCGCCATCGTCGATGCCTTCCGCAACGACCGGACCATCCTGATTGCCACTGAGTCCGGGGCAGAGGGAATCAACCTTCAGTTCTGTTCCCTGCTGATCAACTACGACCTGCCTTGGAACCCCCAACGCGTCGAACAGCGGATCGGCCGCTGCCACCGCTACGGCCAGAAGATCGACGTCACCGTCATCAACTTCCTTAACCGGAAGAACCACGCCGAGGCCCGCATTCACCAACTGCTGGAGCAGAAATTCAAGCTGTTCGAGGGGGTGTTCGGGTCCTCTGACGAGGTGCTCGGGGCTATCGAGTCCGGCGTCGATATCGAGCGGCGCATTCTCGACATCGTGCAATCCTGCCGAACCAATGACGAGATCAACGCGGCCTTCGACCGCCTTCAGTCCGAGTTCAGCGTCGAAATCGACGAGGCCAAGATGGACGCTCGCAACAAGCTGCTGGCCGAGATGGATGACCGGGTGATCGAGCGCCTTCTTGGAAGGCGTGAAGCCGTTGTTTCCGCCATCGGCGACTTCAAGCGGGCGCTTTTGGGGCTTGCGCGAGCCGAATTACCCGAAGCGCGCTTCCACAGCGACCACGCGCAGCGGTTCGACTACGCGGGCGAGACTTGGTCCACTGAATGGCCCGAGGCGGACGAGCGCGGCTGGCGGTTCTTCCGGCTCGCCGATGGCGGCTTGGCCGACCGGTTGATCGCCCAGGCCAAGGAGCGGCCGCTGGCGCCGGCATCGTTGAAGTTTGTTTATGCAGCCTACCCCGGCAATCTGGCCGATGTGGCCGATCTGCGAGGACAGTCGGGTTGGATGCGGGTCGCGCGGCTGACGCTGCACACCACAGCGAAGACCTATGACGAGATCATCTGCGCTGCCTTTACCGACGATGGCCGGGATGTTCATTCAGAAACGGCTGAGCGCCTGTTGCAGGTGCCCGCGCAGGAGACGGGCGCGGCGACAGGGGCGGTGCCCGATAGTCACCTGTCAGGTGTCATGGATGCCCGACAGACCGTTGTCGTTGCGCGGGCGCAGGAGCGGTTAGGAGAGTTCCTGAACGAAGAGGAAGAGCGGCTAGATGCCTGGCGCGATGACGCCAAGGTTCTGTTCGACCAGCAGATTAAGGCGCTCAGCAAGGAAGCGAACGAGAAGAAGAAACTCGCGCGTGCCACGGCCAATCTTGAATCCAAGCTGGCGCTTCAGCGGGAAGCGAAGCAAATCCAGCGCCAGGTCGACGACCTTCAACACCAGCTCTACACGCGCCTTCGAGAAATCGACGAGGAGCGGGAACGCATGCTCGACGAAATCGCCGATCAGTTGAACCTAACCCCGGCACCGACCACGTTGTTTACAATAAGATGGAGCCTTGTCTGATGGCCGCCAAGACCAAGCTCGAACTCACCTGGATTGGCAAGGACATCCGTCCCCGGCTTGAACCGCGCATCCTGATCGAAGAGCCGGAGCTCTCCTACCATGCCAAGGCCCGCCGCGATGGAGACATCTTCGACAACCTGTTGATCTACGGCGACAACCTGCTGGCACTGAAGGCGCTGGAGACTGATCCGGCGGTATGCGGGAAGGTGAAATGTGTATTTATCGATCCGCCGTACAATACGGGTGCGGCCTTCGAGCATTATGACGATGGCCTAGAGCATTCTCTTTGGCTTGGGATGATGCGGGATCGTCTTTCTCTAATTAAAACGATTCTTGCTGAAGATGGATCTCTTTGGATCACTGTGGACGATAACGAAGCCCATTATCTCAAGGTAATTTGTGATGAAGTTTTCGGCCGGAGCAATTTTGTTCGACATATTACGTGGCAGAAGAAATACAGCGTCAGCAACAATTTCAAGGGAATAGCTTCAATTATTGATCATATTCTTGTTTATCGAAAGACTGCGGCGTTCACCAATAATCTGCTGCCGCGATCAGACGATGCGGCCGCCCGCTATTCAAATCCAGATAATGATCCCAGAGGGCCATGGAAGGCGGTGGATTACCTCAACCAGGCGACAGTTAAGCAGCGGCCCAATCTCGTCTATCCGATCAAAAACCCGTTCACCGGTGAACTCGTAACAAACAGAGTGAAAGCCTGGAAGTACGAGCGCGATACACATGAGATGCATGTACGGGAGAATCGGCTTTGGTGGGGGTTACAGGGCGAGAACAGCGTGCCTTCTTTGAAGCTCTTTCTCTCAGAAGTCCGCGACGGCATGACGCCGCACAACTGGTGGCCTCACGGAGAAGTAGGTCACACCGACGAGTCGAAGAAGGAGATGATTGGGCTTTTTGGGCCTGAGAACGTATTCGCTACGCCAAAGCCAGAGCGTCTAATTCAACGAATCCTGAGTTTGGCGACCAGCCCTGAGGATCTTGTGCTCGATTCTTTTGCAGGTTCTGGCACCACCGGCGCCGTAGCCCACAAAATGGGCCGCCGCTGGATCATGGTAGAGCTTGGCGACCACGCCAAAACCCATATCGTGCCGCGCCTGCAACAGGTGATCGACGGCACCGACAAGGGCGGCGTCACCGAGGCAACAAGTTGGAAAGGAGGCGGAGGATATCGCTTCGCCCGCCTGGCGCCGTCCCTGCTGGAAAAGGATGCCTGGGGCAACTGGGTTATCCGCAAGGAATACAACCCGGCCATGCTGGCCGAGGCGATGTGCAAACATTTCAACTACACCTACGCGCCCTCGACCGAGCATTTCTGGATGCACGGCCACAGCTCCGAAACGTCCTACATCTATGTCACCACCAACAGCCTGACCGGCGAGCAATTGCGCGCCTTGTCGGAGGAGGTGGGCGAGCATCGCAGCCTGCTGATCTGCTGCAAGGCGTTCGAGGAGCAAAGCGCGCGCAGCCTGAGCAACCTCACGATCCGAAAGATCCCCGGCGCCGTGCTGGACCGCTGCGAGTGGGGCAAGGACGACTATTCGCTGAAAATCGAATCCCTGCCGATGATGCAGGAGGACGAGGAAGACGACCTCGCGCTTGAGCCCAAGCACAACGGCAAGAAGGGCGCGACTACGGGCGACCTGTTCGCTGATGAAGCGGAGGGCTGAGGATGCAGACCGTCGACCCCAAGCGCGCCGTCACCCAGATCACCCAGCGCCTGTCACTGCGCAAGCCGCAGGCTGAGGCTCTGCGGCGGCTCGACGATATCGTCGACCTGATCGCCCCGTCGAAGGATACCGATGTCGAAGCAGCGCGTGAAGCCGTACGCCAAGTCTATGGCCCGATGCCCGATGCCCGGTTCGAGGAGTTCGAGCGGGATTTTCCGTCGATCTGCTTCGCGCTCGCCACCGGCGTCGGCAAGACGCGGCTGATGGGGGCATTCATCAGCTACCTCTACATGATCGGCAAAAGCCGGAACTTCTTCGTTCTGGCGCCGAACCTGACGATCTATGAGAAGCTCCTCGCCGACTTCCAGCCGACCAGCCCCAAATACGTGTTCCGGGGGATCGAGGCGTTCGCCCACCAGGCTCCGCTGATTGTCAACGCCGAGAACTACGAGGAAGGGCGCGGCGTTCGCGGCACCGACCTGTTCGGCCGCGAGGGCGCGATCATCAACATTTTCAACATCTCGAAGATCAACTCCGAGGTTCGCGGCGGCAATTCGCCTCGCATAAAGCGGCTTCAAGAATACATTGGGGACAGCTATTTCGCCTACCTCTCTGGCCTCGATGACCTTGTCCTGCTTATGGACGAGGCGCATCGCTATCGCGCGTCGGCCGGCGCCAAGGCCATCGCCGAGTTGAAGCCGATCCTGGGTCTGGAGGTAACCGCGACGCCCAAAAGCGTTGGGACGCGATCCGCCGAGTTCAAGAACGTCGTCTATCGATACGAGCTTCCGGACGCGATGGAGGACGGCTACGTCAAGGAGCCCGCGGTCGGGACGCGCGCCAACTTTAACCCGAAGTCGGTTGATGAGGCGACGCTGGAGCGGATCAAGCTCGAAGACGGCGTCAACTACCACGAACACGTGCGCGTCGCGCTGGAGACCTACGCCTTGCAGCACCAGACCCATGTGGTGCGCCCGTTCATGCTGGTCGTGACCCAGGACACGACGCATGCCCGGCAGGTCAACGAGTTCGTCCAGTCGGACGGGTTCTTCGACGGGCGCTACAAGGGACGCGTGATCGAAATTCACTCCAAGCTGACGGGAGAGGAAAGCGACGAGAATGCCCAGCGTCTTCTCAACATCGAGAAGAGCGGCGACACGGACATCGTCATCCACGTCAACAAGCTGAAGGAAGGGTGGGACGTCACCAACCTCTTCACTATCGTCCCGCTCCGCGCCTCGGCATCCGAAATCCTTACGGAACAGACACTCGGGCGGGGCCTGCGGTTGCCCTACGGCAAGCGCACCGGGGTCGAGGTAGTTGATACCCTCACCATCATCGCCCATGAGCGGTTCAACGAGCTGATTGAGAAGGCAAAGGAAGAGAACGGCGTCACCCGCAAGCTAAAGGCGGTGACCATTGGCGAAGGCGGCGACGTTCCGGGCTCGAAGCCGATCATGGTGACGGCGCCGTCGCTGGTCGAACAGATGGTGCTGCAAGCAGCGGCTGGCGCGCAGGCGGCGACGGCCGTGAAGGACGGCGTGGCAGTGACACCGCCCGAATTCCACGCGCCGACCGCGCCCCCGTTCAAGTATGCCAAGCCCGAGGAGATCCGGCTGGCCAAGACCGTCCTAACAGGCTGTTGAAAAACCCGCTCGCCGCAGGGCATTCGGCGTGATTCATTGTCTTCGAAGGGTTTCGGATATCTCTGCATGCGCGGTGACGACAATCGGACGGGCGAGCTTTTCAGCTACGTCGATCTTGAAGCGCGGGTTCGGCGCGACCA
>FWWL01003312.1_pt1 | contig 29948 bp, 22 predicted proteins | sample 2228331 | NCBI WGS metagenome assembly FWWL01 (sample SAMEA103939775, study PRJEB20133) | metagenome
ACGGCTTTCGAGTGCATGTCAAGCCCTGGTAAGGTTCTTCGCGTTGCGTCGAATTAAGCCACATGCTCCGCCGCTTGTGCGGGCCCCCGTCAATTCCTTTGAGTTTTAACCTTGCGGCCGTACTCCCCAGGCGGGGCACTTAATGCGTTAGCTTCGGCACGGAGGGAGTTGGTAACCCCCCACACCTAGTGCCCATCGTTTACGGCTGGGACTACCAGGGTATCTAATCCTGTTCGCTCCCCCAGCTTTCGCTCCTCAGCGTCAGTCATGGCCCAGGAGGCCGCCTTCGCCACCGGTGTTCCTCCCGATATCTGCGCATTTCACCGCTACACCGGGAATTCCACCTCCCTCTACCAGACTCTAGCCTGCCAGTATCGAGTGCAGTTCCTCGGTTGAGCCGAGGGCTTTCACACCCGACTTAACAGGCCGCCTACGAGCTCTTTACGCCCAGTAATTCCGGACAACGCTAGCCCCCTACGTCTTACCGCGGCTGCTGGCACGTAGTTAGCCGGGGCTTCCTACCGAGGTACCGTCACGGCACGAAGCCGCTTCGTCCCTCCTGACAGGACTTTACAACCCGAAGGCCTTCATCGTCCACGCGGCGTCGCTGCGTCAGGCTTTCGCCCATTGCGCAATATTCCTCACTGCTGCCTCCCGTAGGAGTCTGGGCCGTGTCTCAGTCCCAGTGTGGCCGGACACCCTCTCAGGCCGGCTACCCATCGTCGCCTTAGTAGGCCGTTACCCTACCAACTAGCTAATGGGCCGCGGGCCCATCCCGAAGCGGAAGGCCGAAGCCAACCTTTCTTCCCTCCACCATGCGGTGGTGGGAAGGTATCCGGTATTAGCCCCGGTTTCCCGGGGTTATCCCAGTCTTCGGGGTAGGTTACCCACGTGTTACTCACCCGTTCGCCGCTAACCCGCCCCGTCTCCGAGGAGACGGAACGGGTCCGCTCGACTTGCATGTGTTAGGCACGCCGCCAGCGTTCGTCCTGAGCCAGGATCAAACTCTCCGACCAAAATGCAGTCCTTGCGGACTTACATGCGTCGAAGAACGTATCCAGGCTCCACACCGGCCGCAGCCCGTCCGAAGACGGACCGGAACGGAATCAATGGGAGCGCTCTCTCTCCACCTGAAACGCTGTTTAGTTTTCAAGGAACCGGGCTATGCGCCGTTTCAACAAGGCTACAAGGTAGCACTACTATGCGTCGATGTCAATAAACATCCATCAAAAATACCGCTTCGAGAGCGGTATCCGGTCACGCTGGTCAAATCCTCAACTTGAGCGTCCGGATAACCGCCTCCTTCATGTCAATCGGGCTCGTCTCCCGGCGGCCACTGCCGCAATTCAAATATTAGCACCGGGCACGGGCGCTGTCAAACGGTGCAAGAGGTCGATCTACCTCTTTATCCTGCGGAAATGCCGCTTCCCCTTCTGGATGACCAGGCCGTCGAGCTCCTCGGCGAGGACCTCGTAATCCTGGTCCGACACCTCCCGTCCGTCCAACCTCACCCCTCCCTGGGCGATGAGCCTCCTCCCCTCGCTGGTGGACCCGGCCAGCCCGGCCAAGACCAGGAGGCGGGGGAGCCAGATGCGGCCCTCCCGCAGCTCCTCCTCCGGCACCGCCACCTCGGGTATCTCCTCCGGTAGCTCCCTTTCCACGAACACCCGGTCGAAAGCCCGCTCCGCGGCCTCCGCCGCCTCCTCGCCCCAGTACAGCCCCACCACCTCCCGGGCCAGGCGCCTCTTGGCCTTGGCCGGGTGCAGGTCCCCGGAAGCGAGTTCCCGGAGGATGGACTCCACCTCGGAGGGCTCCAGGGCGGTGGTGAGCCGGAAATAATCGGGCATCAACCTGTCGTCCAGGGACATGAGCTTGCCGAACATCTCCTCCGGGGGGTCGGTGAGCCCCACGTGGTTGCCCAGGCTCTTGGACATCTTCTTCTCCCCGTCCAGCCCCACCAGGATGGGCAGGGTGAGGACGCTCTGGGGCTCCTGCCCCAGGGCCTTCTGCAGTTCCCTCCCCGCCAGGAGGTTGAAGATCTGATCCGTGCCGCCTATCTCCACGTCCGCCCGCAGGGCTACGGAATCGTAAGCCTGCATGACCGGGTAGAGAAATTCGTGTAGCCCGATGGACAGGTTCTCGGCGTACCGCCTGGCGAAGTCGTCCCTCTCCAGGAGGCGGGCCACGGTGAAGTGGGAGGTGAGGCGCAGGAGCTCTTCGAAGGTCAGGGGGGCCAGCCACCGGCTGTTGTATTCCAGCACCGTGCGTTCCCGGTCCAGGATGCGGAAGGCCTGCTGTGCGTAGGTCTCGGCGTTGGCTCTCACCTCCTCCGCCGAGAGCTGGGGACGGGTGACGTCCCGCTCCGAGGGGTCCCCCACCCTGGCCGTGAAATCCCCGATGAGGAGGATGGCCGTGTGCCCCAGGTCCTGGAACTGGCGCAGCTTGCGCAGGGGAACGGCGTGGCCCAGGTGGAGGTCCGGACGGGTGGGATCCACGCCGAACTTGACCCGCAGGGGACGGCCCTCGGCGATGGACCTCTCCACCTTCGACCTGAGGTCGCCCTCCGGCAGGCAGTCCACCACCCCGGAGAGGATGACCTCCATCTGGTAATCGGGGTCCCTGACCAACGGCATGTTAAGGCTGCTCCTCCCTTTCGCCGGCTCTTGCTTCCTTCGGCAACCGGTGGTCGACCGGGCCTCTCAGGCGCTGAAAACGCCCTCGCGAGGCGACCGGCCATCCGCCCTCACGCCACGCGGCTAAAGGATAACGCAAGGGGGTGGAAACGGCAAAGCCCTGCCTCCTGCGGCGCGGCGTTTTCCTCCCTTGCGACGCGGCCCGAGGCCGGAAGGAGGCGGCCTTCCCGGTGCAGAATCAAACCACTTGAAGACCCTGGAGAAGGCGCACGGTGCGGCCCGGGGACTCTTCCCGCCGGAAGAGTGTCCTCGGTGGTGGGAATTGCTCCGGCTATACGGGGCGCCGTCAAGATGGCACGGGGACTCTTCCCGCCGGGAGAGTGTCCTCCGGGGAGCAGGGGTAGCCGGCCCGCCTCTGCCGCGTCGGTCCGCCGGCGGCAGGACGCCGGGGAACCCGATCCCGCGCAGACAGGTCTATCTTTGTTGGGGACATGAGGCTATCATGGGTGTAGACCGTTTCGGGCCTCATCCGGAAGGGGTCGAGACATGCGGGTCTTCTGGCGCGTCGTTTTCATCCTCTTCCTCTGCCTGCTGATCCTGGCGGGAGGGTTCATGGCCTGGTTCTACAGCGGGATAGGGCTCCCCAGCATTTCCCAGCTGGAGAAGCACCGCATGGACCAGACCTCCAAGATACTGGCCGCCGACGGCACGGTCATCGCCGAGCTGCACGGAGAACAGCACCGCGAAAAGGTCTCCCTGGACCAGATATCCCCCTACCTCCGCCAGGCGGTCATCGCCATCGAGGACGAGCGCTTCTACCAGCACGGCGGGGTGGACTGGAAGGCCATCGCACGCGCCTTCTGGACCAACGTGGTGCAGAGGCGGGTGGTGCAGGGGGCCTCGACCATCACCCAGCAGTACGTGAAAAACAACCTCACTGGAAAGGAAAGGACCTACTGGCGCAAGATAGAGGAGGCCAGCCTGGCCAACCAGCTGGAGAGGAAGTACTCCAAGGACAAGATCCTCGAGCTCTACCTGAACGACGTCTACTTCGGGCAGGGATGCTACGGGGTGAAGACCGCCTCGCAGACCTTCTTCGGGAAACAGCCCTCGGAGCTCTCCCTGGAGGAGGCGGCCCTCCTGGCGGCGGTCATCCGCATCCCCAACTACTACTCGCCCTACACCAATGCCGAGGCGGCCATGCAGAGGCGCAACCTGGTCCTGGACAAGATGGTGGAGCAGGGCTACATCACCCGCCGCGAGGCGGACGAGGCCAAGATGAAGCCGGTGGTGGTCAAGCCCCTCCCCGAGGAAGCTCCCAGCCAGGTGGCTCCCTATTTCGTGGAGTACGTGAAGAAATACCTCTACAACGTCTTCGCCTCCGACCAGGAGCTGCGCTCCCGATTCGGGGACCTCTCCCCGGACGACATCATCTTCCGGGGTGGTCTCCGGGTATACACCACCCTGGACCTCGACATGCAGCGTTACGCCGAGGAGGCCATACGCTCCACCCTGGACCGCCCCGGCGACCCCAGCGCCGCCCTGTGCGCCGTGGACCCGCGCACCGGGGAGATCAAGGCCATGGTGGGCGGGAGGGATTTCAGCAAGCTCCAGTACAACATAGCCGCCCAGGGAGGACGGCAGCCCGGCTCCGCCTTCAAGGTCTTCGTCCTCACCGCGGCCATAAGCAACGGCATCTCCCCCTACAAGACCTACGACTCCTCACCCACCACCCTGGTCTTCCCGGACGGGACTTCGTGGAAGGTCAACAATTGCGAGGGGTCGAGTTACGGGAGCATCAACATCTACACCGCCACCGTGCGCTCGGTGAACGTGGTCTTCGCCCGCCTCATACGGGATGTGGGGCCTCAACGGGTGGCCCAGATGGCCAAGGCCATGGGCATCACCTCGCCGGTGGACCCCTATCCCTCCATAGCCCTGGGGGCCCTGACCCACGGAGTCAACCCCCTGGAGATGGCCAGCGCCTTCGGGACCCTGGCCTGCAGCGGGGTGCACTACGAGCCCATCTGCGTGACCAAGGTCACCGACGCCGACGGGGAGGTCCTGCTGGAGAACCGCCCCCGCGGAAAGCGGGTGGTCCGGGAGGACGTGGCCGCGGTGGTCAACTCCATCCTCCAGGACGCGGTGAAGCACGGGACGGGAAGGGCGGCCCGCCTGGACCGCCCCCAGGCGGGCAAGACGGGGACCACGGACAACTACGCCGACGCCTGGTTCTGCGGATACACCCCCGACCTGTCCGCGGCGGTATGGGTTGGATATCCCCAGGGCCTCATCCCCATGCGCAACGTGCACGGCATAACCGTTTACGGGGGGACCTTCCCGGCCCAGATCTGGAGGAAATTCATGGTAAAAGCGCTGGAGGGCGTGCCCCCCACCGAGTTCCCCAAGGCTGAATTCGGCGGACGCGTCGAGGAGGAGACGGTCACGGTAAAGGTGTGCACGGAAAGCCAGCTCCTGGCCACGCCCTACTGCCCGCACACGGAAACCAGGACCTTCCGCCGCGGCGAGGAGCCAACCGACTACTGCCACCTGCACACGGAGGGCCAGAAGGTGGCCGTCCCCGCGGTGACGGGCATGGAGGAGAGCGAGGCGGTGGCCGCCATCCGTGGAGCGGGATTGGTCCCCAGGGTCACCTATATAAACTCGGCGGTGGTGCCCGCGGGCACGGTGGTGGGCCAGAACCCGATGGCCGGGACCATGGTCAGCCCGGGGTCCACGGTCACCATCTCCGTGAGCAGGGGGCCCTCCCCGCAGGGAACGGTGCCCAACGTGGTGGGGATGAGCGAGACGGCGGCCAAGGAGGTCCTGGTCTCCGCGGGATTCACCTACAAGGTGGTATACGCGCCTTCGGATCCGGAAAAAGCGGGCGTGGTCATCTACCAGTTCCCGGTCGGCGGCTCTTCGGCCACCGCGGGTTCCCAGGTGATCATCACCGTGGGGAAATCCAGCGGTTGACCCCTCTCCGAACCTCGGGCCTTTAACTCACATCCCCTTCCAGCAGCCTGCGGAAGGCAGGCGTGTGCCGGATGCGGTCCAGGCAGGCGTCGCGCTCCGCGTCCTCCCGCAGGGTGGGGTCCAGCTCCAGGGCGCGGCGCAGATAGCGCAGGGCCCGGTCGGTCTCCCCGCGGAGGGCGTAAAGGCAGGAAAGGTTGTAATAAGGCCAGGGGTAGGAGGGGTCGACCTCCAGGGCGCGCCGGAAGGATTGCTCGGCCTCCTCCATCCTGCCCAGCTCCATGAGCGCGGCACCTTTGTTGCTCAGGGCGTATTTGTTCTCCGGGTTGATGGAAAGGCACCTGTCGATGTATTCGAGTTCCTTCTCCACCTCTCCCATGCATCCCAGGGCGTAGCCCTTCTCCAGATAAGCGCCGTCGTTCTCCGGGTCCAGCCTGATGACGCGGTCGAAATAGGCGGCCGCCCTCTGATAGTCTCCCCGGTCCAGGTATATCGAGCCCAGGCTCAGGAGGGCCTCCACGTTGTCCGGGTCGAGCATGAGGATCTCGCCGTAGGTCTCCACGGCCCGGTCGTCCTCCAGCATCTCCTCGTACACCGCGGCCAGCTCGAAGAGCACGTCGATCAGCTTCTCCCGCTCCCCCTTGTACAGGCTCACCGCCTTCTCCAGGCACTCCACGGCCTCGCGGTATTCCCCCCTCCCGGCCAGGAGCCGGGCGCGGTTGTAGTAGGGGTATCCGAAGTTGGGGTCCAGCTCCAGGGCCCGGTCGTAGGCCTCCAGCGCCCTGTCCTCCTCTCCCAACTCGTGCAGGGCGATGCCCAGCTCGTTGAGCAGATCGGGGTTGTCCGGGTCGCGGAGCAATGCCTCCTGGTAATACCTCACCGCGCTGGCGTAATCCCCCTTCTCCATCATCACCAGGGCCAGGCCGTCGTAGGAACGGGGGTCGTCCGGGTCCAGCTCGCCCACGCGCCGGAAGCGGAGGGCTGCCTCCTCCAGCTCACCCTTCTCGTAGAGGGCCAGCCCCAACTGATACTGCCCCTCCACGTCCTCCGGATAATCGTCCAGGAAACGGCGGAAACGTTCGATGGCCTCGTCTATCCTGCTCTCCGCCATGAGCCGCTCGCCTTGCTCGAGCAACCTGTATCCCTCGCTCAATATCCCTCACCCTCCTCGGGACGGACCGTGCTCTTCGCCCGGTATCGTCCCTTACCGGTATGGTTTTTCTCCGTCACGTACCGGTGCCGGCGGACATGACCGCACACCCTTCCTCACCGGCCGGGAGGTCCTTCGGGCTCCTCACCCCCGGCGCCCGCCCTCCCCTCCACCGGTATTATGCGGGATGTCCTCCGCTGTATCCTGATATCCCACACCCTATAGTCTATACGAAAAACCCACCGCGCGAACAAGCCATGGTGCGGCGGGATCGACCCCTCCCCCGGGCCACAGGGGAAAACCCGGATGGGGCGGAATCCCGGGTGGGATGAACTCCCCCTGGTGGCACACGGGCACCGCAATCACCCTCACCCCGCCACCGAGGACCTCAGCGTCGGGAGCGGGAACGCCCCCGAGGCCGGGAGGCGCGGGACACCCTCACCAGGCCGGAGACGGGGATGATGCGCACCCCCTTCTCCTCCAGCTTGTCCAGGATGAGGTTCATGCCCAGGGAATCGGAGACGATGTGGCCGGCGATGATGACGTTTATCTTCTGTTTCTCCGCCTCCTCGCGGTGTTTCTCGGAATAGTGCATGGCCACTATGGTCCCCACCCCGGCGGCGGCCAGTTTCTCCAGAACCTCCTGGGGGCCCTCGGTGCCCCCGGTCATGTCCACCATCACCTTGCCGGCCCGGTTCTCCTTCTTGCCCACGATGACCACCGGTCCCGCCTGGTTCTCCGCCGATGCCTGGTACTCGGGGATCTCCAGCAGGATGTCCACCACCTCCCCCACGGTGCGCGGACGGCGCTCCTCGAAGAGCTCTCCGAGGTATGAATGGACCTGGTTGTCGGCCACGGTGTGCATGCTCATGAAGGGTATCCCCAGCAGCCGGGCGGCGTCCAGGGCCCGCTCGTGGTTGCGTGGCAGGAAGGCGCGGTAGATCTCCTGCATGCGCTTGCCGATCAGTGCCTCGCCGATGTTGATGGGCACGCCGTGGCGGTACCACTCGTCGGCCTGCAGGGCCATGACCTTGTCCAGGTTCACCAACCCCTTTCCCTCCGGGTGGTGGCTGATGATGAGGTCCACGGGCTCACCCTTCTCCCGCAGGCGGTCGGCGAGCAGGACCTCGGGGACCTCCATGTCTATGCCCACCAGGGCGCAGCGGACCTCCGTCTCCGGGTCCCCCACCAGGATGCGGGAGTCCGGAAAGGGGTTTTTCAGGCTCTCCACGTCGAAGAACCTCTTCTCCTTCTCCGGGAGCTTCTCGTACTTCTCCTTATTGGCGGCCAGTATCCTCTCGATCTCCTCCTTTCCCCGGGGATCCTTCTCTATCCCCATCCTCACCGCCAGCTCGTAGATCTCTCTCAGCTTCAACGTCTACCTCCTCCGCTCCGCGTCCTTTCCTGGTCCTAAGGAGAATAAGGAAGAAAGGGTAGGGAACCGAAACGCCCACCTCATCCGCTCCGCGTCCTTCCCCGCTCAGCTGAAAAGCGCCCCCTGATCCCCCTCTCTATCCTCCTCCGCTGAGAGCACACGACGTATGCGGCTCACCAGGTCGTCGATGTCCAGGCCGCTCTCCTCCCGGATGCTCCGGCGGAGCATGGGTCCCACTTTCTCCATCTCGTGGAGTATCCTCTCCAGAAGTTCGAAGGCCACGGCGGCCTCCGCCTCCTCGCTGGAGACCACCATGTCCCGGAGAATGGTCTCCTCGGTGCGGGAGGCGATGACCGGCTCCTGTCGGCCCTCCACGTAGACGTAAGTGCGGCGGGCGGGTCCCCGCTCCTCCTCGATGGGCTCCAGTCCGACGATCTTGTCCGCCCGGAAATACTTGCCGTATCCCAGGGGAACGATGGCATTCCTCCTCACTTCCATCTTCATCCCACTCCCCCTCGTGCGGTGGCCAACGCTCCCGCGGCCCATCCGCGGTCAACCGCCCACACGCATCGCCGCCTCACGGCATCCTCCCGTCCGGGAGGAACGTTACGGCGAACGGGCTGGGCGGAGCCTCCATCCCCTGCGAAGGCCTTCTCCCGCCGGCATTCCTCGCCCTCACCCTTCCCGCCCTTCAACTCTTCTTCCTCCGGGCGCCGTCGCCCTTCTCCCGGCCCGACCACAACCAGCGCAGGAGCTCCTCCGGCTCCATGGCGTTGAGCACGTGCTCCCGGCCCAGCCATCCCCTGCGGGCCATGGCCACTCCGTAGAGCATGAACTCCAGGTGTTCCCGACGGTGCGCGTCGGTGCCCAGGGCTATCATCACCCCGCGCGAGCGGGCCTCCATGAGGTTCTCGTCGTTGAGGTCCAGCCGGTCGGGAAAGGCGTTGAGCTCCAGGGCCGTCCCCGTCTCCGCCGCCGCATCCATGACCGCCCGGAGGTCCACCTCATAGGGAGGCCGCTGGCCGATGAGCCTTCCCGTGGGATGGGCGATGATCTTCACGTGCGGGTTGCGCACCGCCTCAAGGATGCGCCTGGTCATCTGCTCCCTGGGCTGTTTGAACCCCCCGTGGATGGAGGCGATCACCACGTCGAGGCGGGCCAGGACCTCGGGATCGTAGTCCACCTCTCCCCGGTTTCCCACGTTGAGCTCCGTACCCGAGAGGAGCAGGACCGGTGAGTCTTTCTTGGCGTTAAGCCTCTCGATCTCCTCCACCTGCCGGAGGAGCCTTTCTCGGTCCAGCCCGTTGGCCACCTTCAGGTTCTGGGCGTGGTCGGTGATGGCCAGAAACCGGTAGCCCAGGGCCTCGGCCGCCGCGCGCATCTCCAGGAGGTCTGCTATCCCGTCGCTGGCCTCGGTGTGCACGTGCAGGTCCCCGCGGATGTCCTCCAGGGTCAGGAGGTCGGGCAGGCGGTGCTCCAGCGCCGCCTCCACCTCCCCGCGGTTCTCGCGCAGCTCGGGAGGCGGGCAGTCCATCCCCAGCTCCGCGTAGACCTCCTCCTCGTCGGCTCCCGCCAGCCTCCGGTTGTCCTTCACCCTGAACACGCCGTATTCGCTGACCTTCTTTCCCGCTTTCTTGGCTATCTCGCGAACCCTCACGTTGTGCGCCTTGGACCCGGTGAAGTACTGGAGGGCGGCCCCGTATTCCTCGGGGGCCACCACCCTGAGGTCCACCTGAAGCCCATCCGCGGTGAGCACGGAGCTCTTGGTGTCGCCGCGAAGAAGCACCCGCTCCACGACGGGCAGGGTGCAGAACGCCTCCATGACCGCCTCCGGCTCCCTGGAGGCGGCGAGGATGTCGATGTCCCCGATGGTCTCCTTCATGCGGCGCAGGCTCCCCGCGGGGCTCAGGACAAGGCCGGGTATCCTCTCCCGGAGGGACCGGGATATATCCTCCTGGATGCGGTGGGCGCGGTGGATGGGGAGCCTTCCCGTGGTGGACTGGAGGTGACGGATGCCCTCGAGTATGTTCTGTTCCGCCTTGGGTCCCAGCCCGTGCAGCTCGGCCAGCTTGTGCGCCTCCGCCGCCTCCCGGAGCTCCTCCACGGTGCGCACCCCCAGCTCGTCGTAGACAAGCTTGGCCCTCTTGGGGCCCAGGTTGGGGACCTGGAGGAGGGATATGAGCTCCACGGGGATCTCCTCCTTCAACTCCTCCAGCTTGGAGATGGTCCCCGTGTGCTTGAACTCCAGTATCTTCTTGGCGATGCCCTCGCCGATGCCCTTGTACTTGCGGAGCTCCTTGACGTCCTCCGCCTCGAAGATCTCCTCCCCCACCTCCCGGACCACCTCGGCGGCCCGGTGATAGGCGTTGACCTTGAAGCGGACCTCTCCCTTGATGTCCGAGAGTTCCGCCAGCTCCTCCAAGGCCCGGCTGAGATCATCCACCCTGCCCATGGGAACCGTCCTTCTCCTCCGACACCCGCGCTTTTCTACAGGCGGTCCCTCCGTCCCGCAAACCGCCCCGCCGTGAAGGCCTCAGCGAGACAGTCGCCGACCCTCGGACTCCAGCCAGCTGCGCGCCTCCTTCAGGGCCTCCTCCACCCTCCCCGGCGCAGTCCCCCCCGGTAGGTCGCGGGCTTTCACGCATTCCCAGAGGGAGAGGCGGGGGTAGACGTCCTCATCGATGGAGGGCTCGATGGCCTGGAGGTCCTCCAGGGGCAGTTCCTCCAGGGGGATGCCGCCGCGCTCCAGGCACAGCCTGACCGCCTTCCCCGCCGCCTCGTGGGCCCGGAGAAAGGGGATTCCCCTGCCCACCAGGTAATCGGCCAGGTCGGTGGCGTTGGTATATCCCTCTCCCGCCGCCTCCGCCATCCTCTCCCGGTCGAACTCCGCCGTGCGAAGGGCCGCCGCGGTTATCTCCAGCATGGCCCGCAGTTGATCGGCGGCGTCGAAGAGGCCCTCCTTGTCCTCCTGGAGGTCCCGGTTGTAGGCCAGGGGCTGGCCTTTCAGCATCACCAGCAGGGAGACCAGATGCCCGAGCATCCTGCCCGACTTGCCCCTCACCAGTTCCGCCAGGTCGGGGTTGGCCTTCTGGGGCATGATGGAGGAACCCGTGGTGTAGGCCTCGTCCAGCCTCAGGAAACCGAACCGGGGGTTCATCCACAGGACGACCTCCTCCGCCAGGCGGCTGAGGTGAACGGAGGTCAGGGCTGCGGCGTAGAGGAAATCGGCCACGAAGTCACGGTCGGACACCGCGTCCAGGGAGTTGGCGGTGATCCCATCGAACCCCAGCTCCTCGGCCAGGAGCAAGCGGTCCAGGGGATAACCCACCCCGGCCAGCGCGCCGCTTCCCAGGGGACAACGGGCCATGCGGGCCCGCGCCTGCAGGAAACGCTCCACGTCACGCTTGAACATCTCGAAATAGGCCAGCAGGTGATGGGAGAGGAGCACGGGCTGGGCCGGCTGGAGGTGGGTTAGACCGGGCATGACCGCCCCCAGATTCTCCTCCGCCAGACCCACCAGGACCTCCATGAGCTCGATCAGCCGATGCACCACCTCCCCGGTCTCCTCCATGAGGTAGAGGCGCATGTCCGCCGCTATCTGGTCGTTTCGGCTGCGCCCCGTCCGCAGCTTCGCCCCCACCTCACCGAGTCTCTCCACCAGAACCCTCTCCAGAGCGGAGTGGACGTCCTCGTCGTCGGCGAAGGGGAAGGTGCCCTCCTCGAGCTCCCTTGCCATCTCCCGGATGGCGGTCATTACCCGCTCGTATTCCTCCGGGTCCAGGATGCCGCATTCCCGCAGAGCGAGGGCATGGGCCTCCGTGACCCGAAGGTCCTGGCGTGCCAGGCGCCGGTCGAAGCGCAGGGAGGCGGTGAACTCGTGGACCGCGGCCTCCGTTTCCTTGAGGAACCTCCCGCCCCAAAGTTTCATGCCCTCGAACTCCTTCCTCTCACCGGTTTATGGACTTCCCCTGCTTCCTCCCCCACACCCGAAGCGGCAGCCCCCATAGCTCCACGAAACCTCGGCTCGAGGCGTGGTCGAAGAGGTCCGCGCGGTCGTAGGTGGCCAGGGAATACTCGTAAAGGGAATAGGGGGATTCCCGCCCCACTACCGTGCAGCTCCCCCGGTACAGCTTGACCCTCACCACCCCGGTAACCGCCCTCTGCGTCTCCTCCACGGCGGCGCACAGTGCGAGGCGCAGAGGGTCGTGCCACAGCCCGTAATAGATGAGCTCGGCGAGCTTGGACTCCAGGACGGGCTTGAAGTGCTGCGTCTCCCTGGTAAGGGTCAGCGACTCCAGGGCCCGGTGGGCCTCGATGAGGATGGTGGCGGCCGGGGCCTCGTACACCTCCCTTGACTTTATGCCCACCAGGCGGTTCTCCACCATGTCAATCCTCCCCACCCCGTGGGAGCCTCCCAGGCGGTTCAACTCCCCGATGAGCTCCACCAGGCCCATCTCCTTCCCGTCCAGCGACACCGGCCTCCCCTGCTCGAATCCGATGCTCAGATAAGCCGGCTCGTCGGGGGCCTCCCGCGGGGAGACCGTCCACTGAAAGGCGTCCTCGGGGGGCTCCACGCGCGGGTCCTCGAGGACTCCCGCCTCACAGCTCCGACCCCAGAGGTTCTCGTCCACCGAATAGGGGCTCTCACGGGTCACCGGAACCGGTATGCCGTGCCGGCGGGCATACTCGATCTCCTCCTCCCGGGACATGTTCCATTCCCTGAGGGGGGCGATGATCCGGAGGTCCGGGCCCAGGGCCATGAAGGTGAGGTCGAAGCGCACCTGGTCGTTCCCCTTTCCCGTGCATCCGTGGGCCACGGAGGTGGCCCCACGGCGCCTCGCCTCCTCCACAAGCGCGGAGGCGATGAGGGGGCGCGCCAGGGAGGTGGCCAGCGGATACCTGCCCTCGTACAGGGCGTTGGCCTTGAGGGCCGGAAGGACGTATTCCTCGGCGAAGACCTCCTTGAGGTCCAAGGTGACCGCGTCTGCCGCACCCAGGCGGAGGGCTTTCTCCCGAATCTCCCCCAGGTCGCCGGGCTGACCCAGGTCCACGGCCAGGGCCACCACCTCCAGGCCGTAATTCTCCTGCAGCCAGCGGATGGCCACCGAGGTATCCAGCCCGCCAGAGTAGGCCAGGACGACTTTCTCCTTCATCTGCGTTTCCTTTCCGTCTCCCTTGGGTCGTCAACCACCGCCAAGAGGCACGCCTTCCGAACCATACCGGACACCCTGCCTCCGGATACGGCCTTCAGCGGTCGCTCCCCGCCCGTTCCCCGCCATCCAGAAAATCATACACCACCGGGAGACGGGGGGTTCGATCCCGCCCCTCGTAAACCTGCGCTTCCTCTATGCCGATCTCCGCGAGTCCCGTGGCTCAGTGCAGCCCCGCCATCTCCTTCCATTCACGAGCCAGGTCTGAGGCGCGGAACCCCTCCCTGACCACCACCAGGATGGTGTCATCCCCGGCCACCGTCCCCGCCACTCCCCGGTGACCGGCGCGGTCCATGATCACCGCCAGGGCGTGGGCGTTCCCCGCCGGCGTGCGCACCACCACCAGGTTCCCGCTGGGCTCCAGGGAGAGGGCGTAGGTGCGCAGCCCCCTCTCCAGCTCCCCCTCACCCACCACCCTTTCGCCCCCTGCCCCCTCCGGGAGGACGTACCGCCCGCCGGGAAGGCGGATGATCCCCATCTCCCGCAGATCCCTGGAAACGGTGGACTGATCCACCCTCACCCCACGCCGGGAGAGCATCTCCACCAGCTCCCTCTGGCTGGAGGGCGGATGGAGCCGGATCAACTCCCTTATGAGGTCCCTCCTTCGCCTGCGGTCCACGGGACTCACGCCTCCTCCCCGATGAGGCTCCTCTTCACCGTCGAGTCCTTTGAACCCCCAGCCAGCGGCCCGAGGGCCGGCTCCGCGTGCCTCGACCAAATCCCATCAGGCCCCTCTCGCGCCTGCGGTCCGTGGGACTCACGCCTCCTCCCCGATGAGGAGGTGCAGCAGGGCGGCCTGGGCGTGCATGCGGTTCTCGGCCTGGTCCCACACCAGCGAACGCGGCCCGTCCATGACCTCGTCGGCGATCTCCTCCCCACGGTGGGCGGGGAGGCAGTGCATGACCACGGCCTCCGGGTCGGCCAGCCCCAAAAGCTCCCCGTTCAGCTGATAGGGGCGCAGGTCCCGCTTGCGGCGCTCGTCGTCGCTCTGCCCCATGGACACCCATACGTCGGTATACAGGACATGGGCCCCCGTGGCGGCCTCGCGCGGGTCGCGGATCACCCGCACCTTCCCCTCCCCCGCCAGGGAGCGCGCCCTGCGCAGGACGTCCGGGTCCGGTTCGTATCCCTCGGGGCAGGCGGCGGTGAAGGCGATACCCGCCAGGGCGCATCCGAGGGCCAGGGAGTTGGCCACGTTGTTGCCGTCCCCCAGATAGGTCAACCTTATCCCGGAGAACCCTCCGAACCTCTCGCGGATGGTGAAGAGGTCCGCCAGCACCTGGCAGGGGTGTTCCAGGTCGGTGAGGGCGTTGATCACCGGCACCTCCGCGGCCTCCGCCAGCTCCTCCACCTCGCGGTGGGCGAAGGTGCGCAGGGTTATGGCCTGCACGTAGCGGGAGAGGACGCGGCCGGTGTCGGAAACCGTCTCCCCCCTTCCCAGCTGCATCTCCGACGCGCTGAGGGTGAGGGGATGTCCCCCCAGGTGGCGCACCGCGGCCTCGAAGGACACCCTGGTGCGCGTGGAGGGCTTCTGGAATATGAGGGCCACCAGCTTTCCCCGAAGGCTGGGGCGGACCTCGCCCGCGCGCAGGGCGCGCTTGAATCCCGCCGCCTCCTCGAGGACGAGGTTCAGCTCCCCCGCCTCCAGGTCCGCCATGCTCAGGAAATCGCGTCCCTTAAGGCTCATTCTCCGACCTCCCCTCCCCGGACCCGCCGCTTAAGACGAGCCGTAACACCTCCAGAAGGCCGTCCACCTCCCGGGTGGAGACGGTGAGGGGCGGGAGGAAGCGCAGTATGCGCTCACCGATGTTGTTCACCACGTAGCCCCTGTCCAGACATGCATGCACCACCCGGGCGGCATCGTCGCGTTCCAGTTCAACGGCCAGCATGAGGCCCATGCCCCGGACCTCCGCGATGCCGGGCACCTCGGCTTGAAGCCGCTGCAGCCCTCTCCGGAAATGATCCCCAACCCGGGCTGCGTTCTCCACCAGCTGCTCCTCCTGGAGCACGGTGAGCACCGCCAGAGCCGCCGCGCAGGCCACCGGATTGCCCCCGAAGGTGCTGCCGTGATCGCCGGGCTGAAAACCCCTGGCCGCCTCCTCGGTGGCCAGCACGGCGCCCAGGGGCAGGCCGCCCGCCAGGCCCTTGGCCACGGTCATCACGTCGGGGAGAATGCCGTAATGCTGGTGGGCGAAGAGGGCCCCCGTCCTCCCCATTCCCGTCTGGACCTCGTCCAGGATGAGGAGCGCCCCCCTCTCGTCGCACAGCTCGCGAGCCCTCCTCAGGTAGGAAGGGTCGGCCACGTAGACCCCGCCCTCCCCCTGGATGGGCTCGAGGAGCACGGCGCAGGTGCGCTCGTCCACCGCCTCCTCCAGCGCCGCGACATCATTGAAGGGGACGTGGACAAAACCCTCCGGAAGAGGCCGGAAGGGCTCCGCCTTCTCCGGCTGACCGGTGGCGGCGAGCGATCCGTAGGTCCTTCCGTGGAAGGAGCGCAGGGCGGAGACCACCCGGTAGCGGTCCTCTCCCCGCACCTCCCTCATGTATTTACGCGCCAGTTTGATGGCCGCCTCGTTGGCCTCCGTGCCGCTGTTGCAGAAGAACACCCGGTCGGCGAAGGTGGCGCGCACCAGCATCTCCGCCAGCTCGCCCTGAGGCCTTACATGGTAAAGATTGGAAACGTGTATCAGCTGGGAGATCTGGCGGGCCACGGCGGCGATGATCTCCCCGTGGCAGTGTCCGGCCACGCACGCCCCCAGCCCGGACACGAAATCCACGTATTCCCTTCCCCGGTCGTCCCATAGCCGGGTCCCGAAGCCCCTCACGAAGAGCACGGGCAGGCGCCGGTAGGTGCGCATGAAGTAGTGCTCGTCAACCTTGAGGGCTCTCTTCAGGTCGTAATCGGAATCCATCTCTCCTCCTGCTCCCTTGGCGCCCCGCCGTCGCCCTTCACCGCGCCCACGGCCTCCTTGAAGACCGGGGATCAGGGACGCACCATGGTCCCAATCCCGGCGTCGGTGAAGAGCTCGAGGAGCAGGGCGTGCTCCACGGTCCCGTTTATGATATGGGCACGGCGGACTCCCGCCCGCACCGCCTCCACGCAGCTCTGGAGTTTGGGGATCATACCGCTCTGCAGCCCGCCCCCGCGCACCAGCTCCTCGGCCTCCTCCAGACCGAGCTCCGGTATGAGGCTGCCGCGGTCCTCGAGGTCCCGGTAGATCCCGTCCACGTCGGTGAGGTAGATGAGCTTGTCCGCCCGGAGGGCGGAGGCCAGGGCCCCCGCCACCAGGTCGGCGTTGATGTTGTAGCTCTGGCCTTTCTCATCCACCCCTATGCTGGCCACAACGGGGATGAACTCCTCCCGGATGAGGTTGTCCAGGATGCGGGGGTTGACCGCCTTCACCTCCCCCACGAAGCCCAGGTCCATCTCCCCTTCCTCGCCGAGGTGACGGCGTTTGACGGCTTGGATGAGGTTGCCGTCCTCGCCGGAGAGGCCCACGGCCAGGGTGCCATGCCCGTTGATGAGGGAGACGATCTCCTTGTTCACCTTCCCCACCAGCACCATCTTGGCCACCTCCATGGCCGCGGCGTCGGTCACCCGATGCCCGTCCACGAAGCGCACCTGCAGGCCCAGCCTCTCCATGTAGTGAGTGATCTGGGGACCCCCTCCGTGCACGATCACGGGGTTGATGCCCACGTAGCGCATGAGCACGATGTCCGAGGCGAAAAGCTCCTTGAGGGCCTCGCTCTCCATGGCCTTGCCCCCGAACTTCACCACTACCGTGCGGCCGTAATATTCCTTTATGTAGGGAAGGGCCTCCATGAGCACCTTGGCCTTCCGCTTCGCCGCTTCCATCTTCCCTCCTCGTATCTCCGTGCCGGGCCCGGCGGTCAGGTGTGGTACTCCGCGTTGATGCGCACGTACTCGTAGCTCAGGTCGCAGGTCCAGACCTCCGCCTCACTCCTGCCCCTGCCCAGGCTTATCTCCACTTCCACACGGGGAGAGGACATCACCTCTCTGAGGGCGCCCTCCCCCCCTTCCACCGGCCTCCCTCCCCGGGCCACGGGAATACCACCGAAGCGCACCTCCACCCCCGAGGCATCCAGTCCCGGAAGGGATGCCCCCAGGGCCTGCACCACGCGCCCCCAGTTGGCATCCCCCCCGAAGAAGGCCGTCTTTACCAGGGGGGAGTCTGCCACCGCCCGGGCAGCCCTCTCCGCCTCGGAGTCGTCGGCGGCCTCCCTGACCCGCACGGTGATGAACCTGGTGGCCCCCTCGCCGTCCTCCACTATCTGGCGGGCCAGCCGGGAGCAGAGGGGGTGGAGGGCTTCCTCCAGCTCCCATTCCCCCACCCTCCGACCGGAGAGACCGCTGGCCAGGATCAGCACCATATCGTTGGTGCTGGTGCATCCGTCCACGGTGATGCGGTTGAAGGTGCGGTCCACCACCCTCCTGAGGGCCTGCGAGAGGGACTCGGGCTCCACCCGGGCATCGGTGGTGAGGAAGGCCAACATGGTGGCCATGCGGGGACTTATCATGCCCGCACCCTTGGCCATCCCTCCCACCCGGAAACCGTCCGCCTGAAACGACCACTGTTTGGGGAAGGTGTCCGTGGTCATGATGGCCTCTGCGGCGACGTCGGCTCCCTCCCGGCTGAGGGAAGCGGCGGCGCGGGCGATGCCCTCCCTCACCTTCTCCATGTCCAGATAACACCCTATGACCCCGGTGGAGGCCACCGCCACCTCCCGCGCCGGGACGGCGAGTTCCCGCGAGACCGCGGCAGCCATCTCCCGGGCATCCTCAAGGCCTCTGTCGCCGGTCCAGGCGTTGGCGTTCCCGCTGTTGGCCACCACCGCCCGCAACTTGCCCCCCTGGAGGTGCTCCACGGTAACCAGGACCGGGGCGGCCTTGAAGGCGTTGGTGGTGAAAACCCCCGCTGCCGTGCAGACGACCTCCGAGGCGATAAGACAGAGGTCCGGCCTGCCGCTACCCTTGAGACCGCAGGCCACTCCGGCGGCCTTGAAACCCAGGGGTGCACACACCCCGCCCGATACCTCTTCGTATTCCATCTCCTATCTCCCCGCCGTTTCCTCCTTATGAGCCGGTGGTCGGCGGTTCCCGCACGAGGATACGACCCCGCCGGGACCGGACCCAACCGTGCCTTCATTCCCGATGATCCGAGGGTCTATCCGCCGTCCTCAACCCCGGGGCTTCCCGCCTGCCCCCCTCCGTTCCTTCCCCGCGCCTCCTTCCCCGAGCCCAGTCGAAAAGCGCATCCTCGCCGGAGCCCGGCGCCCGGCCCACGTGTGCCCCGGAGGGCAGCGGAAAGGTCACCGCGTGCCCTCCCGGCCTCTCCGAAACAGGGATGGTGCGGTCCTCGCCCCCCGCGGAGGCTCGCGCCCTCGTCCAGGGACATCTCACGGGAAGAGTCCCGGCTCCTCCAGACCCAGGGATTCCTCCCATCCCGCCATGATGTTCATGCACTGCACCGCCTGGCCGGAAGCCCCTTTGACCAGGTTGTCGATGGCCGCGGCGGTCACCAGCGTCCCCCTCTCCCGGTCCAGGTGCCAACCCAGATGACAGTAATTGCTGCCCGAGACGCACTTGGTCTCCGGGAAACGACCCTCTCCGAGGAGGACCACGAAGTGGGATCTCGTAAAGGCCTTCTCATAGGCGTCGGCGACCTCCTGCGGGGTCACCTCCTCCCCCACGGAGAGGTAACAGGTGGCCAGGATGCCGCGGCTCATGGGAACCAGGTGGGGGACGAAGCTGACCCTCACCGGCCGGCTGGAAAGCTCCGCCAGCCGGCCCTCGATCTCCGGCGTGTGGCGGTGGGAACCCACTCCGTAGGGTTTGACGCTCTCGTCGGCCTGGGCGAAATGGGAGGCCAGGGAGAGGGTCCTCCCCGCGCCGGATACGCCGGATTTGGCATCGATGACGCACCCCTCCAGGGAAAACCCGCGCAGCGCCAGGGGCCCCAGGGCAAGCAGGGCCGCGGTGGGATAACATCCGGGCACGGCCACCAGCCGGGCCTCTCGGAGGTCCCGGGAATAGAACTCCGGAAGCCCGTAGACGGCCCGGGAGAGGAGCTCGGGTGAGGTATGTTCCTTTCCGTACCATCGGGCATATTCCCGGGCTTCGGCCAGGCGGTAATCCGCGGAGAGGTCCACCACCCGGGCTCCTCCCTCCAACAGAGGAGGCACTACCTCCATGGCCTCCCCATGAGGAAGGGCTACGAAATGGAACTCCGCCTCCTGGAGCGCCTCCCGGGGTTGAAAGACGCGATACTTCATGCCCCGGTAGGGTTGAAGGTGCGGATATAGCTCGGTCACTTCCTTGTCTGCATAAGTATGCGCAGTTATGTAGGTCACCTCCACGCCGGGATGGCGGTGGAGCAGACGCATGAGCTCAGCTCCGGTGTATCCAGAAGCTCCTATGATACCGACTTTCATGCGGGCACCTCTCCGTCCAACATTCTCAGGAACGCAGCATTATGCTTTATTATGCATATTATTGCATATATGTCAACGGCGTTCCGGCGAGGTACGCGATCCTTCCGAAAGTTGCCTCCCCCGCATACCGACCGCCGTTCACGCGCTCCCGGCCGAGGTTAGGCGGATCACCGCCTGGGTGAGGGCGTCCTCCGCCTCCGCACGCCCCGTCTTGAGATCCATTTCCGCCCGCACCAGCACGGCCAGCGAGCGGCGCAGTCCCGCTTCGCCCAACCGCGCGGCCTGGGGCCTGAGACGCGAGCCGATCGTCCACTCCAGACCGGCCGGCAACTTCAGCTCCGCGGCCACCTCCCGGTCAGACAGACCGTCCGCGCGAAGGGCCGCGTAGCGGAGGAGGCGCAGGTAGTGACGGGAGAGAACGTGGAGGATCCGGCTGGGGTCCTCCCCCTGGCGCAAAAGCCGGCGCAGTATCTTCAAAGCCTGGTCGGCGTCCTCCACCGCCACCCTGTCCGTGAGCTCGTAAAGCGCTTTCTCCCCGGAGGGCTGCACCAGGGCCACCACTTCCTCCAACTCCACGGGACGCTCTCCCTGGTGAAAGAGGGAGATCTTCTCCACCGCGGCCTCCAGGGCCATGAGGTCCTCGCCGACCGCCTCCAGGAGATAGGGTATGGCCTTGCCGTCCACCCGCAGCCCCCGCGCCTGGAAACGGGATTTTACCCACAAGGGTATCTCGCGGCGGGATATGACCGCCTCCCGGACGGTGGCCTTTTCACGGCAGGTTTTGACCAGCGGAGCGTTCTTCTTCAGGCCCGCGGCCAGGATGATGAGGACGGCGCTCTCCGGCGGACGGTCGAGGTAATCCGAAAGACGCTTGACCTCCCCCGGACCGAGGCGCTGGGCTTCCCTGACCACCACGTACCTCCACCTCCCGGCCAGTGGAAGGGTCTCCGCGGCGGCCAGGGCTTCCTCCAGGTCGTTCTCTCCCATGCGGAAGACGTCGAGGTTGAACTCCAGCTCCGGGTCTTTTCTGGATGCCCTCTCCAGTATCTTGCGGAGCTCCTCCTCGAGGAGCAGGGGCTGCTCGCCGAGGATCAAAACGGCTCGAGCCTTTTTCTCCCCACTCAAATCTCGCCTCCCCCGCCGCGGAGAGCTACGACCTCACAGGGATGTGCTGCCCCTCCCCGATACCCTTAGGCGGCCAAAACCAAGGCGCCGGCGACATAAACCCCGTATCCCAATGCACGCCCTCGCCCAGCTCGCCTCCCCCTCGACCGTGGCCCTTTCCCGACCGGCCGAAGCGCCGGCCTTCCCCCGCGAAGCCTCCACGCGGAATCCCCCCTCCACCACACGGATAACTATATCACCGCCTTGGTCGGTCCGGAAAACGGCGCATCCCCGCTCCCGGAGGGCGCGCAGCACCAGGGGAGAGGGGTGGCCGTACGGGTTGTCCGCCCCCACGCTGATCACCGCCACCCGGGGGCGGAGAGCCAGGAGCATATCCTCCAACCCCTCCGCATACCCGCCGTGGTGGGGCACCTTGAGGAGGTCACACGGAGAAAGGGAGGTCTTGAGTAACCGCTCCATGCCCTCCTCCTCCACGTCCCCGGGGAAGAGGAAACTCTTTTCTCCCGCCTCCATCCGCAACACCAGGGAGCGGTCGTTGGCCGCGAGCTCTTCCCCGTCCCCAGGGTCGGGCCCCAGGGCCTCCAACCTCACGCCTCCAACCTCGAACCTGTCCCCGCGCGCCATCTCCCTCACCGGGACCCCCATCTCCGCGGCAAGGTCCAGGAAACGGTGTCCCTCACCTCCCTCCAGGGGAGGATGGAGGACCAGGCCTACCGAGCAGGCCCGCAGGGCTCCCTCCAACCCGCCGGCGTGGTCCTCCTCCGGGTGGCTCACCACGATGACCTCCAGCCGCCGTACATCCCGGCTGCGGAGCTTCTTCTCCAGGACGAAGGGGTCCTTTCCCCCGTCCACCAGCAGGTTGACTCCCTCCGGGGCCTGAACCAGGCAGGCGTCCCCCTGCCCCACGTCCAGAAAGGTGAGACCGACGCCCTGCGCTCCCCCCTTCCCGGGAAGGTCGAGCTGCAGGCCGCAGGCGAGGAGGAGGGAGAGCAGCAGGGCGAGTACCAGCCCGGCACGCTTTCTGAGCCTTCCCCTCCCCAGCAGGGCCACCAGGAGAAGGGGGAAGTAAACCGCCGCCCAGCCCAACGGAAAGGGGTGGACGCGGACCAGGCTCCACCTGGCCGAGGAGAGAGCCCCGGCAACCTTGAGGATCCACCTGGCCAGCGGCGCGGCCGGGGACAGCAGGATGGTGGCCCCGGGAAGCCCGATGGCCGCCAGGCACACGGAGAGCATGCAGCACGCCATGAGCACGGGGAGCACGGGAAGCACCAGCAAATTGGCAAGCGGGGCCAGGAGGGGCAACTCCCCGAAATGGTGCAGAAGGAAGGGGCCCACCGCGGCCTGGGCGGCAAGGGATGCGGCCATGAGGTCCAGGACCCTTGACCCCTCCCCTCTGATCAGGGCCACGACCGGGCGCCGCAGGAGCACCACCCCCAGGGAGGCGGCCAGGGAGAGCTGAAAACCGGGAGATTTTGCCAGGTCGGCCTGGCGGGTGAAAAGCAGGAACACCGCCACCCCGGCGGCGGGGAGAAAATCGAACTCCCTGCCTAAAAGAAAGGCCGCCCCGGCCATGAGCAGCACCGTAGCCGCCCGGAGGACGGGTATGGAAAGTCCGGCCACCAGGGCGTAGAGGAGGAGCAGTGGGGCCTGCAGGAACACCGCCACCCGGCGGGAAAGGGTCAGCCTCCTCCCCAGCCAGTAAAGCATGGCCGCGAGGATCCCCACGTGCAGTCCCGAGGCGGCGCAGAGGTGTATCAACCCAGAGCCGCGGAGGGCCACCATGTCGGGCAGGGTCAGTCTGCGGTAGTCCCCCAGGAGGATGCCGCCGAGAAGAGCCGCCTCGCGCCGCGGGAGGGCTCCCGCCGCCACCTCCTCCCATTTCCCGCGCAGGAAGACGGCACAGCTCAACAACGCACCGCGCGCGCATCCCACCCGCCTGATCTCCTCCGCCCGGAGGCTCCCCACCGTTCGTCCACCGGGTCGGGAAAAGATATGGAGGTACCCCTCCACCTCCAGGCGGTCTCCCCAGAAGTGGGGGGCGTCCTCCCTTCCCGTCTTCAGAAGGTACAGGTCCCCCGGCACGGCCAGGGAACCTTCAGGCACTCTCTCCACCCGGAAGTGAAAGGCCTCCTCCTCCACCGTGCCGGCGTTTCCCGGCTCCACCCTTCCCTCCAACCGCACCCATGCGGCCTCCCCCCTCCGCCCGTCCACCCGCCGCTCGCCCTGCCAGCCGAGGAAAAAGCCAGCGTAAAAGAGCAGCAGGGCCAGGAATAGAAAGGTCGCCTCCCTGCGCCCCTCCGCGGCGACGTAGAGTGAAACTGCCAGGGTCCCCGCCACCAGCACCCAGGGGAAGGTCTCCCGAGCCGAGCAGCCCAGCGCCCCTCCCAGGGCCAGGGCCAGGGCCATGATGAGGAAGCGGGAACGGTAGAGCAGGTCTTTCCCCAAGTCCGGACTCCCCATACTGAACTCTCCGGGAACAACGCCCTCGGGGAAGCAAGAGGGTAAGGCGCCCTCCACATCCGTGATCCGGCCTTTTACAGGACCTCCGGCGGAGTTCCGGCGATCCGAGAGGGATGAAAGGGTTGGAGCAAGACCTCCAGCGAGGATGGGGTCAGATCTCCACCAGGTCCTTCAGTTCCTCGAACTTCTTGGGTCCTATGCCGGATACCTTTCCGAGCTCATCCACGCTGCGGAAACCCCCCTTGGACTGCCTGTAATCCAGGATGCGCTGGGCAAGGGTGGGGCCGATGCCGGGAAGGCGCTCCAGCTCCTCCTTGCTCGCCGTGTTGATGTTCACCTTGCCGCTCGCCCCCGGAGCGGAACCACCTCCGGTGGGGGTGTTCTCCCCTCTGCGGGGCACGGTGATCTTCTCCCCGTCGCGCACCGGCTGGGCCAGGTTGAGGGAATCCAGGTCCGCCTCGGGAAGGGCTCCGCCGGCCTGTTGCACGGCGTCCATGACCCTCGCTCCGGGATCGAGGAGCACCACACCGGGATGGACCACCGCCCCCGCCACATGGACGGTGAGCCTGGTCCCCGCGGCCTCCTCGCCCTCTTCCTCCCGAGCGGCGGGCAGGAAACCGCCTTCGGGGCGTGGGGCTGGCCGCAGCAGGAGATATCCGCCCGCCCCAAGGGCCACAAGGAGGGCGGCGACCATCGCCAGCTGCCGGTAGGACAGGCCGGAGGCCCAGTCCAGCAGGGAGGTGAGCTTCTCCAGCATCTCCAGGACGTCGGCGGAAGGAACTGCTCCGCGAAGCGAGGTGCTCAGCGGGTCACGACGTTCACCAGTTTCCCGGGGACCACCACCACCCGGGCGATCTCCTTCCCCTCCAGGTTCTTCTTGACCCTGGGCGAGGAGAGCGCCACCCTCTCCATCTCCTCCCTGGTGATGTCGGCGTCCACCTCGATGCGGTCCCTGACTTTCCCGTCCACCTGTGCCACCAGGGTGATGCGCTCCGAACGCGCCAGGCGGGCGTCGTATTCCGGCCAGGGCTGCTGGTGGACGCTGAACTCCCCTCCAACCTCCTCCCAGAGCTCCTCGGCGATGAAGGGGGCGAAGGGGGCCAGGAGGAGGATGAGGGTGCGGATGGCCTCGTGTCCCTCGAAGGTGTTGAAGGCGTCGGGGTACTCCTCGATCTCCCGGTAAAGGCCGTTGGTGAACTCCATGATGGCGGCGATGGCCGTGTTGAAGGCGAAGCGCTCGATGTCCTCGGTGACCTTCTTTATGGTCCGGTGGGTGAGGTGCGCCAGCCGTTTGAGCACCTCGGCGTCCTCGGGCACCGGCTGGGTCTTGAAGGTGAGGATGTCCAGGTAACGGTAGACCAGACGCCATACGCGGTGCAGGAAGCGGTGGGCCCCCTCTATGCCCGCGTCGTTCCATTCCTTGTCCGCCTCCGGGGGTCCCAGGAAGAGGATGAAGAGGCGCAGGGTGTCCGCTCCGTAGCTTTCTATGAAGCTCTCCGGGGTGATGACGTTGCCCTTGGACTTGCTCATCTTGGCGCCGCCCATGACCACCATCCCCTGACAGAGGAGGTTGGTGAAGGGCTCGTCGAAGTCCACCATCCCCATGTCCTTGAGGACCTTGGTGAAGAAGCGCGAATAGAGAAGGTGCATGATGGCGTGCTCGATGCCCCCTATGTACTGGTCCACGGGCAGCCAGTAACGCACCGCCCGGGGGTCGAAGGGGCGGTCCTTCTCGTGGGGGCTGGCGTAACGCAGGTAGTACCATGAGGAGTCCACGAAGGTGTCCATGGTATCCGTCTCCCGCTCCGCCTCCCCGCCGCAGCGCGGGCAGGTGGTGCGGCGGAACTCCTCGGACCTCTCCAGAGGCGAAGGACCCTCGAAGACGAACTCCACGTCCTCGGGAAGGAGGACGGGAAGGTCCTCCTCGGGTACGGGCACCATGCCGCACCGCGGACAGTAGACGATGGGGATGGGCACGCCCCAGTAACGCTGCCGGGAGATCAACCAGTCGCGCAGACGGTAGTTCACCGCGCGCTTCCCCCACCCGCGCTCCTCCAGGTAGTCCGGGACCTTCCGCGTGCGACCCTCCTCGCTGTCCAGCCCCTCGAAGGGCCCGGAGTTCACCATGGTCCCGGGGTCCACATAAGCCTCGGTCATCTCCTCCGGCCGCAGCTCCCCCTCCGGCGGCTGGATGACCACCCTTATGGGAAGGCCGAACTTGCGGGCGAACTCGAAGTCCCGCTGGTCATGGGCGGGGACGGCCATCACCGCGCCGGTTCCGTACTCCATGAGCACGAAGTTGGCCGTCCATATGGGGACCTCCTCTCCGTTGACCGGGTTCACGGCATGAACTCCCAGGAATACCCCGTCCTTTTCCGCCTCCAGGGAGGTACGCTCGATGGCCGATACCCCCCTCAGCCGCTCGCGGAAGGCCTCCACGTCCCTGCGGTAGGGGGTTCCCTCGGTGAGCTCGTCCACCAGGGGATGCTCCGGGGCCAGGAGGAAGAAGGTGACTCCCCAAAGGGTGTCCGGCCGGGTGGTGAATATGGGGATCTCCTGCCCGGTCTCCTTGACCCGGAAGACCACCTCGCACCCCTCCGAACGCCCTATCCAGTTGCGCTGCATGGTGAGGACGCTCTCCGGCCATCCGGAGAGTTTGTCCATGTCCTCGAGCAGCCTTTCCGCGTAGTCGGTTATGCGCAGGAACCACTGGTTCAGCGCCTTTTGCTCCACAAGGGTGTCGCAGCGCTCGCAGCGCCCAGCAACCACCTGCTCGTTGGCCAGCACCGTGCGGCATGAGGGGCACCAGTTGGCCCAGGCCATGGCCTTGTAGGCCAGCCCCCGCTCGTAGAACTTGAGGAAGAACCACTGGGTCCAGCGGTAATATTCGGGGTCGCAGGTGGCCAGCTCACGGCTCCAGTCGTAGGAGTACCCCAGCCGCTGCAGGCCCTCCTTGAGGAGGGCGATGTTGTCCCAGGTGTATTTCGAGGGGTGAACCCCGGAGCGGATGGCCGCGTTCTCCGCCGGGAGGCCGAAGCCGTCCCATCCCATAGGATGCAGGACGTTCATCCCCCGGCGGCGCATGTACCGCGCCAGCACGTCCCCCAGGTTGTAGTTGGCCACGTGCCCCATGTGGGCCGGCCCGGAGGGGTAGGGGAACATGACCAGGATGTACTTCTTGGGGCGCGACTCGTCCTCGTCGCACCGGTAGAGGTCGGCCTCCTCCCAACGCCGCCTCCACTTTTCCTCCAGGCGCGTGAAATCGTATCTCTCCTCCATTTTCACCTCTTGGAAACCGTTTCCAAATCCATAGGCTCCCTCTACCGCCCTCTCCCCTGTGCTCGATGACAAGCTGATCCTTACCGATGCGAGCTCAAGCCGCCGAATCCCGCCGCCATCTCCGCGGCGCTCAATGATACGTTAAAGTATGCCTTCCCGGCAGCGCAACCCGCCGGCTCCGGACGTCCGCTCCCCGTCCCCTCCTTCACCTGACCGCTGACCGCAGGCGGACACGCCCTCTCCCTCCTTCCTTCCCGGACCGCGTGTAGGACCCCGGTCATCCTGGCCTTCCGGTCTCATCACAGTTATTAGTAATATACATTTTATACATGTTAAACATAACATGCCGCGATGACAAGACCCGCGCCCGGGTTTTCTCTCCGAAGGGCGGGCGATGGGCGGCTCTTGTCGCCCGGGTCATATTCCCGCACTCACCGGGTTTCCTCACGCCGCGTCCCACGCGGGAAGAAAGTCCGGGTCCCCGTGGCCCCGGATGCCCAGCCGCCTCCCTTCACCCGTGCCGCGGGAACACCGGGAACCGGTCGACTCATCATGCCTGAAAGAGCCCCGGCGGGCGATGAGCCCACCGGTGGTTCAGGTCCGCTCCCCCCCGGGTTCGCCGGCCTCCACGGGCGCGACCTCGTCCCGGGAAAGCGGGCGCTTACCCTTCCCGTATATCCCCAGTAGGCGCGCCGCTTCCTCGAGGGCCTCCTCCCCGGGCGCCCCGCCCCGGGGGAAGCGACGCAGCAGAGCGGTGGGGCCCGGCCGGTCCCGCTCCCGCAGGAGGAGGTCGGAAGGGAGGGCCGACTCCCTGAGCCTGAGGTTCTCCTCGTGCCTCCTCCCCAGCACGATGAGGGTGTCCCCCGACCAGAACTGGCGCCCCAACTTGACCAGCTCGACGTCGTGGCGGTCGAAACCGGGCACCCGGCGCAGTAGCTCCCGAAGGCGGGAGGAGAAGCCGGGGTCGGTGAGCAGGCACCCCCCGGCCGGGGTCTCGTATTCGGCGATCCCCCATTCCTCGGCCAGCTCCATCTGGCGCTTGCGCGAGCGCCCGCTTATGTCCAGGAGGTCCTCGCGCCTCACCCACCCCTCTCTCTCCGGACGGGTCTCCGGTAGAAGGCGGGCGGAAAGGGGGCGCAGGAGGAGGTCACCGGCCCCGGAGTGGCGGGCCACCAGCTCCAGGGCCTGTCGGTTCTGGGATTTGGGCCTCTCACCCAGCACCTCGCCCGTGGCGATGAACCAGCCCCCGAGCTCTCCCATCCTCCGGAGCGCCCGCGAGACCATGAGGGCATGACAGTCTATACAGGGGTTCAGGTTCCTCCCGTAGCCGAAACGGGGGTTCTTGACGATCTCCAGGTGGGGTTCGGTGATGTCCTCCACGTGGAGCGGGATGCCCAGGTACCGGGCGGCCCGCTCCGCCTTGGCGCTGCCGAAGAAGGGGCTGCGGAAGGCCAACCCCACCACCTCCACCCCGCACCGGCGCAGGAGCTCCGCGGCCAGCATGGAGTCCAGACCTCCGGAGAGCAACACCACCGCGCGCGGCCTCGGGCTCTCTCCACCGGACATCTCTCCCTTTCCTCCTTTCTCGCCAACGCTCAGTGTTTATCCTGAGTCCGGGGCTCCCCGCTCTCCGACTTTCCCAGGGCAAGGGATCCGCCGGGAAATCCCGGCACCTCCGCCATCCGCGCTCTCGGACCCTTCCGGATGCGCGAACCCTATCGGAAAACCATCCGCGATGAGCCCGACCGGCAGTGCTTCATCCTGTGACCTCATGACCATGGCCCAATGGTCTTTAAGCCGCCGCCTCGGACGCCGGCCGCCGCGAGCAGACTTTCGCCGATGCTATCATTATTCCATGGACGAGCTGCCGCGGCTGGTCGACCGCGTCGACTATGCGGACCTCTTTTCCAGGGCCCTGACCCGCGTGGGGAAGGGCATGAGCGTCCCCGAGGCCCTGGCCTCCTGCGCCCGCGAGGGGTACCCCCACGCCCACCGGGACGTCCTCCAGGCCGCCATGGAGATACTGGAGGGGATGAAGGAAAGTCGCGGGTGGGGTCCCCTGCGGGCCCTGAGGGAGCTGGCGGAAAACCCCCGGGCGGTGGAGGAGGTCCGCTCCAGGCTGAAGGCCCTCACCCGGAAGGGAGGGATGAAGGGGGCCGCTCAGGCGGTTTTCGCCGACTTCCCGCGCATCTTCTCCCTCGCCCACCGCAAGCACAGAGCGGGGTTCTCCCTCGAGGACAGCGTGGACATGGCGGTGAGCGAGCTCTACCCGCACACCTTCCGGCGGACCCGGGAGGCCGCCCTGCAATACCTCCACCGGGCGGCACAACGCCTTGGCGTCCACGAACTGCGGGCCCTCCGGGATCTGGCGGAGGACCCGGGGCTCTTCCGCTCCCTGTTCGAAGGGGACTGAGGGTCGGGGTTCCCCTCCCCTCGCGGAAAAAAGGATCAGCCTCCGGACTTCTCCCGGTCTATCTTGCTGAGGAGCTCCAGCAGGTAATCCACGTGCCGCGCCCTTTCCTCCAGCCTCTCCTCGTAAGTACGGGCCAGGACCTCACGGATGACCTCCACCAGGCGGTGGGGGTCGAAAGGCTTGGTCACGTATTCGTCCGCCCCTCGCCTCCACCCCTCGAAGATATCCCGGTCCTCGGTGCGGGCGGTGAGCATGATCACCGGGAGCTTCTCCGTCCGCGGGTCCCCTCTCAAGCGGGCCAGGACCTCGAAACCGTCCATCCCCGGCATCATGATATCCAGGAGCACCAGGTCCGGGCTCTCCTCCAACACCAGGCGCATGGCCTCCTCCCCGGAGAGCGCTTTGAGGGGCTGAAATCCCTCGAACTCGAGCACCGTGGAGAGAAGGTTGGCCATGGTTGCGTCGTCGTCCACGATCAGGATCTTCTCCGCCATATCCCCCCTCCTTGACCCTCCGTCCGCCCGCCATCCTCCTCTGCGCCTGAACGGACCCGAGACGGAGAGCAACGCCCATTGGCCCCGGAGCTGAGGCCCGGTGATTTCCTAATTTAATCGGCCGCCCGTGAACCCGCCTTTATGCGCAGGCCTGCCGCCACAAGATCCCCCCGGCCTCACGCTTCCTTTCCTTATTTTAGCGGAGCGGTCCCCCGGCCACCTCACCGCCCTCCATCCCGCGTCCCCGATACGATTCCCCTCCCCAGCCCCGAGGCATCGGTCCTCACCCGGCTCCGTGGGCACGGCCGCCATGGACAACTTCCCGGAATCTCGACGTAGAGCGCGGCTTTGACCTCCGCTCCTTCATCCCCGGCGGATCCGGC
>FWWL01000729.1_pt1 | contig 29936 bp, 26 predicted proteins | sample 2228331 | NCBI WGS metagenome assembly FWWL01 (sample SAMEA103939775, study PRJEB20133) | metagenome
GGAGGTTATTCTGACCGGTCACCCGGAAAAAAGATTGCCCCATCATGCGAGTTTCTGCGTGAAGTTTGTTGAAGGCGAAGCCATGCTCCTAGCCCTTGACCAGTATGACATTCAGGTGGCCAGCGGTTCAGCCTGCACTTCAAGGTCGTTGAGAACATCCCATGTGTTGACGGCGATGGGTATTGCCCCGGAGGTGGCCCAGGGAAGCCTGGTGCTGACGCTCCTGGATGATACGCGGGAAGAACAGGTTGAATATTTTCTCGAGAAGCTGCCGGGGGTGGTCAACCGGCTGCGGGAAATGTCGCCGCTTTACACCAGATATCTGAAGGAGAAAAAAGATGTACAGCGATAAGGTAATGGAACATTTTCTCCACCCGCGGAATGTCGGGGTAATCCCCGATGCTGACGGCGTGGGAGAAGTTGGCAACCCGGTCTGCGGGGATATGATGACCTTCTACATCAAGGTTAAAGATGGTCGGCTTGAAGATGTTAAATTTCAGACCTTCGGTTGCGGCGCAGCCATTGCCGTAAGCAGCATGGTGAGCGAGATGGCGAAGGGGAAAACTCTGGAAGAAGCGATGAAAATCACCAACCAGCTGGTGGCTGAAGAACTCGGCGGACTTCCGCCGCATAAGATGCACTGCTCGAACCTTGGCGCGGACGCTCTGCACAGGGCAATAGAAAATTATCTACAAAAACAGAAAAACCAGGAGCCTGCATCCGGCCGGAAGGAAACGGAAAAAATAGAAAAGGGAGAAACCGGCGGCGTTCACTGTCCCTTCTGTGACAATCTCCTGCCGGAGAATGAGCTGCTTTGCTCCCGCTGCCAGATCAAGTTGATCAGATGCGAGCACTGCGGCGAGTATAACCGTGAAGGGGAAGAAACCTGTCATCACTGCGGCGCGGGACTTTTATAAAAGTTTTATCCGGAATCTGTTTTAATCGGGAAACATAACCGAATTGAATCAGCGGTGAGAAGAATGAAGAAGGAAAGACTGATTGAAGAAATTGCCAGATTGAAAAAGGAGAAGCGAGCGGTAATCCTGGCTCATAATTATCAGCCGGATGAAGTTCAGGATGCCGCCGATTTTGTCGGAGATTCGCTCGAACTCAGCCGAAAAGCGGCCGAAGTGGAAGAGGATATCATCGTTTTTTGCGGCGTTCATTTTATGGCGGAAACGGCGAAAATTCTGGCTCCTCAGAAGAAGGTTCTTATCCCTGACGCTAAGGCTCGCTGCCCTATGGCTGATATGGTCAGCGGGAAGGATGTGAAGTGGATGAAGGAACAGCATCCGGGCAGAAAGGTTGTTGCCTACGTGAACACCACGGCTGAAGTCAAAGCTGAAACCGACGTCTGCTGCACTTCAGCCAATGCCGTCAAAGTGGTCAGCAACCTGCCCGAGGAAGAGATCATCTTCGTGCCAGACCGCAATCTGGCCGCTTACGTCAGCCAGAAAACCGGTAAGAGGCTTTATTACTGGGACGGTTACTGTCCGATTCACGAACATATTGAAGTGAAAGACATAAAAAAGATGAAAAAGCTTCACCCACAGGCTGAAGTCTGGGCTCATCCGGAATGTCGCCCGGAAGTTCTGGCGCTGGCCGACAGGATCCTGTCGACCGGGCAGATGATCAGGGAAGCCCCGGGGAGCCAGGCCAGGGAGATTATCGTGGCGACAGAGGTCGGAATTCTTCACCGCCTGAGGAAAGAAAACCCGGATAAAATCTTTTATCCAGCAAGAGAAAAGGCGATTTGCAAAAATATGAAGAGGATCAACCTGAAAAAAGTTTATAAAACTCTTCTGCGCGAAAAACCGGAAGTGATAGTTGAACCGGAGCTGGCGGAGAGGGCCCGGGAAGCTCTGAACCGGATGGTGCAGTTCGTATAAAGGTGGGAAGGGCATTCTGGCCAGTATTTTTAGCCAGGAAGGTTCAACCAATCTTAAGGAGGCAACATGAAAAAAATAACTGAATCGACGGTAAAAGAAGCTCTAGAGGGCGAGAGCCAGGCTCATCTCAGGTATAAGTTTTATGCGGAAATAGCCAGGAAGGAAAACCTGCCGAACATAGCCAGGTTGTTTGAAGCCGCTTCGTTTTCGGAACAGATTCACGCTCTGAATCATCTCCGGGTGCTTGAAGGTGAAGGACGGACTCTGGATAACCTGGAAAAAGCCCATGACGGCGAGAACTTTGAGATCGAAGAAATGTATCCGTCTTATATGGCGATAGCCAGGGAACAGGGGGAAGTAAAGGCGGCCACTTTTCACGGTTTTGCGCTTGAGGCGGAGAAGGTTCATTCGAGACTTTACGCCAGAGCAAAGCAGGCTGCTGCTTCGGGCCAGGACGTCGAGCTTGCAGCGGTCCATGTCTGTCAGGTTTGCGGTTTTACGGTTGAAGGAAATGTTCCCGACCGCTGTCCGGTCTGCGGAGCTCCCGCGAGTAAGTTTCTTTCGTTCTGAGAGTTTTTTCTTTTGCCTGCTATTTTTTCTGTTGAGCTTCTGGCTTTCTGTCAGGTAACTGTCGGTTGGGTTATTCAAAGACATAAATCTGGAAAAGGCCTCTGTTTTTCCTGATGGTTTCTCCGCTCGGTGGCTTAAACCTTTAGCTTCAGATTTATTTCCCGGTTGAGTGGCCGGGGAACAGGCTAAAAGCCAGAAAGAATAAACGGTTTTCTCTTTATCCCGGGAGTCAGAGCTGATAAAATCATATCAAAAGGAGGCGAAATGAGATATTCATGGAAAGTGGCTCGCATTTCCGGCATTGACATCAAGATTGACTCGAGCTGGGTGGTGATTTTTTTGCTTTTCACCTTCTCCCTTTCGGCTTATTATTTTCCGCAATCTTTTCAGGCGAGTCAGCGGCTTCATTACTGGCTACTGGGAATCATGACCAGCCTTCTGGTTTTTGCTTCTGTGCTTTTCCACGAACTGGCACATTCGCTGATGGCCATCAGACAGGGAGAAAAAGTGGAGGACATAACGCTTTTCATCCTGGGCGGAGTGGCCAGAATCAGCGATGAACCGGGAACGCCGCAAAAAGAATTCGTCATGGCACTCAGCGGACCGGTGTCAAGTTTTTTCCTGGCTTTTATTTTTAGCGTGATATCTTATCTGGTGGCTCCGTATTCGAAACCTTTTCAGGTGGCCGCTGCCTACCTCAGAAACATAAATGCGATTCTTGGCGGGTTCAACCTCCTTCCCGGATTTCCGATGGATGGCGGGCGGGTTCTCAGGGCGATCGTCTGGAAAGCCACCGGCGATTTGAAAAAAGCCACACGGGCAGCTTCTCTGGTCGGCCAGGGCATCGCTTTCTTTTTCATCTTTGCCGGCGTTTTTCAGTTTTTCCGCGGCAATCTCGGTGGGTTGTGGCTGGCTCTGATCGGCTGGTTCCTGCATAATGCTTCGATTCAGGGTTACAGCCAGGTCCTGTTGAAAATGTCCCTTCAGGGACTCAAGGCTTCCGACCTGATGAGCCGGTATTTTCAGTATGTTGAAGCAGACCTTCCGGTTGAATCGCTGGTGCATGATTATGTGCTGCGGCGGCGCGAGCGGGTTTTTCTGGTGAAGGAAGGAGAACGCCTGGCTGGAATAGTCTGTCTTGACGATATCAAAAAATATCCACGGGAGCGCTGGCCAGAGTTGAAGGTCAGGGATATAATGACGCCCGCCGAAAAATTAATCTATGTGACTCCCTACACTTCGGGCGACCAGGTTCTCGAGCGCCTGGCCACCGCCGATGTCAATCAGGTCCCGGTGATGGAAAACGGACAGGTGGTCGGTCTGATCTGCCGTAATAATCTGCTTCAGGTTATGCAGCTAAGGGCTGAACTTGGTATATAAGTAAGATTCTGGAGGAACACATGGCCGGGAAGAAAAAAGAAGAAAAAAAGAAAGCCGGAAAGCCAGACACCGCCAGAATAAAGCCGGAAGCTGTTCGGGAAGAAGACCTGGAAGAACGGCAGAAGAGGGTCAGGGAAATTATCAGGCTGCTCCGGCGGGAATATCCCGGCGCTAAGACCGCCCTCAATTTCCGGACGCCTTTTGAACTGCTGGTGGCTACCATCCTGGCGGCCCAGTGCACCGACGAAAGGGTTAACCGGGTAACTCCGGGTCTGTTTGAAAAGTATCCTACAGTGGAAGCTTTTGCCAGGGCTGATCAGAAGGAACTGGAAAACGACATACGCTCAACCGGTTTTTTCCGCAACAAAGCCCGGAACATCATCAACCTGGCCCGGAAGCTGGTGAATGAATACGGAGGACGCGTGCCCGACTCGATGGAAGAGCTGGTGAAGCTTCCGGGAGTTGCCCGAAAGACAGCCAACATCGTGCTTTCCTCGGCTTTCAGAAAAGCCGAAGGAATAGCGGTTGACACTCATGTGCGGAGGCTTTCGGGCCGACTCGGGTTGAGCCGGCAGACCCAGCCGGAAAAGATCGAGCGTGACCTGCTGGCGATAGTTCCGCGTGAGGACTGGCTTGATTTTAATTATCTTCTGGTGGACCACGGGCGAAAGGTCTGTCAGGCCCGTAAGCCCCTTTGCTCTCAGTGCGTCATAAAACATCTGTGTCCGTCTTATGAACAGTTCGTCCGGAAAGCTTCTGGAGGCTGATGAATGCCGCGCCGCGAAGCCATGCTCTACCGTCAGGAGGAAGGCAAAAGAGTGGTCTGCGCGCTCTGTGCCCATCGCTGCCGGCTGGAAGACGGGCAGTTTGGAATCTGCGGAGTCAGGCAGAACATCGACGGCATCCTTTACACTCACGTTTTTGAGGAAGCCATAGCTGCGCATATCGACCCGATAGAAAAAAAACCCTTCTTTCATTTTCTTCCCGGAAGCAAATCGCTGTCGATCGCCACGATCGGCTGCAATTTCCGCTGTCCTTTCTGTCAGAACTGGGAGATTTCTCAAACAAGACTTTCTGACGGAAAACACGGTCTGAGAAGCACTCATCTCCCGACGAAAGAAGTGGTTCGTCAGGCTGTGGCTCACGGCTGTCAGAGCATATCCTATACTTACACCGAACCGACGGTATTTTTTGAATACGCTTACGAGACAGCCCGATTAGCCAGATCGGCTGGACTGAAGAACAATTTTGTCACCAACGGCTATATGACAGCTGAAGCGCTCGAGACGATCCAGCCGTATCTCGATGCGGCCAACGTCGACCTGAAATTTTTCAGGGAGGAAAGCTATAAGAAAATCTGCCGGGCAAAGCTTCAGCCGGTTGTTGACAGCATCAGAAAGATGAGAGAGCTCGGAATCTGGGTTGAAGTGACCACTCTGGTAATTCCCGGACTGAACGATTCGGAGGGAGAACTCCGGGGAATCGCCAGGTTTCTGGTTGAGGTAGACCGCGATATTCCCTGGCATCTCAGCCGTTTCCATCCTGATTATGAGTATTTGAAAACCCCGCCGACGCCCGTCAGTACACTGAGAAAGGCTATGGAAATTGGAAAAGAGGAAGGACTGCGTTATGTTTATCTGGGAAATGTCTGGGGAGAAGGCGAAGATACATACTGCCCCGGCTGCGGCACTCTGTTGATCGAAAGGGAAGGGTTCTGGGTGAGGTCTATATCCCTGAAAGACGGACACTGCCCGGAGTGCGGCCAGAAAATCGCCGGCATTTTTAGCTGATCCTGAAGCCTTCGGAAAGAGCCAGCCCTTCGAAAGAAGACGATTTCTGCTAAAATAATAGTGGCTGTTTCAGCCCGAAACGCAGTCAACGGTAAAAAAAAAATAATTGATGCGCGGAAGGTGATTTTTGCTGGAGAAATTGATTGGCTCAAGCATAGTTGAGTCTTGAAGCAGAAAAGGGCAGGTCAGGCCATAAAGCACTTTTTTCCGGCGGCTTAAGCCGGAAGGCGAATTGAAGGTTCTGATGCATCATTCCTCTAAAAATGAGGAGGGCGAGCTTGAACGATGAATGAAGAAGCCAGGTTTGAATTTCTTCCGCACACGGCCGACGCCAGATTCCGCGCTTACGGTCGCACTCTGGAAGAAGCCGCGGCTAACGCCGCCCTGGCCATGGTGTCTCTGATGTGGGATTACCGTCAGATTGAGCCGAGGGTGAAGCATCAGGTGGAAATCCGGGCCCGGAATTTTGAAGGCCTTATGGTCAAATTTCTGACGGAAATTCTTTATCTTCTTGAAGTCAAAAGATTTCTTCTCGGGAGGGTGGAGAAGATTGAGATTGTCCGGCCGGAAAAAACCGCGGTGGGCGAGGAGGACGAATATGTTCTTCGCGCGGTGCTTGTCGGGGATGACCGTCCGGAAAATTATGAAATAATAAGCGAGGTTAAAGCGGCCACCTACAATCAATTCAAGCTGGACGAAAAGCCCGGCCAGGTCCAGCTTGAAATGGTGGTTGATATGTGAGCCGGCAATTTTAATATATGAATGAATTTTCATATGAAGAGGTGAGCCATGGAACTTATCCGGGTCAGCGATTATATCTGGGAAATACCGAAAACTGGCGAAATGAAAGTCCCGGCCAGAATCTATGCCTCGGAAAAACTGATAGAACTGGCTAAACGCGACCAGACCCTGCAGCAGGCCAGGAATGTGGCCTGTCTGCCCGGGATACAGCGAATGTCCTACGTCATGCCCGACGCTCATCAGGGTTATGGGTTTCCCATTGGCGGGGTGGCTGCCTTTGACCTGGATGAGGGGATAATTTCTCCCGGCGGAGTCGGTTACGACATCAACTGCGGCGTCCGGCTGCTCCGCACGGATTTCAAGGAAAGCGACATCACCGCAAAGAGAAAGGAGCTACTGGCTGAAATTTTTAAGGAAGTGCCGGCCGGAGTGGGAAAGAGCGGCGTGACCAAACTAAGCCGCAGTGTGCTGAAGGAAATTCTGGTTAAGGGAGCTGAATGGGCGGTGGAACAGGGATACGGCACGGTGGAAGACCTGGAACGGACTGAAGAAGGCGGTCGGATGAAGGATGCCACCTGGGAGTTTATTTCCGAACGGGCGATGGAAAGAGGCATTCCACAACTGGGCACGCTTGGCGCCGGGAACCATTTTCTGGAGATTCAGAAGGTGGACGAAATCTACGACCCGGAAGTAGCTAAAGTATTTGGCATCGAGGAAAAGGGCCAGGTGCTGGTGATGATTCACTGCGGGAGCCGTGGACTCGGACATCAGATCGCCACGGATTTCATCGAATTGATGGAACATAAATTCGGGTATAAGCATCTGCCTGATCGGGAGTTGATCAACGCCCCGTTCAAATCGGACCTGGGACAGCAGTATTACCGTTCGATGTGCGCCGCGGTGAATTACGCTTTTGCCAACCGCCAGATGATTGCCCACTGGGTGAGGGATGTGTTTGCCCGGGTGATGGGTTCGGCGAAAGGAATGCGCCAGATTTATGACGTCTGCCATAACGTGGCGAAGGTGGAAAAACATAAAGTTAACGGCAAGGAAAAGCTTCTCTGCGTTCACCGGAAAGGAGCTACCAGAAGTTTCGGCCCGGGACGCCCGGAGATTCCGGCAGTCTATCGGGCGGTGGGTCAGCCGGTGCTGATTCCCGGAAGCATGGGTACTGCCTCCTACATTCTGGTGGGAACGAAGGAAGCGGAAGAACTCAGCTTCAGCTCGACCGCTCACGGAGCCGGACGGGTGATGAGCCGCAACGAAGCGCTGCGTCGTTTCCGCGGGGAGCAGATCAGGGATGAACTTGCCCGGAAGGGTGTGGAGCTAAAAGCCACCAGCTGGAAGGGAGTGGCCGAAGAAGCTTCCGCCGCTTATAAAGACGTTGATGAAGTGGTCCGGGTTTCTCACGAAACCATGCTGGGCAAGCTGGTCGCCAGGGTGGTTCCGATCGGCGTGATGAAAGGCTGAAAAATCAGCTTTTTCCCGCCGGCGCGGAAATTTCTGTCTGTTAAGTGCTGGAGATGACAACATCCTTCCTGCGGATATCTGGAATCACCTTTAGTCTGGAAATTTTTCCACCTTTTACCTGTCCTTCCACTATCGTTCTGTAAGGTGCGTGCAGACGAAAATCCACGTCCCAGTCCGCCGGCCAGGCTGGCAGGAGAAAAATCTTTTTTCTGTCCGACTGCATCAGCATCGCCTGGACTGTTTTCATCAGCACCCCGCCATGGCACTGGTCCGGAATCCAGTCATAATTGGGGCCCCAGAAAGCCGGAAAACGGGAATCCCGGTGCCAGTTTTTTGCCCGGCCGACGACACAGGCACGGGCTTCTTCGGTCAACCCGAGATAAGCCATAAAAATATCATCCTGTCTCCAGCCGGAATTTCCCCGGTCCTCTCTTCTTTTCAGGGCTTCTAAGGCCAGTTCAATTCCGGGTTTGCCGATGGCTATCCGCCGGTAGGGGAAAACCGCGTAGAGCTCGGGATTTTCGATGTTGTGTTTGTCGGAGAATCTTTCAGCCGGAGCCAGGAGACGCACACCTTCCACCTCACGGGTGGGGAGGTCAGGCATTTTATCTTTCATTCTCTGCCACAGCGCTTTTTCTTCCGGCGGCACCCGGTCTCCGGCAAGTTCCAGCAGGCGCTCGCTTACAGCCAGAATCCCGGCTATTTCGGGCATCGGATTCAGGCAATCCCACCAGGTTTCCAGAGCCTGGGCCGGCTCGATGACGATCTTACCGCTCTCGTCGATGCTGTAGTGCTGGTCGTAAAAAGTAAGAACTTCATGGGCCAGCGGCAGAACCCGTTCGCGCAGAAAATTCTCATCCAGCTTGTGTTCGTAATGGTCGATCAGCATATACAGAAGCTCTATGCCGCCCTGCCATTCCCAGCGATGCCAGCGGCTTTCGTTCTCGATGATCGTGCGTTTCTCCCGGGGTGTCCAGCCGTAAGCTTCGTTAAAGGCAGCTCCCCAGAAATAAACGCATTCGTTGAAATAGGCGCCGTCGTGTCCAAAATAATGTCTCGTCCGGTACTTAGCCATCTCTAAAACATCCCCGCAGTACATGCGATAGAGAGGTTCAAGAAGGTCGAAGTCGCCAGAAGTGCACATGCTGATGTAGGGAAGACGGGTATTCTGCCACCAGTAACCGGGTCCCCAGCGACGGTAGTCGGCATCCCCCGGGCTGCCCGGGTTCGGCACGGTAAAGATTGAACCGTTGAACTTGATCGGATACTGACCGCGGCCGCCGCAGGCGTTTATGAACCTCTGAAGCGCGTAAGCCCGGCTGACATAATAAGCATCGTCCTCGCTGGTAGAAGAGCGAATGTCGATCCAGCTGCGTCGCCAGAAATTTTCCCACCAGGCGAGGTGAGCCCTGTTTCTCTGCCGGAGCGATATTTTTTCTATGGAAGAGATCAATCCTTCCATCGCTTCGAGCCATTCCTCCGGACTGGACGGATGTTTCGTCAGGACGTATATGCTGAAAAGGTGAGACCTCCTGGCTGGAGACCGCAGGTTCAGGTCGTCCAGACGTTCCGCCTTTCTGGAGGTTATCAAAGCCCCGAAAGTTCGATGAAGGATCGGATCGGGCTGATGGAAACCTTCCATGTCCTGGAGCTTTGCACAGAGGGCAGGTCCTACAGATTTTTTGTTGTGGTGATACCAGCCGATGCCATCCCTGAGTCCGGTGATAACCGTATCCGGTTCGACGATCGTCGGAAAATGTTTGTTTCCGGGAATGTGGTGATCAAAATGAACGTCGCTGACCTCTATCGAGGGCAATTCATAAGGTTCCGTCCGCCAGAGTTCTATCGAGGCTGTGGCTTCGAGCTGCTTCCGGCTGTCCACGGATACGTAAATTACCGGGTGGTTGGCGTCAACCCGGACCTGGATGTCTGTGCGTTCCCGACCTTGGCCGAAGGTGATTTCTATCGTGCCCTGGCGCAGGTTCAGGGTCTGACGGAAAAATCGGCCAGCTGAAAACGGGTTCGGGTTCAAGCTGATCCTGACTCGGCCCACCTTCACCAGTCGGGAGTTGTCATCCCAGGAATCTGTTTTCCCGATATAGAAAAGAAGGTCTCCGCTTTCGTTCACCCAGACATTCAAACCGATATCGCCGTTGCCGCAGGGCATGGTTCCCCAGGTGTCCCGGCTGGGCGAGTCCCAGACAACGTTGTATTTGTCCAGAGCCCGGAGCGGGTCGTATTTTTCACCGGAACAACCCGGGAATAATATCGCTACCCAGAAAATACAGACCAGAAGATAAAATAATATTCCGACCTTCTTCATCCTGAAGTCCTTTTCAATGAAACTTAAAGCGCGTGCACACCTTTCTATTTTTAATAAAAACGACAAATTAAGTCTACCAGTTAACAATATTTTTTTCGTGTGGTAAAATCCAGATTCATAAATCCGAACAGGGGCCCGGGCTGAAGAGCGTCCGGGAGGGCAACCGATCTGGAAAAAGAAGAAAAATGGCCAGAAAGCTGTTGAACATTTCCTTGCTGGCAGGGCTGATCCTGTTTGTTCTGGTTATCTATAAGACCGGTCTTTCTCAGATCATCCGGGATTTTAAGACGATCAGCTGGCTAAATTTTGTCTATTTAATGATTCTTCGCCTGGTGTACTGGATTTCCCGCACTTACAACTGGAAGATGATCCTTGATCACAAAAAGAATCCGACATCTTTTACGGCTTTGTTGTCGGCTCGTCTGGCTGACCATGCCATCAGCTATCTGACTCCGTCGAATCTTTTTGGAGGCGAACCGGTGCGGGCGCTGATGACTCCTCATACGAACAAGCGCCAGGCCATGGCTTCAGTCATCGTTGATAAAACCATCGAATTGGTCAGCATAATTTCGTTTACGATCATCGGAGTAATCCTGGCCATAAGCCGTTTGGGGATGCCTCTTAAAATTAAAATCGTCTTCCTTTGCTTTTCTTTCGGGGCGGCGATTTTCCTTTTCCTCCTGGTTCTCAGACAGAAAAAAGGTTTTTTCACCTGGATGGTGAAACTTCTGTCGAAGATCAAAATCAAGCCAAGAATAATTCAAAGATCTCAGGAAAAAATAGCCGAGCTTGACCATCACATATCCAGTTATTACCGGCATCATCCGGGACTTTTTTTCCGGGCCTACTCTTTTTATGCCCTGACCTTTTTTATATGGACGCTGGAGATTCACCTGACGCTGGTGTATATGGACACAGCAGGTATCACCTGGATGAAGAGCTTTCTGATAATCACCCTGACCACAATTGCCGCTCTGATTCCAACGATTCCGGGGGCTCTGGGAATTAACGAGATAACCAACGTGGCTGTTTTTGCTTTGCTCGGGCTGCCACCTGAAAAAGGAGTCTCACTGTCTCTTGTCCGCAGGGTCATTTCTCTTATTTATGCCGGTCTGGGCCTGCTGTGTTTGAGTTATTTCCAGTTCAAAGAGAGGAAAAAGAAAAAAACAAAATTGCCGCTCAGCATCCAGTGAATTTTCATCCTGTCGGCCGGTGACTGTTAAAAACTTAACGGTTTTGTATTTCTGTAGCTTGTATTCCGGACAACTTCTGGAATTAAATTTTTCTCTTCGTTACTGATTTTTCTGACCTGATTGCACGGCAGAGAAGATAGGGGAAAAGAGCTTGACCCTAACGGTGAACAATCTTTATCAGAGCCGGTTCAGGGCGAGGTCCGGCCAGTTCCTTTCCGGGATTTCAGCTCTTCCGGGTCTCCCGCAGGCTCGTTTTCGATGATGTTTCCGGCAAGCGCCAGAAGCAGCATGGTTCCGAAATACTGCGGCTCAGGAGTTGGAGCGGCCAGAAGAAAAACCATGCTGACAAAAATCATGGCGGGAAAAAGGCTCATTTTTCTGCCTGTCCAGAGGGCCAGGAGAAAGGCTCCGATGGCAATGGGAGGATAAAGCCAGTTTTTTTCGATCAGGTAGATGAGCCCGGACAGAACATTAGGATAAAAAGTGGTGTAAAGATTACGCTCACCGGGATTAAGATTAAAAAGAATGGTGCTCTTAAAGACGTTTAAGGGACCAAATGGGAGTGTGGCCATAAGCGCCACCAGGAAGGAGATTGAAATCATCAAAGCTGTTCGCCTTAGTTCTTCCTGTGAGTTCTTTTTCCAGGAAGAGTAAAGTCGCCAGAGATAGAAAGTTATGGCGATACAGGAAAACAAAAATTTGGTCAGCACTCCCAGCCCTATGACTGAGGCCGTAATAATATCCAGCGCGGGCGATTCACCTTTTCTCCGGGCTGAAAGGAGAAGTATGAATAAAGACACCATGAGCATGGTCATGGCCGGATTGGTTTTTATCTCGGAAAAGACCAGAAGGGGGAGGGAAAAAAGGAGATGAAGCGGAAAAGGTCGGATTTTTCTGAAAGCCAGGACGACGATTAAACCGGCAAGCAGCTGGAGGCTCATCAGAAACAGGGCCAGGCTTTTTTCATTCCAGTGGCGAAACATTCGGTAAAAAAAATAGTAGGGCCAGAGTTCAAGCGGCGGATAATTAAAATTATGATAAGCGACCTGACCGGAAGCATCCAGGTGGTAAATTCGCCCGCTGGTATAGGGGTTACGACCTTCTTCCAGATCCTGAAAAACCGATCTGTAGGTGGATATAATTTCCCGATCGGGCTTCAGTGATTTTATTTGAAAGAGGCCCAGCGCCAGGCCTGCCAGAAGAACGGTGGCCAGTACTGTTTTCTTATTCAGCCACCGGGTAGGACAGATGAAAACCAGCCAGACCGCGAGTAATTCGATTGAGAGTTTAAGCGCCAGGTCATAGCGGTGGCCCTGAGCGATCGGCTTGAAGATGAACATCAGGAATGCCAGGAGACAGGAAAACAGAAGAAGGCTGGTGATCAGTCTCCCTGAATAGATTCTGTCGGCCATTATAGTTAATGTTTTTGCTTTAGCTTTTTCCCGTTTTATTTTAGCTTCTTATTAATCTTCAATTTTATAAAAAAAATCAACCTGAAACTTCCGCCGCCTGGCGCAACTTCCGGCTGGAGTAGCTGGCCATGTAGACGGCTTCGAGAAAGCTAAGCACGGCTACGAGAATCATCAGAATCCTGGCCAGCCCTAACAGAATCAGGAGGAAAGCGGCGGTGGAAAAAAAGTCCCGGCGGTAGATGAAAGCTATTCTGGCAGCCAGTTTATCCACGGACTTTCTGAATTCAGGGTCTCCGCTGGCAGCTTCAATTTCCTTAACCACCCTCACAATGTTGTGGCCTATGCCGGATTTTCTGGCATACCGGATCAGCAGAAAATAAAAACAGAGCATCGAAGCAAAGGTGAAGATTCCGAGATAAATCCAGATTAAACTACCGGTTGTTCGGTACAGTCCAGCGGGCAGGGCAGCAAAAAAGGAGACAAAAGTTACCGCATCTCCGACAATATCAAGCGTCCCGCCTGTTTTGCTCATTCTGTAGGTAAGACGGGCATTTTCGCCGTCAGAGCCATCGATGATTGAGGCCAGCTCAAATAGTATTGCTCCCGGGACCATAAAATGCCTGCCTAATGCCAGGCAGACTGCACCCGACAGTCCAACCAGCAGGGTGAATATACTCCACTGGTTGGGCGTAACACCGATTTTTATGAGATGTCTGGTCAGAAAAAGAGATATTCTCCTGTTTATGACCCGGGCAATGACTCCATCCTGGGGTTTTCTGCCTGTCTGCAGCAGAAGTTTTTCAGCTGTTTTTAAGCTTTTTCTGTCAATTACCTCAATGGCAAACCTGGCCCGGACCCGGATTCGGGGGAGAGAGCTGGCATCCTCAAGGAGTTGTTTCAGGATAAAAGCAGATTTTTCTTGGAGCGGAATCCATTTCTCGAGGAAAGATTTTAGCCTGACAATCAACAAACCGGGGATGTCCGCCATTTCATTTTTTTCGTTGATGATTTCCGCCACAAAAGAATCGTCTGCCACCTTTTCCGCCGCCTGGAGGAGATTCGGAAGAAGCTCGGGGTCCAGGGCTAAATTGTCCCTCATGATGATCATGAATTCAGGCTGACTTTCCTCCCGCCAAGCCTCCAGTTTGTCCGTGGTGAAAGTTTTGAATCTTATTTCCCGCTCGAGAATCCTTCTGTCAGCTGTGAGGGCGGCTATCGTCCTCTGGACTTTTTCCGGTTCAGGAGAATAAAGCCAGAATTCTTCCACGCTCGTCTGATTGGCGTTAAGAATGATTCTTTGAAGCAAGGTGAGACCGAGAAGTTTCTGGCTGCCATGTTCAGTCAGAATGATCAAAGCTTTTTTTGCGCTCATCTGTCTCCTTCTTCCTGGCTGTAATTATAATTATGCAGAGCTTCGAAACAAACAGGTATGAGTCAAACGCCTGTTTTTTTCTCTTGCGTTTTAAGAAGTTCTTCCGCCTTTTTCCAGGCATCCTCAGTGTCGACATCAATCCAGAATCTCTCTCCGATGTCCATGACCCGGGCTTTTTTTCTCGCCGCCAGCCTGCGCACTCCACCCGAGAGAGTAAAATTGCCGGTTATCGTCTGGCTTTCTTCGAGAGCCAGGAAAAGGGCCGGGGTGGCATAGAATATGCCGGTGTCAAAAGCCTGATAGGGTGTGATGCCTTTTCCTATGCCGATTATGTGACCGTCATCAACCTGCACTCTGGTCACATCTTCCAGGTCCACGTATGGATGATTATCGATCCGGTAATCAACCGCCAGTATCAGCTCGTCAGGTTCGAGCGGCTGTCTCTTGATTAGTGAGATTATTTCCGGGTCAAAGATGTGGTCAGACATCAGAAGTATAAATCTTTCTCCAGCTATTTCCTTTGCTTTGTATACCGACAGACCGTTTTCTTTTTCCCACTCGTCGTTCTGAATAAAAAAGATGCTAACATCTTTAAAATAAGGCTGGTTTTCAAGATGAGCTTTGACCAGATGTCCTTCATACCCGGTGACCACTATTATTTCCCTGACTCCCGACTGAATAAGAGCTTTGACCGGCCAGTCGATAAGCGCCTGCCCTCCGAGCGGAAGAAGCGGTTTTATCGGAAAAACTGGCGACAGTCTTTCACCCTTTCCGGCAGCGATGATCAGACCTTTCAACTCTGTTTTTTCTTTCAACGGAGCATCCTTATGTAAAAATCAATTTAATTCTAATTTTTCTGTTAATTATATATGTTGAAATGGCAATTTTCCACCGTGCTGAACATCTAACCGCAGGACTTAAACTGCGGCGTTACTTCAGCTTTAAGGAATGAGACAGGAGCACGGGTTCAGGTCGACTGTTTTTTAACAGAAACCGAACGAACGGAAATCACAACCGTAAGAAAAGTTTTCTGGTTATTCTGATAAAGAGTAATACCGGGATCAGCGAAATAGCGATACTCCAGCGCAGTCCGGCACTTTTCAGATTATCTGCGTTTGCTTATATTTTCAAAAACTTTTAACAGCTTCTCTGTCGGCAGTGTGTTGACTACATCCTTTCTGGTCATCCAGGCCCGGCGGGCGATACCCACCCCGAAACGCATCATGGCAAAGCCATGAGCGTAGTGGGTGTCGGTGCCGATGGCGATCAACACTCCTTTTTCCCTGGCTTTTTTCAGATTGTGTTCATCAAGGTCCAGGCGGTCAAAATAGGCGTTGAGTTCGAGAATTTTCCCGTATTCGGCGGCCGCCTCGATCACCCGGTCTATGTCCACCTCATAACCTTCGCGTCCGGAAATAAGCCGGCCGGTAGGATGACCGATGATATGGACGAGCGGATGTTTGATGGCTGCGATTATCCTCTCGGTGACGTTTTTCTTGAAACCTGAATGAATCGAAGCGATTACCAGATCAAGTTTCTCCAGGAGCTTTTCCGGGAAATCAATCGAACCGTCGGCCAAGATGTCCACTTCTGTTCCTTTGAGCAGCCTGAAACTTTTCAGACTGGCATTGATTTTATCTATTTCCCGGATCTGTTCTTCCAGGCGTTCGGGGCTCAGGCCGCGGGCGTATTTTGCCGACTGGGAATGGTCGCAGATAGCCACGTAAGCGTAACCTAGTTTTCTGGCATGTTCGATAATTTCCTCCAGGGTCAGCACTCCGTCGCTCCAGTTGGAGTGCACGTGAAGATCTCCTCTGATGTCTTTCATTCCAATTATTTCCGGAAGCTTTCCTTCGAGCGCCAGCTCTATTTCTCCGCGGTCTTCTCGCATTTCCGGCGGGATGACCGGCAGTCCGAAAACCCGGTAAACTTCCTCTTCTGTCCTTCCGGCAATTTTTCTCTCTCCCTTGAACACCCCATATTCCGAAATTTTCAGCCCCCTGTCCCTGGCCAGCCCGCGGAGTTTGATATTATGAGCTTTAGAACCGGTAAAATACTGCAGGGCGGCTCCGAACGAGTCTTCGTCCACTATTCTCAGGTCAACCTGTCTTTTTCCGGTTTCAGTTTCTATGAGAATCGACCCCTTGGTGTCCCCCTCGGCCAGAACCTGAACGGTTTTCGGGAAGGAGGTGAAATATTTTATGATTTTCTGGCCATCCTTCCCGGTGGCCAGAATATCGATGTCTCCCACCGTTTCTTTCATCCGGCGCAGGGAGCCGGCAGCCGAGATGTTGCTTATCCCGGGGGCTTCCTCAAGATACTGGATTACTTCCTCGGCAATGGTCAGCGCGTCGCATATCGACATTCTCTCGTGCGCATGTTCGATGAGTTCTATGCCTTTTTTTATGTTTTCCACTTTCTTGCGGCCCATTCCGCGCAGCTTTTCCAGACTGCCGTTTTCAATCACCCTTTTGAGGTCGTCTAAGTTTTTGACTCCAAGCTCGCGATGCATCTGGTGAATTGTTCGCCCTCCCAGGCCGGGGATTTCGAGAAGTTGAAGAAGACCTTCCGGGACTTCCTTCATGACTTCTTCGTAGCGTTTAATGCGGCCGGTTTTCAGGTATTCCTCAATCTTCTCGGCCATACCCTTGCCGATGCCCGGAATCTCGGCCAGTTTACCTGATGCCGCCAGCTCGGCCACATCCCGGGTCAGGTCTTCGAGCACCCGGGCTGCTTTCTGGTAAGCTACCACCTTGAATCCGGTTTCCCCCTTAATTTCCAGAGCGTCGGCAATCCGGTAAAACATCCTGGCGATTTCTTTGTTTCTGTTGTCCATATTCACCCCTCTTATAAATTTTATACCAGGGAGCCAGAGTTAACAAAGGAAGAGTTGCCGGATTCAGCCGGAGCTTCTGAGGGTTATTTTTGCCTTCCGTTTATCATTGACAATTATGACGTCAGCTTTTATCTTAATGGCATGAAAGTAATACTTGCTGGCTATAATTTTGATGCCGATGTCATAGAAGAACTTAAGAAGCATTCTCCAGAACGTCAGGACGTAACTCCAGAAACTATTTCCGCCGCTTACGCCCGTATAAGCCGCGACCCGCGTCCGGTGAACGAGCTGAGGGCTGTGGCCAGGGCTGAGGTCGAGCGAGCGCGACGCTCAAACCAGAACATAATATTTAAGATGGGGCATCATTCTGTGGCCGAACATGCCGTTTTTAACTTCGACCTGATCGGACTTAGCCGGCTGGCCATTGAGGAGGTCGAACATTTCCGTCTTTGTTCCTACACCGAAAAATCCCAGCGTTACATAACGCTTGACGGCGATTATGTCCTTCCTGAAGAGATAAAACAGGCCGGGCTGCAGGATATTTTCGAACAGACGATAGAGGCTCAGAACCAAACCTATCGTTATCTGTATGAACGGTTGCGAGAGCATATTTTTAAGAAATTCGAAAAGCAGGCGGCCAACCCCAGAAATCATCCGATACTTGACGGCTGGGCGAAGGAAGACGCACGTTATGTGGTCAGCCTGGCTACTAAAGGACAGCTGGGGATGACGGTCAACGCCCGCAACCTCGAACTGATGATAAGGCGGTTTTCTGCCAGCAGGAACGCTGAAATTCAGGAACTTGTCCGGCATCTCCATGACCAGGCGAAAAAGGTGGCTCCTTCAATCATTCTTTTTACCGAGCCCTCGCCCTACGAAGCTGAAATGATTCACAATGTGCAGGCAGAAGCTCTGAGGCTTCTGGCGAGAAAAAGGCGGACAGTCCGGCCGGATCGGGAAGAAATCCGTCTCATTGAGTACTCCCCGGGGGGAGATGACCTGATAGTTGCCGCTCTGTTGTTTTCCACAGCCGGCGTTTCTTTCAAAGATGCTCTCCGACGGGTCGGCCGCTGGTCGAAAAAAAGGAAACTTGCCCTGGTAAAAAAAGTTTTTGAGCATATGGAGTTTTATGATTCCCCTCCGAGGGAATTTGAACTGGCCTTTTTAACCTTTGACCTGGTTGTTTCGGCTTCCTGTTTTGCCCAGCTGAAGCGACACCGGATGATGACTCTGCTGGTGCAACCTTACAACCCGGCTCTCGGGGTGACCGTGCCGCCTTCAGTCATGGAGATCGGTGAAGAGAAAAAATTTAAGGAAGTAATCAGGCTGACAGAAAAAACCTGGCGCCAGCTTAGAAAAAAAGTGGGTCCGGCAGCTGATTACATCCTGACAAATGCTCATCGCCGGCGGGCGCTGGTGAAAGCTAACCTGAGAGAGCTCTATCATCTGTCCAGGCTGAGAGAGGACGCCACCGCTCAGTGGGAAATCAGGCAGCTGAGCGCCAGGATGTCAGCTCTGGCCAGACAGGTCTTTCCTGTTACCGCCTGTCTTCTCGGGGGGAAAGACAACTACCCGCAATTGTACGAAAAGCTTTTCGGACGCCTTCCGAAAATGAAACCGCCGGCTCTATTTTTTGAGTAACCGAAAGAGAAACCACTGATAAAAAAATAGAATTTTGTTAAGTTTCAGGCCTTTCTCTTCCTGGCAAATCCGATGATGGCCAGAACCACGGCCACGGCCAGCAGAACATAGAGGATGTTGATAGTCTTTTTCTTTCTGGCAATTTCGTTATCCATTTTCTGCGCCAGGTCGGCAAGGTCTTTCTGCAGAGAAGCAATTTTTGCCCTGTGCTCGTCGTTTTCTTTCCTGAGGGCTTCTTCGGTCGCTTTCAGGGAGGAAATTTCGTTGTTTTTAGATTCTATTTCCGCTTCCTTTGCCTTGACCTCTGACCTCAACCTGGAAATCAGGTTGCTGAGAGCTCGTATTCTTTTTGAAGAATCAGCTTCAGCTTTCTGACTCGCGGCTATCAGGTCTGTTTTCTCTTTTTCCAGGTCGGCGATTCTGCCTTTAAGGGAATTCAGTTCGCCATTCAGCTTGTTGATTTCTGATCGGGCTTCATCCAGCGACTTTCTGGTTTCAGCCAGCGACTGTTCCAGCTGACCCTTTTCTGACTCCAGGGTGGCAATCCTTGCCTGCGCTTTTGAGAGTTCATCCTCGGTGGTCGCCAGGCGTTTCTTAATGGTATTGGAGCAACCAGCAGTCAGAAGAGCCATGGTCACGATGACTATCAAAAAAATTTTTGCGGTTCTTTTTACTGTCATGCCTCCTCCTTCCTTGAAGATTAAATTATGATTCAAAGCCAATTTAATGGCCGGTTTTGGAACGCTTTTTATTATCATAGATTTTCCCGTTAACGGTCAACGAAAATTTGAGTGTTTCATCTGGAGAAATTGAAATGGAAGATAAGGGACACGGCTTTAGATATTAAAGCTGGTTTCAGTGAGGGCTGTCGAAAATTAATTAATCCAGAAGAAGATGATTCGAATTCATTCGACTGAATTCCTGAAATGCCCTAAAATTTATCAGAGAGGGAAAAGACTATGAATATCGAAAGTTATTCTTTCGGCCGAATGATCATAGAAGGCCAGGTTTATACTTCCGACCTTATAATCGTAAGAAACGAGATATTTCCAAACTGGTGGCGGCGGGAAGGACACTCGCTCCATCCCGAAGACCTGAAGCTGGTGGTCGAAAGAAAGCCGAAGGTTCTGATTATCGGAACAGGAGCTTACGGCGCGATGGAAGTTCCCTTTGAGACTGAGAAATTTCTCGAAGAGAAAGGAATTGAAGTAATCTGGAAACCTACAGCCGAAGCAGTGGAGTTATTCAACGACCTTGACCTTCCAGATAAAGCCGGCGCCTTCCACCTGACCTGCTGAGTCGTTAAAAAGCGGACAGATCGAACTCTTCAGGACGAAATTTTTACCCGAGATTGCTGAAAAATCACCCCATCATTTCAGGCTGATTGGCCCGTCCTGGATTGATCAGACGACAATCCGTCATTCGAATGCCCTGTCTGGTTATCAGGTGTCAGTTTCCAGTCGAACGTTTTTCGAGTTGCTCGATTTGCCACATTTTGATTCCTGATTATGGAAATACAGCCGCTGGGAGAGAAAAATCCGTTTGGAAGAGTCACTCCAGAATGATATATTCTTAAGCATGGCAGAAAAGAGCTTTCTCACGCATCTGGAATGCGGCTGGTGCCGGCGGGAGTTTGACCCCGACCGGTTGTGGAATCTCTGCCCGGAATGCGGAAAACCGCTTCTGGCGCGTTACGACCTGGTTAAAGCCTCTCTGGCGGTGAAAACTGAAGATCTGGAAAAAAGAGAACCAACCCTCTGGCGTTACCGCGAGCTTCTTCCTCTCAGGAGCGATCGTTTCAAGCTTTCGCTCGGTGAAGGATTTACGCCATTGTTGAGGGCTTTCAGGCTGGAAAAAGAGGTCAACCATTCGCCGCTTTTTATCAAGGATGAAAGTCTCAATCCGACCGGGTCATTTAAAGCCAGAGGGCTGAGCGTGGCTGTTTCCCGGGCGCTGGAACTTGGCGTTAGAGCTCTTTCAATTCCTTCAGCCGGGAATGCCGCCTGCGCTCTGAGCGCTTACGCCGCCCTGGCCGGGCTGGAAGCCCATGTATACCTTCCGGCAGACGTTCCCCGGCCGTTCGTCAACGAATGCCGGGTGCTCGGAGCTGAGGTGCACCTGATTGACGGCCTTATTACCGATTGCGGAAAAGCCGCCCGGAAGGACCTGGAAAAATACGGACGGTTTGACGTTTCTACCCTGAAGGAACCTTACCGGCTCGAAGGCAAAAAAACCATGGGTTATGAACTCGCCGAACAGCTGGGCTGGACTCTTCCCGATGTCATCATTTATCCGACAGGCGGCGGCACCGGTCTGGTCGGGATGTGGAAAGCTTTTGCTGAGCTGGAAAAGCTTGGCTGGATCGGCTCGAAGCGCCCGCGATTGGTTACAGTTCAATCTGATGGCTGCGCTCCGATGGTTAAAGCCTTCCATGAAGGCCGGGAATTTGCCGAACCCTGGTCTGACGCCAGGACGATCGCAGACGGTTTGAGGGTGCCGGCGGCCATAGGTGATTTTCTGATTTTAAGGGCGCTTCGGGAAAGCGGCGGGACGGCAGTGGCAGTTTCCGACGGAGAAATACTTCAGGCCACCTATCTTATCGGGAAGAATACCGGAATCTGGACCGCGCCTGAAGGGGGAGCCACCCTGGCCGCTTTTCTAAGATTGAAGAGCTCCGGATGGATTAAAGAGGGGGAGAGTGTCGTTCTCTTCAACACAGGAAGCGGCGCCAGGTATGCTCATCTATGGAATGCAGAAAGCTGATAAATTATATCTTGTGAGAACTGTTGAGAGAATCTGCAGGCGGACATAGCATCTTCTGGATTAATTTCAATCAGGCATCAGAGCATTAAAGAGGGTTCTTGACCGGGAGACAATCAAAGATAAAATATTAAAATAATTGCCCGGAATCTGAAAGAAAAATTTAGAAAGATTTTCAGGAGACAACGATGGAAAAGGCGAAAATTTACGAGAGAGTCACCGAACAGCTCCGGGAGTTGTTTCAAAAAACCGATGACCCGGTGGCCAGAATGTCCACAATATGTGCGCTGCTTTATCATAAATTGAATTATTACTTCTGGTGCGGTTTTTATCTGCTGAAAAATGACGAACTGATTGTTGGTCCTTACCAGGGGCCGCTGGCCTGCCTCAAGCTGGCGCATAATCGGGGCGTTTGCTGGGCCGGGGTGAGGGAGAGAAAACCGATCATCGTTCCCGACGTTCATCAATTTCCCGACCACATTGCCTGCGATGAAAGGTCTCAATCTGAAATTGTTGTCCCGGTCTTCACTCCCGAAGGCCAGGTTTACGGAGTGATAGATGTGGATTCGGATAAACTGGCGGCTTTCGATGAAGTTGACGCTAAATACCTGGAACAGATAGCGAAGATGATTTTTATGAAATGATTGATCTTTCGTCTGCCTTATGATGAATCGACGATTCTTAAATCACTATTTCTGGATGAGCTTTAACCGGTAAAATTTCCTTTTTCCAATCCGCAGGATTTGCTCCGGCTTTCCCGTATCTATTTTATGTTCGATATTTTCTATCCTGTGACCATTCAGATAGACTCCGCCCTGGCGTATAAGGCGTTTGGCTTCTCCGCGAGAAGGCACAAGACCAAGCTGATACATGATGTCCACCAGTTCGGGAGCTGTACTTCCAGGTTGAATCTCAATAATTTTTTCTTCCATTTCGCTGGGAAGGTCTTTCTGCCGAAATACCCGGTCGAACTCTTCTTCGGCTTTTCTTGCCTCTTCTTCGCCCCAGAAGTCAGTCACTAACATCCGGGCCAGGCGGGCTTTGAGGTCGCGCGGGTTGAGTTGACCTTCCCGCGCCAGTTTTTTCCAGCTCTCAATTTCTTCAGTCGGGACGTCCGTCAGAAGCTCGTAATAACGATACATCAGATCGTCGGAGATGGACATAATCTTGCCGAATATCTCGTTTGGTGGCTCGTTAATCCCGACATAATTTCCGAGAGATTTGGACATTTTTTCCACACCGTCGAGCCCTTCAAGAAGCGGCATGGTCAGTATGACCTGGGGTTCCTGTCCGTATTCTCTCTGGATTTCGCGTCCCACCAGTAGGTTGAACTTCTGGTCGGTTCCTCCGAGCTCAACATCAGCTTGCAGAGCTACTGAATCATAAGCCTGCATAAGGGGATAAAGTATTTCGTGGACCGAGATGGGAAGCCCGGCTTTTAACCTTCTGGTAAAATCGTCTCGCTCGAGGATGCGGGCGACGGTGTATTTTGAAGCCAGCTTGATGATGTCGAAGCTGGTGAGAGCTCCCAGCCAGCGGGAGTTAAAATCGACAATGGTCTTCTGGGGGTCCAGGATCTTGAAAACCTGCTGCTTGTAGGTTTCGGCGTTGCTGTTGATTTCCTCTCTGGTCATCGCCGGTCTGGTGGCCGAGCGTCCGGTGGGGTCGCCGATCAGCCCGGTGAAATCTCCTATGAGAAAGATCACTTCGTGGCCAAGATCCTGGAAATGCTTCATCTTTCTCAAAAGGACCGTATGGCCGAGGTGAATGTCAGGAGCGGTGGGGTCAAATCCGGCTTTCACCCGGAGGGGCTTTCCCTCCTTTCTCGACCTTTCCAGTTTCCTGATCAGGTCTTCTTCCTGAATTATTTCCACGGCTCCTTTTTTGATAAGCTTCAGTTGCTCTTCAACCGGTTTGAACATCGTCTGAACCTCGCTTTTTCTTGAAGTATAAATATGACCCAAGATTGATTTATTTTCAAGGGGAAAAGACGATATTTCTGAGAACCAGCGATCGGTAAATATTTTTCGCCAGAGGGGATGATAGCAGCGGTATGGGAATCAATCGAGGATGTAAACCTTCCGTCCCCTGACTTCCAACCTTCCTTCAAAATAAAGACGCACCGCTTCAGGATAGATTCTATGCTCCTGTTCGAGAATTCTTTCGGCTAAGGTTTCTTCCGTGTCATCCTGATACACTGGAACCACCGCCTGAAGGATGATCGGACCGGCATCCACTTCTTCCCAGACAAAATGGACGGTGGCTCCGGAATATCTCACTCCGTACTCGACCGCCTGTTTCTGGGCATGAAGACCCGGGAAAGAGGGGAGAAGCGCCGGGTGAATGTTCATGATTTGATTCCGGTAAGCCTGACAGAAAAGAGGAGTGATGATTTTCATGTATCCGGCCAGACAGACCAGGTCCACCTGACGTTTTTTCAGCTCTTCGACGATGGCTGCGTCGTAAGATTCTCTGTCGGGAAAACTTTTCGGGTCAAGATGAAGCGTCTCGAGGCCTCTCTCTTCGGCTATCTGAAGTCCGGGAGCTTCCGCCTTATTGCTGAAAACCAGGACGATTTCAGCGTTGATCCTGCCTTCGAGCATGGCGTCGTGAATCGCCCGAAAATTTGACCCCCGGCCTGAAAGCAGAACGGCCACCCGCCCTCTTTTTTTCGGACTCCTGAAAACTTTCTCTTGCATTTCTCCCGGTCCTTTTTTTTATTTTTTTATTATTTTTTTATCTTAAAATAATTCGGAATCGAGTTTTTCCAGGCCTGATAGCCCAGCTCAACTTTCAGGTCGATGATTTTCTTTCCCCGGTGCCAGATTTCCATCTTTTTCCCTCCGGTCTCACCGATTACCTTAGCTGGAACTTTCATTTTTCTGGCCAGGTTCAGAACCTTTCTGGCATCCTTCTTCCTGACGGCCAGAATTATTCTTGACTGAGTCTCGCCGAAAAGGAGTGCGTCAGTTCTGATGGCATCATTTAGTTTTACCCTGAAACCTATGCGCCGCGAACCCCTGAAAGCGCATTCGGCCAGAGCGACGGCTAGGCCGCCTTCGGACACGTCATGGGCTGTTCTGACCAGTCCAGCCCTGATCGCCTGACGGCAGCATTCCTGAACTTTTTTTTCTTTTGACAGGCTAAGCGCCGGAGGCTGTCCCTTCTCCTCCGAAAAAATCAGCCTCAGGTATTCCGAACCGCCAAATTCTTCTCTGTTGTCCCCGAGAAGGATGATGCTTTCTCCGGCAGCCTTAAATCCGGCTGAAGGGACCTTATTTATATCATCAATCAATCCTATGATTCCGAGCACAGGAGTCGGGTATATCGGTCGGCCTTCGGTTTCGTTGTAAAAACTGACGTTACCTCCGGTTACCGGAATTTCAAACTGCCGGCAGGCTTCAGCGATGCCCTCGATAGCTTCTCTGAACTGCCACATGATCTCGGGCTTTTCCGGATTCCCGAAATTCAAACAGTTGGTCACACCGATCGGAACGGCTCCGGCGCAGGCCAGATTCCGGCAGGCTTCAGCTACAGCTATCTGACCTCCTCTTCTCGGGTTAAGAAAGGTGTACAGGGCATTTCCGTCAAGCGTCATAGCCAGAGCCCTTTTAAGTCCCTTCAACCTGAGCACCGCCGCGTCGGCGCCCGGCAGGACAGCCGTGTTCACCTGAACCATATGGTCATACTGACGGAAAACCCACTCTTTGTCCGCAATGTTCGGCGAAGCCAGAAGCTGGAGAAAGACCTGATTCAAATCGGAGGGCATCTCCGGTTTGCGCAATCTGGAAATTTTATTCACAAAGGCCGGTTTCCGGGCGGGTCTTCTGTAGGCGGGACACAGGTCGACCACCGCCTTCACCGGAATGTCTATCACCAGCTCTCCGTGGAAATAAGCTTTGAGCCGGCCGTCATCCGTAACCCTGCCTATGACCACCGCGTCCAGGTCCCATTTGTTGAAAATTTTCTGCAGCTCTTCGACTTTCTCCGGCTCGGCCACAATCAGCATTCTCTCCTGGGATTCGGATAGCATTATTTCGTAGGGAGTCATCCCTTCTTCGCGTTGCGGCACCAGGTCCAGGTTTATTTCCATACCGGTTCCGGCTTTGGCTGCCATCTCGGTGGTGGAACAGGTCAGTCCGGCCGCTCCCATGTCCTGGATGCCCACGATCAGGTTCCTGGCCATGGCTTCAAGGCAGGCCTCAAGGAGAAGTTTTTCCTTGAACGGGTCGCCAACCTGGACGTTTGGTCTTTTGTGCTCGATGTCCTCACCAAATTCGGCGGAAGCCATGGTCGCGCCGTGGATACCATCCCGGCCGGTTTTCGCGCCGACGTAGATTACCGCGTTGCCAACACCGCTCGCTCTGGCCAGAAAGAGTCTGTCCCTGTAAGCCAGGCCAACGCAGCAAACATTCACCAGTGGATTCTGGGAATAACATTCGTTGAAATAAACCTCCCCTCCGACCGTGGGAACCCCGAAGGAATTGCCATAACCTGAAATGCCGCTTACCACCCCCTCCATGATTGCCCGGTTTTTCGGGTTGTCGAGCGGACCGAAGCGGAGGGAGTCGAGGACGGCTATCGGTCTGGCGCCCATGGTGAAAATATCCCGCAGAATGCCGCCGACGCCGGTGGCCGCCCCCTGGTATGGTTCTATGTATGAGGGATGGTTGTGGGATTCTATCTTGAAGACCACTGCCAATCCGTCGCCTATATCCATTACTCCAGCGTTTTCTCCCGGTCCCTGAATGACATATTTCCCTTTAGTCGGGAACTTTTTCAGATGGACTTTTGAGCTCTTGTAGCCGCAGTGCTCTGACCACATCACCGAGAAAATGCCGAGTTCAGTGAGGTTCGGCTCCCGACCGATCAACCTGACAATCAGGTCATATTCTTCTCGGGTAAGGTTATGGTCAGCAAGGGTTTTTTCATCGATCATGTTATCATCCTTAACTTAAAACGTTCCGATTAAGGGTGGAAGAGGAGAAATCGGCCGGGAGACAGCCCTGTCCGGCGATTTCTTCCCTTTCTTTTTTTCCAGATAATTTATGATTGACTGGAATATTATTTTCCCGTCTTCGCTTCCGAGGATATTCTCCGATGCTCTTTCCGGATGGGGCATCATCCCCATGACGTTTCCTTCCCGGTTAACGATTCCGGCGATATGGTGGAGGGAACCGTTAACGTTAGCTTCTTCTGTCAGGTTTCCTTTTTCGTCGCAGTAGCGGAAGAGTATCTGATTATTTCTCTCGAGCTCTTCAAGGAGCTCGGGAGGAGCGTAGTAGTTGCCATCAAAGTGAGCTATGGGAATTCTGAGAATCTGACCTTTCCTGCCAGCGCCGGTGAAAGCGGTTCTGTCGTTTTCGATTCTGATGTTCACATACTGGCAAAGAAATTTCAGGTTTTTATTTCTCAGCATGGCGCCCGGCAGCAACCCGGATTCCAGAAGAATCTGGAAGCCGTTGCAGATTCCCAGCACCAGGCCTCCCTCTTCGGCAAACTTCTTCACTTCCTGCATGATAGGGGAGAAGCGGGCGATTGCCCCTGACCGCAGATAATCCCCGTAAGAGAATCCTCCAGGTAGCACCACGCAGTCAACCTGCTGCAGGTCATGGTCTTTGTGCCATAAGAAAACTGTCTCCTGGCCCATGACATTCTGCAGCGCATGAAAGGTGTCATAATCGCAATTGGAACCGGGGAAAACAACCACTCCGAATTTCATTTCACCATCCTTCCTTTTCTTGCCTTCAGGCCTCGAGTATTTCCCAGGTGAATTTTTCGATGATCGGGTTGGCCAGCACCCGGTCGGCTATTTCAGGAACGATTTTCTCAGCTTCTTCGCGACTCGAGCCTTCAAGTTCGATTTCAAAAACTTTCCCCTGACGAACGTCCCTGACCTGATGATAACCGAGAGTGTGCAGCGCGTTCCTTACAGTCTGTCCCTGGGGGTCGAGGACGCTTTCTTTCAGAGTTACCAGTATCCTTACTTTCATTTAAGAACCCTTTCAAAAATAAAATCTATTTTCTTTAAGTATGGTTCAAGAGAGAAACAGGCTTCGATTTCTCCGGCCGAAAGATGTTTCCTGATTTCCGGGTCGGACAGGACCAGCTCTCTGAAATTCAGGTTTTCGTTCCAGGCTTTCAGACTGCAGTTCTGAACCAGCCGGTAAGCTTCTTCCCTGGTAAGCCCTTTTCTGGTGAGGGCCAGCATGACCGCCTGAGAAAAAATCAGGCCTCTGGTGAGTTCAATGTTTTTAAGCATCCTGTCGGGATACACATGCCAGTTAGCAATGATATCGGTCATTTCCTTCAGCAGAAAATCGGTCAGGATGAAAGAGTCGGGAAAAATCACACGCTCAGCGGAGGAATGGGAGATATCCCTTTCGTGCCATAGCGGGATGTTTTCCAGAGCCACCTGAAGATTGCTTCTGACGATTCGAGCCAGGCCGGCTATTCTTTCGCAGCGGACCGGGTTTCTCTTATGGGGCATCGCAGAGGAACCTTTCTGTCCGGGAGTGAAAGGTTCTTCCACCTCAAGGACTTCCGTTCTCTGAAGGTGCCTGATTTCCAGGGCGAATTTCTCCAGAGAGGTGGCGATCAGAGCCAGGCAGCTCATAACTTCCGCATGACGATCTCGCTGGAGAACCTGGGTGGAGACCGGCGCCGGTTTAAGTTTGAGGGATTTCAGCGCGTATTTTTCGACGCGCGGGTCGAGATGAATGTAGGTGCCGACGGCTCCGGCAATCCGCCCAACGCTTATTGTTTCCCGGGCTGCCCGCAAACGTTTAAGATGCCGGTTTATTTCTTCATACCAGACGAGGATTTTGAAACCAAAGGTTACCGGCTCGGCGTGGACACCGTGAGTGCGGCCGATGCAGGGTGTTTTTTTGTATTTCAGCGCCATCTTCCTCAGAACTTTTCTCAATTCCAGCAATCTTTTTTCCACCAGGTTCAGCGATTCCACCATTAAAAGCGACAGCGCGGTGTCGACAACGTCGTAGGAAGTTAAGCCCATGTGGATGAAGCGGGAATCCTCGCCAACATACTCGGCCACCGAAGTCAGGAAGGCGATCACGTCGTGTTTGACAACTTTTTCAATCTCCTGAATGCGGTCGATCGAGAAGTTAGCTTTTTTCTTTATGTTATCCAGAGAATTACGGGGAATCTGACCCAGCCTGGCCCAGGCCTCGCAAACTGCCAGTTCCACCTGAAGCCATTTCCAGTATCTGTTTTCTTCTGACCATATGGCTCCCATTTCGGGCAGGGTGTATCTTTCAATCATGGAAATATCCTTTTATGAGAACTGACAATCAATATTACCAATTGAGCAATTTTAAGTCAATTTATATCTTCTTTCAGGCACAGAGATAGTATCCAGAGCGAGGTGAATTTACGTAAATTCAGTAATCTGTTGCTGTCTGCCTGCAAGCTTTAGACCGACCGGACCTCTCTTTTTCCGGGAAGATAAGCCTGATAAAAAAGGAAGCCCGGGTCAACAAAAATAATTCGTTCGATCAACCAAGATTTCTGTTAATAATCTGTCTAAATATCAGGAGGATATAAATAAAGTGAAGTTGAACTGGTTTAGCTGAAGCAGATATACTTAAAAAAGGACGCATGTTGAACAGAATGGAGGAGGCAGAGCTAATTGCCAGAGCCCGGAAGGGCGAGGTTGAAGCTTTTATGAAACTGATCAAAGATTATCAGAGACCGATCTTCTCCCTGATTTATCGATTGACGGGAAACCGAGAGGACGCGGCTGACCTTACTCAGGAGACATTTCTTAAGGCCTTTTCAGGGTTAAAGGATTTCAGAGAAAAATCAGGGTTTTATACCTGGCTTCACAGGATAGCGGTCAATCAAACCCTTAATTTTCTTAAGAAATCGAGCACCAGGCGGGAGAAATTAGAGTATTTAGACGAAATAAAACAGGATGATCCAGGAATCGCTGTGGTTCCTTCGCCCGAAGAATCTTCTATCGGAGAAGAATTCAGAAACCGCCTGCAGGCTGCTCTGGAGGAGCTCCCGCTGGCCTATAAATTGCCCTTTTTTCTGGTGATATTTCAGGGAATGAGCCATGCTGAAGCAGCTAAGGTTCTCGGATGTTCCGAGGGAACGGTTTCCTGGAAAATACACGAAGCCAGAAAAATGATAAGGGAAAAGCTTAAACATTTTGTTCCCGTCAAGAAAGAGGTTTGAGATGAAATGTTCCGATTTTCAGAAATTGATTTCTGACGGACTCGACGGCAGGCTTAACCCCAGAAGCCGGAAAAAGCTGGAAGAACATTTAAGAGTATGCCCTGTCTGCCATGAATATCAGAAGGATCTTATGGCTGTCGAGCGGGAATTGAGAAGCCTGCCAGAAGTTGAGCTCCCGGGTCCGGAGCTTATCGAAGAAAAACTCACAGCCCGGCTGGCCCGCATAAAGGCGGAAACCGGGAATAATAAAAAAGGGAAAATAAATCTATCAATAAGCGCATTAAAGCCAGTCTGGGTTACGGTCAGTGTGGCTTTGATAGCGATCATTATTTATCTTTTTGTCCCGGCAAACAGAACAGC
>FWWL01003213.1_pt1 | contig 29912 bp, 15 predicted proteins | sample 2228331 | NCBI WGS metagenome assembly FWWL01 (sample SAMEA103939775, study PRJEB20133) | metagenome
AACTACTTTAACTAGTTTACTTTAAAAGCGATCAGATAAGTTTTTTAGGGGTAAAATGTTTTTTATTGATTTTAAAATTATGAAAAAATATTTGTACTGTAATGGTTTAATTACTGTCTAAACTAGCAAGCAATAAGTTGAGTACAAAGGATTTCACGAAGAGAAATGGCTGGGAAAAATTTGCCAAAAATTATTATATCATTTTTGTTTTTGTTCTAAAACTATTTTTATGCTTACCAAAAGAATTATCCCTTGTTTAGATGTAAAAGAGGGGAAAGTCATCAAAGGCGTTCGCTTTGAGGGTCACAGAATCGCTGGAGACATAGTCCAATTAGCTCAGTTTTATTCTAGTCGTGGAGCGGACGAATTAGTTTTTTATGACATTACTGCCAGCCCAGAAGGGCGTAGTGTAGACTATTCTTGGGTGAAAAAAGTTGCTGAACAAATCAATATTCCTTTTACAGTAGCTGGTGGTATAAGATCTGTGGATACTATGAGGGAGGTTTTGCGTGCAGGAGCTGATAAGATTTCTCTAAATTCACCTGCTTTAGAAAATCCAGACTTGATTAACCAAGGAGCCAAGGAGTTTGGCTCTCAGTGTATAGTGTTAGGAGTAGATTCCAAAAATGTTAATGGTGAAGATTATGTCTTTATGTATACAGGTAGCCCTCAAAAAACTGCCAATACCAACCTTAAAACTGTTGACTGGATTAAAGAAGCAGTGAGTCGTGGAGTAGGGGAAGTGGTTGTTAATTCAATGGATACCGATGGAGTCAAAAACGGTTACGATTTGAGATTGTTGAATAAAATTCAAGCGATATGTCCTGTGCCTGTAATTGCTAGTGGTGGTGCTGGAAAAATGGAGCATTTTTTAGAGGTTTTTACACAAACTAATGTTGATGGAGCTTTAGCTGCTAGTGTGTTTCACTTTGGAGATGTGGACATTCAAGAGCTTAAAAAGTATTTAGCTCAAAACCGAGTCACTGTCAGACTGTAGTTTATAATTTTTCCGTTGGCAAAAACAGGGTTATTAGGTGTTTTAGAAAAAAAGTTTACATAAACACAAATTTAAAGTTTAGTCCACAATTAAGCCTAGACTCTAAAAGTGATAAACATAATTTCAATAACAGCACCCCACCCTTGATAAGGTAGGGTCAGCGATACTTCGTGTGATGTGTTACTCAAAAATTATGTTTACAAGTATTAGTTCACAGTCTCTTCCATTTCTTCAACTTCTATTTCATCGTAAATTTCCGTTATTTGATGTTTCGCCGGATCAAATCCAGTTCCTGCAGGTATTAGTTGACCTAAAATTACATTTTCTTTGAGTCCAGTTAAGTAGTCTTTTCTACGAGAAATTACGGCATCAGTCAATACTCTTGAAGTTTCTTGGAAAGATGCCGCAGCTAACCATGAATCAGTTGATAAAGCCGCTTTTGAGATACCCACAACAATTCGCTTGAAAATGACTGGTCGTTTGCCCGCAGACTTCAACTCTTTATTTTTAGCTAAAATTAGATTGTAATTGACCACTTCTCCTACAGTATATTCAGAATCACCAGCATCTAAAATTTGTACTTTAAGACACATCTGTCTAATAATTACTTCGATATGTTTTTCGTTAACATTAATTCCGTTCGAGGAATAAATAGTGTTTAACTGGCTTATTATGTAAGATTGTAGGGCATCTATACCCCTATAGTCTAAAATATCCTGAAGATTTAAAGGTCCGTCAACTAACGGTTCACCTTGATTTATAGTTTGACCAACTTTAACCATCACATTCATTCCCGCAGGAGTTTCTACTTCAACTATTTCTGGGGTCTCTTGTTTGATTATAATTTGGTTAGCTCCTGTTTCCAACAAGCCCGACAAATTAGCTCTAACTGCTTCACCGGTTTTTTTGACAGCAATTATGTCGTTTTTATTAATACTTCTTCCACTTTCGACTAAAAGATTATCACTAGCTGGGTTAAAAGGAAGGGTTAGTGTAGATTTTTGACTACTAATAGTTATTTTATAACCAATATCAATATTTCCTTCTATTTTTTCTACTACTCCACTAAATGGTGCTATTGGTGCAGGAGTTTTTGGAGTTCTTGCTTCAAATATTTCTTCTACTCTAGGTAGACCTGTGGTAATGTCAAATTTAGTTAAAGCTCCACCTCTGTGTTTAGAATGCATTGTTAGCTGTGTACTAGGCTCACCTAAGCTTTGAGCAGCCAAAACTCCCACGGGTGTTCCTAGTTTAACTGGTTTATGAGTGCTAAAATCAGCTCCATATGCGATTTGGGGAATTCCTCTAGCTGACCTAACTTTGACTATAGAGGGTACCCACACTTCTTGTATATCAAATTTTGCCAACTTTTCTTTTAGAGCTATATCAACCAACTGACCTTTACGGGCAACCACTTCACCATCAACTACTATATCTCGAGCTAAAAATCTACCATAAATTCTGTCGATTAAGTTTAATCCCATTTTTTGACTTTCTTCCGCAGTAAATTTTTGTAATTCGTCTTCACTTAATTCGTCAATAGAACCTTCTTTGGTGATAATCAAATTTTGAGCTACATCCACTAATCTTCTAGTAAGGTAACCTGCATCAGCCGTTCTTAAAGACACATCCGCCTGAGATTTTCTTTGACCTTTCATGGACAAAAAGTACTCTAGACCAGTCAAACCTTCAATATACCCATGTTGAGCAGGAAGCTCCATAATTTCACCTGTAGCTGTGACAGACAGACCTTTAATTCCAGACATCTGATTTAACTGTAGAATACTACCTCTAGAACCAGAGTTAATCATCATTCCAATGTTACTTAAATTATCAATACTGTCCTTTACTAATTTAGAAATATCTTCTGAGGTGTTTTTCCATATATTAACAGTTTGGTCATGCCTTTCTTTATCTGTTAAAAATCCAAGCTCAAACAGTTGCTGAATTTTCAGAACATTTTCTCTAGCCTGTACTAAAAGCTCCTCTTTTCCACTAGGACTAACGATATCGCTGGCTGACATGGTAATACCAGATTGAGTAGCAAATTTGAAGGCTAAATCTTTAAGGACATCTAAAATATCTGCTAATTTTTCCTGGCCCAATTCATGATAAGCTTGGTTCAGAATTTTGTTGTATACCTTGTTATTGACTGTTTCGTTGATAAAACCAAATTCTTTTGGAAAAGCGTTATTAAATAGTATTCTACCCGCGGTAGTTTCAATATTTTCCATTTTGTCTTTATTTTGCATCTTTACTAAAATAAGCTCTCCAAGCTCAATATGACCAAAGTCATATGCAATTAAGGCAGCATTAGGAGAAGAAAACTTTTTCATTTTTTGTTTATTTTCAGGCTCTTTAGTAATCGAGGTTAAATAGTAACAACCTAAAACAACATCTTGGTGGCCTCCCATGATCAATTCCCCACTGGCAGGTTTGAGCAGGTTTTTCTTGGCAGTCATAAGCTCTCTACTTTCCTCTTGACCTTTTATGGTGATAGGCAAGTGAACGGCCATTTGATCTCCATCAAAATCAGCATTAAAAGCTTTACATACCAGCGGGTGTAATTGTATTGCTCTATCTTCAGTTAAAACTGGTTTAAAAGCAATGAAAGAGAGTCTGTGAAGAGTAGGTGCACGGTTTAGTAAAACATATTTATCCTGAATCACTTCGTCTAAAATGTCATAGACAACTGGTCTTCTGGTTTCAATTAATCTTTTAGCAGAATATACATTGTATGCCTGATCTTCTTCATTTAGCAAACCTTTTTCGGATTTTTCTATAATTTTACCAATCAAGAACGGAGTAAATAATTCTAGTGCCATTTCTTTTGGTAGACCGCATTCGTCTAATTTTAAATTGGGACCAACAATAATTACAGAACGACCAGAGTAATCGACTCTTTTTCCAAGTAGATTTTGTCTAAACCTTCCTTGTTTTCCTGTAATAATATGGGTTAAAGATTTTAAAGGTCTTTTTTGACCTGTAGAAGCCATGACTTGTTTGCCACTTCTAGGCGAATTATCAATTAAAGCTTCAACTGCCTCTTGGAGCATTCTTTTTTCGTTTCTTAAAATCACTTCAGGTGCCCCGATTTGGATAAGTTTTCGCAAACGATTATTTCTGTTAATAAGTCTTCTGTATAATTCGTTTAGATCTGATGCTGCAAATCTACCACCTTCGAGTTGCAACATAGGTCTAAGATCGGGTGGCAAAACCATGACCCGGCGAAGAATCATCCACTCTGGTTTGGTGTTAGTTTGGATAAAACTTCTTATCAATCTTAATCTTTTCGAGAGTTTCTTTTTTGTCTCACCTTTAGATTTTTGGACTTTTTCTTTTAAAGTTTCATACTCTTGGTTCAAATCAATTTTCTTCAATAATTGTTCTAAAGCCTCTGCTCCTATTCCTGCTTTAAACACAGTACCAAACTTGGAAGACAATTCTTGGTATTGGAGTTCTGTTATAACATCTTTAAATTTTAGATTAGATAATTCTTGTTTAGCAACTTCAGCAATAGTCTGAATTTTGGCTAAAGTTTCAGCTTCTTGTTGTTTTAGTAATTCTTTATTAGCTTCATACTTCTGTTTTAATTCTTCGAGATTAAATTTACCGGAAGATTTATCTTTTTGATACTGCCTACTCAATTCTTCAAACTTTTTATCAAATTCAGCTTTTTTAGATTTAAGACGACTATTAGCCTCTTTATCTATTTCCTCTAAATAAGTTTGTTTAAGATCCTCATTTACTTCAGTTATTACATATGCTGAAAAATAAGCAACACGGCTAACATCAACAGCCTTCATATCCAGTAATAAAGCAATGCGAGAAGGCACTATTCTTAAAAACCAAGGGTGGGCACAAGGTGCAGCTAAAGTGATATGTCCCATTCTTTCACGACGAACTGAGGAGTGAGTGACTTCAACACCACATTTATCACAAATCACACCAGCATATCTATATCTTTTATATTTTCCACAAGCACATTCCCAATCTTTTACTGGTCCAAAAATTGCTTGACAAAAAAGACCATTCATTTGGGGGGTGCCAGTACGGTAGTTAATAGTTTCAGAAGTTAACACTTCCCCGTAGCTCATTCTAGCCATTTCTTCCGGAGACATTAATTCTAGGCTAATAGAATCAACCTTTTTAATATTGCTTGGGATAGCGATGTAGGGCATATACTTTACAGATTGTTTAAACTTAAAAAATTTAAAATTTTTAATTACATATAGAATGCAATGGTTTTTCCAAATCCAAGGACTAATTTAAACCGATCTCTATCAAATTTCACTAAATTACTTATAATTTTAATGCTTTTCATATCTGTGTTACTCGAATAAATTAAAAAATAGTGGAAACATTATTTCGAGAACCTAAACACAAAAAAACCCACCATATCATACAAACATGGTAGGTAAAAACACCAAACTAATTTCTAGTTATTGAAGCGGTAGCATTCATTTCCAAAAGAAGAAAAAAACAAAGGCGAAAAAACATTTTCGAAAATGTCTTGAGAGAAGACAAAAAATTTCTCGAAAAGGGAAAGTAAAATATTTTATTTTTGTCAAGCGTGATTTATTAACTTAATGAATTACAGATGCATTTTTACTTGATTTAAAGATTTAATCTAAACCAAACTCTTTCAAAATATTTTCAAAATCTGGTGGCAAAGGAGCTGTTAAGCTATATTGTTGTCCAGCAAATTCAAATCTTAGACTATAAGCATGAAGCATCTGTCTAGTAGCTTTTTGCCAGTAAGGGTGATGTTGTAGATGATTAGCATAAACTTTATCTCCCAAAACAGGGTTACCAATAGATTTTAAATGCACTCTAATTTGATGGGGTCTGCCGGTGTGAGGTGTGCATTCTACATATGACAATCTTTTACTTGCAAAGCTACGAATCAGTTTATAACTAGTTTTGGCAGGTTTGACCTTGGGATTAGGAATATCTTTAGGTGTGATAGCAAAATATTTATTTTTTCCTTGGGAATGTTGGACTATGGGGAAAATAATCTCACCTTCTTCTGGTTTAGGTGTGTCAAAGCAGATAGTATGATAAATTTTGTGTACTTTTCTTTCTTTAAAAATTTGTTCAAACTCTTTTCTTACTGACTCTCTTTTGGCCAAAATTAATAGTCCAGAAGTGTCTTTGTCTAGTCTATGAGCCAATAACAAATTAGAGTATTTTGGATTGAGTTTTTTGAGATAGTGAATAATGTTATTTGAGTCTGTATCAACAGCAATTCCAGCAGGTTTGTTGATCACTAAAAAATCAGCATTTTCTATTATAATAGAACTTGGTTGTAAATCTATATTAAGGGACGATTTTAAGTTTTCACTTCCTAACATTAATTCCAAAATATCTCCTTGTTTCACTTCAAATTTAGCAATCCAAATTCTTTTTTTATTCAAAAAAGCCAAGCCAGAATCAATTAGTTGGCGAACTTTGTTGCGACTTAGTCCGGATAGTCTTGTGGCGGCGATATCGAAACGGGTTTTGTGGTTAGCTTGATCGACAACCAAATGTAGTATATAACTCATGGTAATTTTAAGTTTAAATCAACTTAATTAACTTAGTCAAATTTGGTTAAATGGTAAATTAAGATAACTTTGAGAAGAATTTAGGCATTCTAAAAAGTTTCAATTTAGAATTAGTTATATATTTGTTCATATTTAAACCTAATTAAACTTGTTTATTTAGTGAAGGTTTATTGTTAGCAGAATTAAAAAGCTCACAAGCCTGCCAGCTCTTTAAAAATAAATGATTTAAAAAGGTAGGCAAATTGGAAACAGACAGTCTTGATCTTTTTTAAGCGGCTAATTTTAGCTTAACAGTAGTTTCAAAAAATTATTTACAAAATTGTAAAAAAAGTCTTATATAATCAATATAAGAGAATCTTTAAAATGATTTTTTGACGAATTGCGAAAAACCAGTCTTAGATCTTATTAAAAGAAATATTGACCGTCTTTTACAAATAATTAATTCAACTTTAATAGATCAGTTGCAAGCATTAGCTTTGAATTTATGCCTGACAAAAGCTTGGAAGATCCAAACTTGATCAAAAACCTAGAAGAAGAATACAAATTTGGCTTTGTGTCCAATGTGGAGCAGGAAGTTTTGCCACAAGGTCTTAGCGAAGAGGTGGTGAGGACTATTTCTGCCAAAAAAGATGAGCCAGAGTGGCTACTTAAGTGGAGACTGCGAGCTTTTAGGCTTTTACAAAAAAGAGCTTATCCTATTTGGGCAAATATCAAATACCCACCAATTGATTTTCAAAAAATTAGTTATTATGCTGCTCCAAAACAAAAACTAAACAGTTTAGACGAGCTTGATCCTGAAATTCTGGAAACCTACCAAAAATTGGGAATTCCGTTACAAGAACAGAAGATGCTTGCAGGGGTAGCGGTTGATGCCGTCTTTGATAGTGTGTCAGTAGTGACTACTTTTAAACAAAAACTAGCCGAGATGGGTATAATTTTTTGCTCTATATCGGAAGCTGCCAAAACTCATCCCGATCTAGTTAAAAAATATCTTGGCTCAGTGGTGCCACCTAATGATAATTATTTTGCTTGTCTCAATTCGGCTGTGTTTACGGATGGATCTTTTGTGTTTGTGCCAAAAGGTGTTCGTTGCCCAATGGAAGTGTCCACTTATTTTCGCATCAATGCCGAAAATACAGGCCAATTTGAAAGAACTTTGATTATCGTAGAAGAAGGTGGTTATGTTAGCTATCTTGAAGGTTGCACAGCTCCAATTAGAGACACTAACCAGCTACATGCTGCTGTTGTGGAGTTAATTGCTCACAAAAATGCTGAAATTAGGTATGCCACTGTGCAAAACTGGTATCCGGGAGATAGTGAAGGCAAAGGTGGAATCTATAATTTTGTAACTAAAAGAGGCTTAGCTGCTGAAGAGGGGGCAAAGATATCTTGGACTCAGGTTGAAACTGGATCAGCTATCACTTGGAAATATCCTAGTGTAATTTTACGAGGAGACAACACTGTAGGTGAATTTTACTCTATCGCGGTTACCAAAAAAAGACAACAAGCCGATACCGGTACTAAGATGATTCATATCGGTAAGAACAGTCGCTCTAGAATAATTAGCAAAACTATTTCTGCTGGCCAAAGTACTAATAATTATAGAGGTCTAGTTAGGGTAGATAAAAGAGCTAAAGGTGCCAAAAACTATTCAGCTTGTGATTCTTTATTGTTTGGTAATCAATGTAGTGCTAATACTTTCCCTCGTTTAGAATCTCAAACTAGTTATTGCACTATAGAACATGAAGCCAGTACTAGCAAAGTTAATGAAGATATTCTTTTTTACTGTCGTCAAAGAGGAATGAGTCACGAGGAGGCTACTAGTATAATTATTAATGGCTTTACCAAAGAAGTTATTCAAAAATTACCTATGGAATTTGCTGTCGAAGCCTCGAAGTTATTGCAGATAACTCTTGAAGGTAGTGTAGGGTAGTACACTTATTATTTTAAGAGATAGTTTCCACTTTTTTGTAATCAGTTTGTGTTATAAAGTTTTTAGATTATTAGACCAGTTATTCCTTAAATATAGTTTTTAATAGTAACTTTTTTCGTTTTTTAGAAAACTTAGATTTTACCCAACTTCTTGGCCAGTACAGTCGCTTCTTCTAATAACTGTTCAATTTCATCTAACCCTTGATTCCAAAAACTTTTATCTACCCTAACACCAATATCTTCAAGAGTTTGTTTGGGTGATTTAGATAATCCAGTGGCATAGTATTGTTTGACTTGATTAATAAAATTTTTGTCTTTTTTCACTTGCCTTTGTAGATATTTAGAAACTAACAAACCTCCCGCATATGAATAAACATAAAAAAAGTTGCGAAAGTGGCCAACATAAATCCACCAATTTTGACTACCCTCGTCCTGACTGACAAAATCACCCATATAGTCGATCATGTTTTTGGTAAAAATTTTGCCAATTTGTTCGTGCGATAGGTAACCAGCATCTCTAAAAGCAAGATGTAAATCAGTTTCGAATCTGTAAAAGGCAATTTGTCTAAAAATAGTAGAAATATCATTGTTTAGTTTTTCTACCATGATTGCCAGTTTTTGTTCTTCATTGGCTTCTTGGATTATTTTTTGTAACACAAAATCTTCCATAAAGGTTGAGCAAGATTCTGCCAAAAATAGACTACAATCATAATTAAGTTCGTTTTCGTGTCTCATCATTTCAAAATTGATCGCATGTCCCATTTCGTGGGCCAAAGTTCGTACATCGTTTAATCTGCCAGTGTGGTTGAGCATTACATAAATTGGCAAATTAGATCTAGCTGGAGCACAAAAAGCTCCCGAATCTTTACCTTTTTTAGGGAAAACATCGATCAAACCCTGATTTAAAAACATTGCAAAAATCTCGGCAAAAGTCTGATCTAAACCCATAAAAGTGTCATAAACTAGGGTCGCAGCTTCAGGCCAATCAAAATCCATCTCCAAATCTCCATATTCCACATTTCTTTCATGATAAGCTAATTTAGGTACACCAAACAATTTAGCCTTGAGTTCATAAAATTTACGAGCAATCTCAAAACGATTTACCACCGATGCTACTAGTTGGTCAACCATATCCGTGTCAACATCGTCAGTTAAATGCCTAGACTGGTCTGGTCTATCAAACTTTCTTAAAGTATCGTTAACCTTTTTGTTATACAGTACAGCATTGATTTCGTTCTCGGCAACTTCCGCATACTTAGCTAAAATATCATTAAAAGCAGCTGCTGCCTGATCTCTGACTGATTTGTTTTTGTGACTAGTTAAATTGATCAACTGGCTGAAATTTTGGATTTGACTAGTTCCGTTTTCCATCACAATCTCTCTCTCCTCTTTAGACAAAAAACTTTCAAGCATCTGTACCCATTTAGTGTGGGAAGTATAGTGTTTCAAATTTAGAATTTTTTCCTCCTCCTCGCTTAGTAAATGTTTGCTAGAATTAAACAAAATTTCCAAAAAATGATGGTATTCTTTTAGGTCTGAAGAACTCAAAAACTCTTGCTGTTTAGCCCTATCAACCCTGCTGAGTCGATGAGTAAAAAACTGCACTTGATTTTCGATATCTACACTTAGTTCGTTGATTTTTGACTCTTTGGCTTTCAGCTCGCTGTTATTTTGGTCCAAAGCTAAGCTAAGTGCCAGATAAAATCCTTGCCGACCACCACTACCCCAGTTTCTTCTCCAACTTTCGTAATCGTTTAATGCTTCTTTTAAGATTGCAGAGTTTTCTAAATAGTCCGTTCTGTTTTCCCATTTTTGCACAAATTTTTTGGCTTCGGCTTGTAGTTGCTCTCTTTCTTCTTCTAAGAGTTTATCGATGGGTTGATTTGAGTCGTCAAAAAGCAATTTCAAATTCCAGCTAGTGTTGCTTAGATTGAGTTTGGTTGACATAGAATTCGGTAAAATCATAGTTTCAGAGGCTTGTCAATGCTTCGCTTTTGACATTTTTCATAAAAAATCTAAATTCAACTTTAATTTTAGTTTACAACTTAAATCAGTTTGCTATGAATCTCAGCTTTATTCACTCTCCACTAGCCCCCAAAGCGGTAGGTCCGTATTCTCAAGCCATTAAATTTGGTAATTTACTTTTTTGTTCTGGCCAGATCGGCATAGATCCAGCTACGGGTCAACTAGTTTCTGGAGATTTTGTGGAACAAGCCAATCAAGTATTAAAAAACCTAAACAATATTGTGCTGGCAGCTGGGTCAGAATTACAAAACACAATTAAAGCGGAAATTTTTTTAACTGATATGAATAATTTTGCCGCTCTTAATGAAATTTATACTCAATGGTTTGGCTATCACAAACCAGCTCGTCAGACAGTGGGAGTTTCCAGACTACCTAAAGATGCTTTAATAGAGATTTCTTTGATTGTAGCGGTGCCTGATTAACTTTCTGCTGAGTTTTGTATGAATCTAACTTAGATTATTCTAAATCTTACTAACCAAAGACTGGTTTGGTAGCGGGCCAAAAAATCGTACTATGGTTTTATAAAAACTAGCTGACAGTGGATAAAAAGTTTCTAGTTTGACTAATATGAGTTTTTGTCTTGTAATACGACTGTATGTCAAACACTAGACCTAAAAATATTATAGAAAAAATCTGGGATGAGCATGTAGTCGTCCAAAAAGAAGGCCATCCAGCTGTTTTGGGAATAGACTTACAACTAATTCATGAAGTCACTTCACCTCAGGCCTTTGCGATGATCAGAGAAAAAAATTTGCCGATCAAATATCCCGGTAAATTAGTGGCTACTCTTGATCATGCTATTCCTACCAGACTTGATCGTGAAAATATTTTTGACGAAGTAGCCAAAAAACAAGTGCAGACTCTCAGGCAAAATGTAGCTGATTTTGGGGTGCCTTTTTTTGATTTTGGCAGTGGTAATCAAGGTATAGTGCATGTATTGGGTCCTGATCTTGGCATCACTCAACCAGGGCTAACCATTATCTGCGGTGATTCCCACACTTCTACTCATGGAGCTTTTGGAGCCTTGGCTTTTGGTGTAGGAACTACCGAAGTTGGTTTGATGATGGCGACGGGTTGCATTTTACAAGAAAAACCTAAAACTATGAAAGTTGAGTTTAAGGGAAGTTTGCAAAAAGGGGTATTTAGTAAAGACATGATTCTGAAATTAATTTCCATGATTGGAATCGGTGGGGGTAATGGTCATATATTTGAATATACTGGAAGTGCAGTTAGGCAGTTAAGTATGGAAGCGAGAATGTCGATTTGCAATATGAGTATTGAAGCTGGGGCAAGGGCTGGCTTGGTGTCTCCTGACAAAACCACTATTAGTTATCTAAAAACCAGAAAACACACGACTAAAATCAGCAGTTCAGATATACAAAGGATTGTTGAAGAAATTAGATTTCCTCTAAAAATTCACGGAAAAGAGAGTTCTGGGGCTTCGTTTATAACTTTACAGTTGGTTATCAAACTAGCAAGCTTAGGTCAAAGATTTGTAATTTTTACAGCTGGACCTAAAGATAAGCAAGATTTACTTAAACAAGTGGACGAAAAAGATGTAGTTTGGATCCAGGACTTAGGTAGAATTAGTGATAACTTGGACAGAAGAATCATTTTGGTAGAAAATTTTGATATTAAAGGGGTAAAAAAGGTTTTGAACCAAATAGAACCAGACAGAATTGTGGTTATCAAAAATCTTGAAGAGTTGAGTGTAGGTTCTGATAATCAAAGTATAGAAGAAATTCAAACTAGTTTGCAGCCATTACTAGCTAGACACAATCTAATTTTATCAGGAGACTGGTCAAGTTTAGACTGGTTAGACTTTGAATACAATAGTGAATTGCAATTTTCTCCTTATAACCAACAAATTATGCCAGAGCTTGGGCAGTATGAGGCTCTTTGGACAATTTGTGAACCTAGACCTTATAGACCAAAAAATGAAGATTGGGAAACAGCTGTAAATTACTGGTTAAGTCTCAAAAGTGATGAGGGTTGTCATTACGATCGGGAAATTGTGATTGATGTTGATCAGTTAGAACCCATGATTACTTGGGGTACAAATCCCGGGGAAGGTATACCTATCACTGGTACCGTGCCTTATCTTAAAGATATTCCAGAAGAAAACAAAAATAATGTGATTAAATCACTAGAATATACCAAGCTTCAAGAGGGTCAGCGATTGCTAGGATTGCCGGTTGACTTTGTGTTTATGGGTAGTTGCACCAACTCTAGAATTGAAGATCTGCGAATTGTTGCCAAAATCATGCAAGGTAAAAAAGTCGCTCCGGGTGTGACTATGTATGTAGTACCCGGATCTGAAGAAGTTCGCCAACAAGCCGAGAGAGAAGGTTTAGATAAAATTTTTAAAGATGCTGGTGCTGAGTGGAGAATGCCGGGTTGTTCGATGTGTTTGGGTATGAACGATGACAAAGTGCCTGCTGGCAAAAGATGTGTAGCTACCTCTAACCGTAACTTTATGAATAGACAAGGACCGGGAGCTATTACTCACTTGGCTAGTCCTGCTACTGCCGCAGCGACCGCAATTACTGGAGTTATCACCGATCCGCGAACAGTTTTATAAAAGCTATTGTTTTGCATATATTTTTAATCTAGAAAACTTACTTTGAAATTTTAGAGAAAACCTATTTTAGGTCGGCACTGCCGGGGTGATTCACTTACAATCATAATTATAGGAAAAAGATATTCTATTTTTAGATTATTATTTTTATAGGATTTACCATATTGCTTAAATTAACGAAGAGATTTTTATAAAAAAGTAAAAACAAAAAATTTTTGACAAAAATTAAAAACTACAAAACGAAACCGTAATTTTTTATTATAAATATTATGTATGTCCAGCAGTTGTAAAGTCATCTCCCTTATAGGGATGTCAAATATAGGTAAATCCTATTGGTCAAAACAATTAGAACAAGTTGGTTACAAGCGATTTTCTATTGATGATATGATAATTGAAAAAGCAAGTCTGAGTATTGACGATGTTACGGGTATGGCAAAATGGCTGGGTCAACCTTGGTCTGAAGGTTACGAGGAAAGAGAAAAACAGTATTTAGCTTGGGAAAACCAGTCGGTTTTGGAGGTTTTGGATCAATTAAGTTCTTTTGCAGAAGATGAGAAGGTAGTTATTGATACTACTGGTAGTATGTTTTATACTGAACAAACAACCATAGACAGACTAGTTAGCTTTACCAAAGTGGTGTATCTTATAGCTCCTGAACATATTAAACAAAAAATGCTACAAAAATATATAGACAATCCTAAACCTGTAATTTGGAATGGTTTGTTTACTCAGAGGAGTTTAGAAACTAGAGGTCAGGCTTTAGCCAGATCATATGAAGAATTATTAAATTTTAGAGCCAAAACATATCAAAAATATGCTGATGTCATCATTGGTTACGATCACAGATTTGAACCGGATTATTCAGTAGAAGATTTTTTGCGGGAAATTAATCAATAATTTAATCTAAATAATTTATTATTTTTTATAAGGCGAGACTAAAAATAAATTTATACAAATAAAAGTATGTTGGTCTAAACCGAAATTATAGAAAACTTTTTCTTAAATTGAAGGACATAACAAACTTACTAATGTAGTTAGTAGTCTATATTATAAAAATAGAAAAACCATTTACAAGCGATTTATAGTTAATAAAATAAATTTGGCATAGTCTTCTTAGAGGTTAGTCGCTTAACCTGATATAGCTGCACACATCTATACTAATCTGTTTCATAATCAGAAATATCAATACCTAAAACCTTTTAGATAATCTATTAGATAAGTATTTCCAGAGTTTTCAGAAATATATAAAAAACAGTTATGAGATCAAGAATTTTAGACAAATGTAACTAGATAATATTTGTAGTTAATATTGGGGAAGGCAGTATGGAAAGACAGATCTAAAACAAAGGTAAGAACATAAAAGAGGTTATTAATAATACTTCGCTCTCTAATTCAGAGTGGGTTTATGTATAGCTAACTGGGACATAAAGGTTTATTTTTTCAAAAAATAGAAAGAACAAGCACACATATTCCTATTTCTGATTTGAGAAATCATCAGATTAACATAGACACCAAAGATGAAACAAGTTGCAGATACTATACTTCTTATATACTTATTAATTAAAAACATTAATGTAGTGATAGCTTTTTGATGGCATTTTAGCGGGTTTTATAGGTTAGAATACTCTTAGTAGAAAAACTGATTTAGAGTTATTAAAGTTTTATAATTTATATACTGAAGTTATGTTATTATTTAGTTAATTTATAATAAAAAGTAGATGAAGAACGTAATTTCTATATTTTTTAAGGCAACAAAACCATACTTTGTTATATTCCTTATATTCTCATATATTTTGTTAAAAGTATTAAACAGATTAATTATAACTTCAAAAAATAAAACACCTCGGGATTGAGGTGTTAAGTTTATTATTACTAGTGGTTTATTTTGAAATCTTGAATCCGCCTCGTTTTCTGTAGAAGTAGAATCCTGCACCAGCAGCGGTTGCGGCAGTCAAAATACTAGCGATAATAGCGATTCCTCCACCAGTTGTAGGTGTTGGTCCATCTCGTCTAATTGGAATTGGTGGGGTTTGGGCAGTATTGTCACTGGGATCAGGATCGGTAATTGGTCTGTTTTGTGTATCCTGAGCATCGCTAAAGGTAATCCTGTTAACTACGTTCTGGCCACCAGGTGCAGTAACTGTACCTGTAATTGTTAGAGTTAAAGTCTGGTTATTAGCTAGCGAGCCAGTCCATATATAGTTTGGATAATTTCCGGTTATTGATCCAGTCGAAGCTGTAATTCTGTCTACTCTAAAGCCAGTGGCAAGTTCAGTAATAGTATATCTCGCAACAGTTGTGCCACTTCTATTAGTTACGGTTGAAGTAAAAATGATTTGTTGACCGGTAGCTACTGAGGCTAAGTTACCGTTGATTACTTTAGTTACACTGTCAATTGGATCTCCTTCTATTGGAACTGGTGTAGTTTCATCTTCGTTATTATTTGGGTTTGGATCAGTAATTGGGTTATTATTTGGATCTCTAGGGCTATCAAATCTAATAAAGTTTTGCATAGACTCTCCCGGTCTGTCAGCCACAGTACCCGTAATTGTGACAGTTAGTGTTTCACCCGGTCTCAAAGGATTATTACCACCGTTCCAGACAAAGTTGGGAGATGTTCCGGTAATCGTGCCTCTGTTGGTAGTAATACTGTTGATTGTAAAGTTTGTCTCTCTTTCTGTTATATTAACACTAGATATAGTTTGTTGACTATTGTTAGTAAAGCTGGCTGTAAAGGTTACAGGGGCTCCGGGAGCTACAGATCTAGTATTACCGTTTAGAGATTTTTCAACATTATCAATCGGATCACCACTGGAGCCTCTCCTAATTGTTGTAGTTGTTTGATCTCTATCGTTTTGTGGGTTACTATCTTGCCAAGGAGTTCCGTTTAGATTTCTAAGAATTGCAAAGTTGGTGGCTGACCCTTCAACATCCCTAGCAGTAGCTCTAAAGGTAATTTCTAACACTGCTCCAGATCTGATATTTCCTTCCCATCTAATATTTCTACCATCAAAAGAAGCTACACCAAAGGACCATTCAAGATTGGTTGGGTTGTTAAAAAATTGTTCTGGCCATTGTTCTTCTATAATAAATCCACCGCTATAATCTTGAGCTGAGTGATTGGTAATTGTAAATCGGTAATTAACTGTTCCACCCGGAGCCACAATTACCCTATCAACTTCCTTTTGGATACTGAGATCTCTTTCTGGGTTTAATTCGGGTGGGGTGATAGTAAAGTCGGCATCGTCACTACGAGGAATACCTTCAAAAATTACAGTAGCTACATTTGTATGAACACCTTCATCAGTTACGGTTAAATTGTTTCTTAGTGTTCCTGTAAAGTAAATATCAACTTGACTTCCGGGAGTAAGAGCATTTGCACCGGTTCCTGTCCAATTAATATCTCTACCATTTTGAGCTAGAGTAGCTGTTCCTCTAGAAGCTTCTATTTGACTTATATTCGCAAAGATATTTGGCCACTGCTCTTCTAATATTGTAAAGGCTGTAACATTGTTTGGTGTGTTGTTGCTAATACTAATTCTGTACCTGACTGTGGTATCAGTACCTCTACGAACAGTTTGTTGAGCTTCTCCTCCGAGATTATTCGGAGTAGCATTTCTATTGACTACAACTTTTTGTATTCCAAGACCTCTATTATCAGGGGTATTTGTAGTAATAGTTACTGTAGTTCTGTCGGTGTTATTATTTGGATTATCGTCTCCGGGAGTATTGATGCTAGCAATATTTACAGCAGTACCCAAAGTACTAGCCGTAGCTGTAGCAGTAATAGTAATAGATTGTCTAGGACCTATAGTTCCAGTCCAAGTAATAGTATTGTTAGTGCCAATAGTCGCACCTTGGTCAACTGTTAAGATATTAGAAACAAACTGACTAGGCCATTGATTTTCGTTAATGGTAACTGTACCATTAAAGATATTATTTTTAGTGTTTGTAATTCTAAATCTGTAAACTACAATATCTCCAAGTCTAACGGCAATTCTTTCAGCAGACTTTTCTAAGTGTAAATCTACTCCGGTTCGATCTTCTGGATTATTTGGATCTGATACAGTAAACTCGGCATCATCACTAGTAGGAGGATTATCGCCAAAGGTGGCAGTAGCTATATTTCTTTCAATTTGTCTATGGGGGGTATTTTGTAAGTTTAGGTTGGCTGTAAAGTCTATAGTAATCAACCCACCTGCAGGAATAGTTGCTCCGTACCAGTGAATTGTAGTTCCATTACTTTGTACAGTAGCAGTACCACTACTAGTTCCGGTAACTACTAAAGGCGGATTAATAGAAGCCGGAAGTTGTTCTGTAATGACAATAGGGTTGGCTTGAGTTGGGGTGATAGCTTGGTTACTGTTGTTAGAAATTTGCAGTCTATATCTCATTTGGGTAGTTTCTCCTCGAATAGCTACATTAGGACCAACGACAACTTTCTGTATTCCAATACCACTTTGAGGTCTGTTAGTAACTATGACTATGGTAGCAGTACTAGTATTGTTAGGTGTATTGGTCTCACCAGAAAGAGGTGGAACTGTAGCTGTGTTAGTAGCCGCACCAGTTGGGGCATCGTTTCTAACGACAGAGTCTGCAGCAATTAAAACAAAGTTGCCAGTGGTTAAAGTACCATTCCAAGTTATATTGTTATTGTTGAGTGTAACTGAACCACCGCCAGCAACTACACGAGCATTGGTCAAATTATTGATTGCTGTTTGAGGGAATTGGCTTTCATTAATTTGGAAGGTGGTAATATTTGGTCCAGCGGCATTAGAAACTAGGAAGTAGTAAGTAATATTATCACCTCTACTTACAACAATATTAGAGCTTAGTTGGGCTGGATTAGTTATGTTTTGATTCCGAGAAACAAATTTTTGTAAAATTATATCAGGATTAGTTGGTGGAGTTTGGCCATTAAAAATAGTGAAGGTAGTGGAACTAGAACCAACTTCGTTGTCACCAATAAACAATCTAGCGGTATTAGTTTGGTTGACAAATTGACCAGATGGTACATTCAAGTTTTGAACTAAAATACCTCTATAATTTATCACAACCTCTTGACCTGGTGCTAAAGTTCCGGTCCAGTTAATTATTGGAGTTGTGGTGTTAGCATTGGCCACAGTAATTTGACCGGGACCAGAGCCTATAGTTACCCCAGTAATTCCACTAATTCTGTCAGGAAGATTTTCTCTAATTTGAAAACTCGTGATATTAGTATTTCCAGTATTAGCCACTGTGATGCTATATCTCACTTTGTTTGCTAAATCTGGATCGTTAGTGGCAAAAGCTTGATCATTTGCATTAGCTATGATTTTTTGGATGGTAGCAGATCTTTCTGTAGGAGCATTTTGAGGAACAATATTTATTTGAAAATCCCTACAGTTATTTGCACCTCTTGATCCATTAGAAGGGTCGTTAGGGTGTTCAACACAAGCACGATTGACTGCTGGAGTTGTTTGGGTAATATTCAAGTTATTTCTAACTCTAGCCGTAGCATATATCGTAACCGAGCCTCCGGGATTTGCCAGTGGGTTACCTGTTTGAGGGGCATTCCAAACGATATTTTGTCCACTCAAAGTAGCAGTTCCTGCTGGTTGAGCAGTGATGGTGGTTCCTTGAATTGGCTCTAACTGAGCAGGCCAATTAGATTCGTTAATTGTAAATGTAGTTACAGGAGTGGAACTTAAGTTGGTGACGATAAATTCGTATACAACTTCTTCACCTTGTCTAAATCCAGTTCTACCAAATCTTTCTCCTTTAAATAATTGCAAATCAACTTCTGTAGGTCGGGTGTTAGGAACTATATTAAACCAATCATAATGACAACCCTCGTTTCTACCGTTTGCAGTTAGTCTGACACAAGCATCATTTCTTTGGATGGTGTTAACTAAAGTCTGTAAAAATTCAGAAGAGTTATTTAAATTAACCCTAAAATTAATAACTACAGATTGTAGTGGTTGCAGCGGATTTCCCTGATTTGCATTCCATCTAATGTCAGTGGAATTATTAATAATAGTAGCCGTACCAAAATTTTGTCCGCCAAGATTTTGAGAACTTTCAATCTGAATTGAAGAACCAACCAAAGCCGGCGGCAGCACATCAATTATAAAGAATTCATTTATGTCTTGATCAGAGGTATTAGTAATAATCACCTGATAAGGGATAGATTGTCCTGCTTGGCTAGGAGTAATGGATCTTAAAGCATTATTTCTAATTTGTTTTTCTATTCCTAATCTAGGGTTATCAACCTGAGGAACTATAATTTGTATTACTGCTGGGTCACAGTCATTAGACGGGGTAGCATCATTTTGAATTTGGACACAAGCTCTGTTGGTAGCATCATAATTACCACTAGACAATGGTAAATTCTGTTTTACGGTTGCATTTACGGTAATAATCACACTTTGATTTGGGTTTAAAGTTGCGCCAGACCAAGTGATTGTGTTGTTAGTTGAGTTTACAGTAACAGAGCCCACAGTGGCGGTTGAACCTGTTTGGACAAAATTATTTAAAAAAGCATTAGGCCAAACTGTTCTAGAATCTACGGCAAAATTATCATTAATTACAAAGCTAGAGACTGGAGTATTACCGTTATTAGTGACTCTAAAACGATAGGTTACAGTGTCACCCTCTTCGAAAGAGTTTGCCCCAACAATACCCTTCTCTAGACTTAAATCTGTGGTATTTGGTGGTAAGTTTGTTGGAACTACACTAAAACTGGCAGTTGCACAATCAACTTGAGTTCCACTTTGAATTTGATTGACAGAGGCACAGATCGTATTGGTGTGTGGTCCTATATCATCATTAGTTAAGGGGGATCTCAAAACTACATTAAATTCAAAAAATACGGATTGACCACTTGCCATATTTCCGGTCCAAACTAGATCTCTATTGTTATTAGAAGCTTGGAAAGATCCGCTATTGGTAGCAGTTGTTCCATTAGTTATAATCGTGGGAACTCCAATAGAAGCCACAACATCAGGCAAGTATTCTCTAATGTAGACTGTAGTTAGTGGTGCGGCTGGGTTAAGGTTATTAGTAATACTAGCTCTATATCGTACGGTAGCTCCACCTTCAGCAGTGGTAACATTAAACTTGCTACTGTTTCCATTAATCGAAACTACTTGTTTAGTTACACCTATTCTGTTGGCAGAATCAAAACATTCTAAATCATCGTTAGTATTGTAGTAACAAAAACTGTACTCATATGAGCTGTAAGCTCCCGGTGTTCTATTTGAACCAGGATCTCCAGGATAAAAAACTTGGGCATTAACTGGAATGGCCAAGCTGCTAAAGACAAACAAAAGACTAGCAACAGTGGTAGCCAGTTTTTTGCTTGTATTTACAATTAAGTTTTTGATGGTAAACATATGACATCTATGCTAATTTTGTGATAGGTATGTGCTAAATAGTTGTAGCCTCAATTACTATTGACAATAGTATATCACACTTTTTTGGTTTATGCAAGTTTTTAATTTAAAAATTTGATTAGCTATTAGCTAATGTTTTTTAGCAAGCTCTCATTGTCCTTATCTTTTTAGTTTAAATCAAATAAAATATTAAGCAAATCACTTGCAACGAAACCTACAGAACCTTAAACATTAACAGTTTTGCTAGGTTATACTTCACAGGCACTTTGCAAGTAGAAAATAATATTTTATTTAACCAACTTGGAACTGAGTATAAGTTTCATTTACTCAAAAATTTCCTTATACAGATCTTTATAAGTTTTGGTTTTAGGATTGATTAGCCAAGCAATTTTCTCTGCGGTATTATTACCTTTTAGGGCTTTGCTTTTAACAAATCCTTGAGTGATCTTATTAAATAGTGTTTCTAAATCTGATTTATAACTATCTCCAACTACTCCTTGTTCGGTCGAAATTTGAATCAATTCCTGCAAATTGTCCATTTCTTCTTTGTCTTCTTTTTTTAGTTTTATACCAAACTGGGCTAGAACTAGTTTTGCCGTTTCAGAACTAAATAAATAACATTCAATTGCCCTTTTGTATAATACTTTACAGCCTTCGTTTTCTTGTTTGTATTTTAGAATATCTGCCAAACTTAAAAATTCGTGATCACGATCTCTAAGCATCATTACTTCAAAATCAGCCGATAAACCGGGCTTAATTTCTTTAAGTAACCTGAAAGTTTTATGTAGTTGCGTGTTTCCTCTACAAGACACGAACAGAACCGGGGGGTTCATGTCTCTAAAGATAATATTATAGATCTTAGCATCTTGCTTAGTACTTTCACCTTCACACAATATCAACTTCGGAGCATCCTGAGTACTAATTCTGGGTTGAGTAGAAATAAAATCCATTAGTCCAATTCCTAGCATTTTACTAGCGATATAGCCAATATTTTTGCCAGTATAACCTTTGTTTCCATAGTGTGTAATTAAACCATGTTTGTCTGCCACTTGACCATCTTTCAGAAAATATACTTTTTGAGTGTAGTTGTTTTTTTGAGGAAAATTAAATTCCTTGTTTTCCGTTTCTGTTAGTTCACCTACAGTGCTCACCACAAAGGGACTGTGAGTAGCAATGAAAAATTGGATATTTAGTAAAGTTGATAAAAAGCCAAAAATATCCGGCAATTTTTTCTGAAGGGATGGGTGTAGATGTGTTTCTGGCTCGTCAATCAAAATAATTTCAGCTTTAGTCAATTTTGAGATTACAAGAATCGCACAGACAATATTTAACAACTTGTTTTCACCACCAACGATTTGGGCAATGTCTAAATTTTGAATTTTATTGGTTTGTTTAAAGTTAATAATGTTTAAATTCTTTAAAATTTTTTTAGACTTCTGTATCAAGCTCTTATCAAAAAACAATTCTTTTTTATTTTTTTGATTATTTTGAAGCAAAATCAAATATCCGATCAATTCTAAAATAACAACATTTTTTTGTAACAAAATCTCGAACACATTTTTCCACCAAGACCCTTCTGTATTATATACACAAAGCTTGTTGTAGCCAATTTGATACCAAAAATCAATTGCGGATAAGCTATCCCTTAGAAAAGCTGATTTGTTTGGGTATTTAGCAAAAATATATTCTAGTATACTACTTTTACCACTACCATTCTCCCCAACAAAATAATTCACTTTTGTTAGTTTTTGAAAATGGACTCCTTTTTTCCCAATTCTTTTAAATTTTTGGATAAAAATTTCTTCAAACATTTTTTGTTTATTCATTTAGTATAGATTACATTCTAGATGTAGTAAAGTTCTTGATTTATTTGCTATTTAGTCGAATGTATAATCTGTAAAATAAAAGCATTTATAATGTTAATAAATATATTAGCTATTTTCCCTCAATAGTTAGTACTTCTTGAATTGCTTTATTTAGTTCAGTCCAATCAAAATTATTTAAATTTTTAGCGGTATTTTTCTTTAGTTCGTTTCTCAGTCGATGGTTATGCACCATGATTTGTAGACCCCTAGCGATATCTAGATGATTAAATGGGTTTACATAAATTGCGGAGTCTTTGGCTATTTCTGGCATACTACTGATTCTACTTGTTAAAACTGGTTTCTGGTGATAAAAAGCCTCTAAAATAGGGAAACCAAAACCTTCATAAAACGAAGGATAAGCTAAAAATAAACAGTGTTTAAGTAGTATTTCTTTTTGAGTTTGAGTTGGTGAGATTATCCAAATAATGTTTGCAATATCGAGCTGGCGAATTTGAGTTTTTAGTTCTTGGTAATAACTTTGATCAACCACACTGCCAGCCAGTATTAGAGGTATTTTATGTCGGTTTTGATCAGCAAATATTTTGTACCCTAGAATTAAATTGTGCCAATTTTTTCTTTTTTCTATACCACTAAGGGCTAAAATATACTTTTTTGGTAAAGATTTTTCCAAATCTTGTATATTTTCTTTTAAGTTTGTGGTAGGTTGTAGATCTGGTCTGGCCGAATAGACTAGCTTAATCTTAGCTTGTGGAACTTCCAAAAATTTAGCTATATCTACAGAAGTAGATAAAGAAACAACCCAGTTTTCGGTACTTTGGGTAGCGATTTTTTTGTAAATATTTTTATTATTAAAAACACGGTTAAAAAAAGTTGTGGTAGAGGGTTTGAGAACTGCCCAAAGATCGTGAAAAATACAAATTTGCTGGGTAGCAGGATTTTTCCAAAGTATTTTTGGTTGAATCAAAAAAAGGTAATCAAAAGCTGGAATCCTGGAAAGATTATAGACACCAAAAAACCAAGACAACACCAACATAAAAGCATTGCACAATTTGTTGGTAAAAGGGAGTTGAGTATATTGCTGTAAAGTCAAGACTTCGTCAAAAACCCCTGACAGCCAAGGGAATTCTTTAATCAAGTTGTTTACGATTTTTGGGGTAACACCGATTGCTGTAATTTCAAGTCTGGGATTGTTATTTTTTATCTTGGCTATTTGTTTCAAAAAACATAAACAATAAACATTAATACCTGTTCGCAGAGGGTGATTAAGTGATCTTAAATCTATGGCGATTTTTATTTTAGTTTTATTAGGCATTACAATGTTTTACAAAAAATCTCTGTAACGTTTTAAACAAAATAGCGAATCTTTTTTAGAAAATCAAGATTGATATTGACATCAGTACTAAAACTGTTGGTAAAGAGAAAGACAAAAAAATCTAGAGTTCTTGTCTTTGTCAATTGTTTACTGTCTGCAACTTGTATAATTTTTTATAAAATTTTTTTATAAAATTTAAGATTTTTCAACACTTTCAAATTTTTTGTTTTTTCATTATCTAGTAATTTGATTAAAGGTTATCATGTCTTTTTGATTTTTGGTAGATTTTTTATTTTTATTGAAATCTCAGATAAAAAAGTTTGAACTAAAATCAATATGAATAAACTAAATTGTAAATTACAAACCCCACCAGGCTAAAGCTAAACTATCAGCAGCATCGTCAGGTTTGGGGATGTTTTCAAAACCAAAAATTCTTTGCACCATTCTTTGTATCTGTAATTTAGAAGCTCTCCCATAGCCACACAAAGTTTGCTTAACTTGTAAGGGTGTCGCCTCCATAACTTCAATATGGTTTTTAGCTAATAAATACAAAATCATTCCTCTGCTTTGAGCTACACTAATAATTGTTTTTTGATTTTTAAAAAAGAACAAATCTTCTACCACTGCTTTATTTGGTTTGTATTTAGTAATAATTTTTTCCAGATCAGTAGCTATTTCCAGTAACCTAAAACTAGCCATTTTTTTGGAGGCAGGTAAAGTCTTGAGAATTCCAAACTCGTGCGACATTGGTTTTTGCTTGGTCCCACTAACTACAGCATATCCTACAGATGCAGTACCCGGATCTATTCCTAGAATAATCATTTTTAGAAAAAAAATTACTTACAAAGTAAGTAGAAAGCAGTAATTCTAAATACAGTTCTTGTCAAAAGATGATAAACAATCTATAATAAAGAAAATTTGGGAACATAAGACAAATTACGTGTTAAAAAAACTTTTTCCAATGCTACAAAATACCAATGTAATTGGACTAGACATAGGAACCAACTCTATCAAGATGGTTGAGATTGCTCATGTTGGCAACAATTTTGAGCTGGTCACATATGGAGTAGCTACTCACAACTTAAATTTGGAAGGTTATTGGGATAAGGAGATTTTGCGGCAATTATCTATAATCATTCAGGATATAATGCAATCGGGTCAATTTAGCGGTTATAAAACCGTGATGAGTGTACAAAGTAAAGAGGTATTCGTTAGTACCATGGATTTTGAAGTAAGTTGGGACAATCAAAGAATCGAAGAAGAAATCAACGATCAAGCAAAATATTTTTTACCATACCCTCCAGACGAAATGAGGTTATCTTGGAGTTTGATAGCTAGCGATCCCCAAATTCAACATTATACGGGTAAAAAAAGAGTGATTATAAATGCTCTACCAGAGTTTGTGATAACAAACAGTAAAAACCTTTTTGAGCATGTTAATCTAGACGGAGTAGTGCTAGAAAATCAAACCATCTCTCAAATTCGGTCAGTCTTAAGAAATGATCGAGGAAACACAATTTTAGTTGATTTTGGAGGTGTATATACTACCTTTAGTATTATTGTAGACGGGGTGCTTCGTTCTAGCACACATTTTCCCATAGGTTCAGAAAAAATAACTCAAGATTTGGCAGATACTATGGGGTTGGACAAAGAAATCGCTGGTTATTTCAAACACGACATTAGTTTAGTTAATTTATATGAACTACCAAAACAAATAAAAGAAAATTATGATGTAATTAAAACAGAACTCAATACTTTTATCGATCTAAACAAAAAGGCTTTCCAAGCTCCACATAAAATAGTTTTTACGGGAGGTGGTGTATATACACCGGGTTTTATAGAATATTTCAAAGACATGCCAGTTCCCACTTTTTTAGGCAATTGTACAAGACATTTGTATATTCCTCCACACCTTCTACCACATATAATGCCACTTGCTAACCAACTTTCTACGGCTATTGGGTTAGCCTCCAGAACTGTGATTTAGAACAACTTGGATTTATAGTTATTTTAGTTATTCTCTCCAATTACTGATGTTTTAACTCAAAAAACTTTTTAGTAATTCTAGTTTTAAAAAATTTGGTAGGTTTGAAAAAATACTAAAATGTGTTGATTACTATTAATCACACCAAGCGATTAAAATTTACATTTTTACTAATTTTAATAGCATTTTGAAATATTTACAGGTTAGGTAGGCGGTAATTATTTTTTGTGAAGGGATTAAACTAAAATAGTTTACTAGTAAATTTTCAATTCAAGTTTAGTGTGCCAATACTTAGTTCAACTCTTGAAAAACTAAATATGTCGTATAAAGTATATATAAAATTACGAAAGAATAACCTTGCCATCTTTCTAAAGCATGTTTTTTGCCAACAAATAAATATGCAAAAAGTAAAATAGTAGTAAATAGTACAACTAACACATCAAAATTCGAATCATTATTAAAAGGAATTGGATTGATAACGGCACTAGCACCCAAAATCCACAAAATATTGAATATATTAGATCCAACTACATTACCAATAGCAATGTCTGTTTCTTTCTTAAAAGCAGCTAAAGCCGAAGTAGCTAATTCTGGCAAAGAAGTTCCAACAGCAACTACGGTTAATCCAATAATGGTTTCACTTAGACCTAGAGAACTAGCAATTTTGATTGCTCCGTCAACTATCCATTGACCACCTAACATAAGACCGGTAATACCTCCTATTACAAACACTACAGATTGCCAAACGGGAATTTTTGTAATTTCTTCTGTACTACTTAGATTTTCTTTTTCGTCAGTATTTTTAGCAATTAAAAAGGTATAATACAAAAAAATTATGAAAAATAATATTAAGACTAGACCATCACCTCTTGAGATAAAATTATTTTCCTGATTGGAAAGAATATTATCGTTTACAACGAATAATAAAGCTAAAGAGGCTAAAAAAGAAAACGGTATTTCTTTCCAAGTTGTATTTTTTTGGACTGATAATGGATAAATCGCGGCAGAAATTCCTAAAATTAAAAGTATATTAGCAATATTGCTGCCTAGAACATTACCTATAGCTAAGCCAGCACTACCATTTAAGCTAGCCAAAACATTAACTATAAATTCTGGCATAGATGTCCCAAAAGCTACTATAGTCAATCCAATAACAAGATCAGAGACATTAAACCTTTTAGCAATTGAACTAGCACCTTTAACAAGATAATCAGCTCCTTTAATTAGCAAAACAAACCCTAAAACAAATAAAAAATAAGTAAGCATAAAATTGAATGATATTTATGTCTTAAACACTAATTTTTCTTCATGTTAAATTTGTCAAATGATCCTAGGTGTAGAGCTAATCACTTTTGGCTATAAAAATATCGTGGCTTTTCCTTAATTTGATGTTTGTTTTAAGAACAGATTGGAAAATCTATAAAAATTTTGCCATTAAAAGATAAATATGTTATGATTATAATATAGTCCAATCATATTGGTTTAAATATGAATGAAATATGAGTAAGCTGTCCTTAGTGCATAAAGGAATTTATAAAATTCGTCAAATGATGTTTTATTTTAGGTCAAAATTTTTGAAACTGTACCAAAGTTTTAGTGTGATGCTGACATATAAGATCTATAAACCCAAAAATATCACTATAATCTTGGTTTTTGTTATTTTTGTAACAATTCTTGTAAGTTTTCTTCATTTTCAAACAAACCCAAAACAAGTTTTGGGGATTAATGATTTACAAAAAACCACAGAATCTAGATACCAAGAAATTTTTGATATTGCTACTGTTTTACCTCAACCTGTACTGGTACCTGCTTTCTTAAACGAATTTTTTGGTCGATCTGTAGCAAAGCCTCTTCAACAACAAAACCTAGTTTTAGAAGTTCCTTTAATTAAGCAAATTTATTCACTCTCTTGTGAAGCTGCAGCTATTCAGATGATTTTGGCATATAGAGGAATAGAGTCAAACCAAGATCAACTAATGAGAGAAATCGGTTTTGCTGAGCCTATCGAAATTCGCAAGGATGGTGGTGATATTATTTGGGGGGATCCAGATTTAGGTTTTGTAGGTGTACATAATGGTATTTATGCTAAAGTGGAGAATGGCACTTTGGTGGGAGACGGTTGGGGGGTAAATGAAGGACCTGTCTTAAACACTGTACGTAAGTATTTAGGTGGTAGTTATGCAAAAGTTGGGGCAGAAATATCAGATCTTAGACAATCCTTAGAAAAAGGTATGCCAGTAATTATTTGGCTAGTACAAGAGAATCATAGACCAGAAAAAATTGAATATTTAACCCCACAAGGTAAAAGAGTGATATTTCAGCAATTTCATGTAGTTGTTTTGGTTGGGTTAGAGGTTAATGATAATGGTTTGGAAACTTGGATCATTAACGATCCTATTCATGGAGTTTTGAAATATTCAACAACACAATTACAAAACGAATGGCAAAAATATGGTTCCCGTATGGTTGCTGTAGGTTAGTTTTTGAAAAAAATAATTTGATTGATAATGATTTTAATTTGAAGATTTTATGATTAAAATTGACAATTACCCTCAAAGAACATAAACTTTAAGATGTGCTCACATTATATTTTTGTTTAGCTATTGATTCATTTTTTAAACTAAAAAACACTTTTTAATTATAATTTAAAATAAAACACTGTTTTAATTTAAAACATTAATACTATTATAACATACTTTATGTCTTCAAAAAAAATATTCGTTAAATTATTATTCATCGTTATTGCTTCTTCTGTTGTAGTATTGAGTACCTATTTGTACTTTCTTACTCAACCTTTTTCAGAGGTTCAAGCTAACCAAGTCTTTACTCTAAATGTCTACCCAAACAATATTGTAGCCGATTTTAAAAAAGACATGAGATCATTTGCTATTGCTCCGTGGGAACATAGCTGGGGTAGACCTTATCTTGGTGATGTTCAAGGTATTAGACCAATTTTACAAGAAATTTCACCGGGAATTATAAGATATTCTGGCGGTTTATGGGTAGACGGAGTAGCATTTACTGGTGGTCCCCAACGTAGACCAGTAGATCAAGCTAGTCTGATTCAAAATGAAGTAAGAGCTAAGTATCCCAATGATAATAACGAATATTATTGGAATTATGGCACAGATGAAATGGCTGCATTAGATGCTTTAGCTAAAGATATTGGAGCTGATGTAATGGTTCAGGTAAATATTGTTATGTATAACCCACAAATGTGGGCAGATATGGTAAGATATGTTAAGGATAATAATTTGACCAGTTTTAAATATTGGGAATTTGGAAATGAATTAGATTTAAGCAGGTGGGAGGGTAAAAATGTACCAAATCCAAATGAATATGCTAACCGAGTACTTGCCTATCAGCAAGCAATGCGTGCAGTAGATCCTGACATAATCACTATTGGTGGTGTTCCAGCTTTTCCTGTAACTCCAGATTGGATAGATAATAGTTACGATGGTAAAACTATTAGTCGTTATATTACGACTACTTATAATGTCGCTAACCAGCAGAATCAACCTTTAAATGGCTACTCATATCACTGGTATCAAGAATACAATACAAATTCTTTAGAAAAAGTAAGACGTTATGCATTTTATAATCAAAATGGTCAGCCGATAGACCCTTTGGTTTGGAATAATTCATATAGTCGAAGATGGGGTGATTTGTTACCCAATCGTATTCGTAGCCAAGTATTTAACAACAACTCAAATATCCTACTAGGGTTGAGTGAAATTAATGTAGATTCAGCTCATAGTGGAAGTTATGTTAATAGCAATCATATAGGAGCAGTTTGGCTTGCGGATGCCTTGGGCAGGCTAGCTTATAACGGAGTGGATTTTGCAATGATTTGGATGGGTTATAATAACGGTCCTTTCGGTATGATTCGACACAATGATGGTAATAATTTACAACTACAATCGAGCTATTATACTTACTACATGTATAACAAATATTTTGGTGACAAAATGGTTCAAACTACAACTTCTGATAAAGAAAAAATCTCTATTTGGGCTTCTAGAGATTCAAAAGATCCAAATAAAATAAAATTGATGGTCATTAACTTTGAAACTTCTCCTTTAACAGCAAATATTAATTTAAATGGAACTATAGCCACTACAGGTCAAGTTTATACTTTAACTTCAACTCAAACTATAACCCAAAATTCTGATGTTCAAAGTCAAAATTTCAGAAGTCGGATTAATGGTGTAGAAATTACCCCAAATAATGTCTCTAATCCTGGAATCGCTCCCACAAATATAACTATCAATAACTCTTCTTTTAATTATACTGTTCAACCATTTAGTGTAACTTCTTTTGTTTTAAATACAGAGGTAGA
>FWWL01003314.1_pt1 | contig 29904 bp, 21 predicted proteins | sample 2228331 | NCBI WGS metagenome assembly FWWL01 (sample SAMEA103939775, study PRJEB20133) | metagenome
ACGAGCCCACCGCTCGAGTGAAGCGACGGCGGAGGCCATTGCCTCCCTGGATCCCGCGGATTTTGCAGCGGGCATTGAAAGTGGGGAGTACATGGCATGCGGGGCCGGCCCCATCACGACCACGATGATCATTGCGAAAGGGCTTGGCGCCAAGCAGGGAACGATTCTGGCCATCACGACGAGCTACGATGTTCATCCAGTGAGTGAAGATTACGTGGTGGGTTATGCGGCCGTGGCCTATCACTGAGGGCACGCGAGCCCAAAATTCGTGCGCATGGGAGTTTTTTCTAGACACTGAACCATAGTTGGGCATTGCTCAAACCGGTGCGTGTGACGAAGAGAGGTTCAGAGTCCCAAGAGCCGCGTCTTCAGCATTGACGAAGGCTTTGGCACTGCTAAAGGTCGAAGTACAAACACTAGAAAACTGGCACATGCTTCACGCATTATTAGACCATTCTCAGATACAGGGAGAAAGAACGTTGAATTGTGTGGCCCGTTTTTTTGCCGTCGCGGTCTCTTTGATGCTGGTCTTGCAGGCGCCTGCTGCGCGCAACCCTGAGGGTGTGCCAGGAGGTGGGGCGGGAGAGGTGAAAGTCCGTGTCGCCTCTGGGCTTGGGGAAAAGGAGGCGCTTCAGCTGCAACGTTATCTCCAGGCCGATGGTTATGGCGCGGGTGCTGCCATCGAACTCGCGGTCGACGGCAGCGGCAAGTATAGCGTTCTCATTGGCCCTTTTGATAACGAGGCCCAGGCCGAAGGACTCCTAAAGGATCTGAGAGATTCGGGCTACAATGCCGAAGGCGTTGTGCAAGCTCAGGCGGTGGGAGGCCAGGTGGTCAGTCGCGCGGAAACGGGTCGCGTCTACCGCGCGCAGGTGGGAGAATTCCCGGATCGCGCTCAAGCTGAGGGACTCAAGAAATCGCTGGAAGATGACGGTTTCGCTGCCGTGAGCGTGTTGGAGGACTCTGGCGTCTATCGTGTGGTCGTTGGAATTTTCCCCTCCGAGACTCAAGCCGAAGAGATGGTCAAGATGCTTCGCAACGAAGGCTACTCGTTAGCGAAGTCCATTGCTACCGAAGAAGTAGCCCCTGCTGTTCGCCCGAAAGAACCCGCGCAGATCGAGCTTCCGAAGGAGGTTCTCGCCCTTCCTCCTGAGAAGCAGGAAGAAATCAGGAACATCATGCTTGAGAGGCAGAAAGCGGAGCGGGGTCTCTTGGGGGCGCAAGAACTTCAAGAGCTTCGTGAGCGAATGAGCCGTCTGGAACGCGGGCTTCAAGAGGTCGTCAAGATTGTCAAAACCGATGAGGAGACAAAAAAGCGTCGCGAAGAAAAGCTAGCTCCTATCCGTGTGAAATTCCGCGAGGCAATCCTTCGCAAAGAATTCTCCATGGCTGAGCAAGCGCTGGAAGAGATGCGCCAGTCCGGCGCAGAAACCCAGGAACTCACGTTCTTCGAGACTCAGCTCAATGCTCTTCGGACCAGCATGACTCCCGACTCGCAGAAAGCCGAAGAGAATCAGAAGCGCATTCATCAGCTCCTCGTCGAGGCTCAGGCGGCCCTGGACGCCAACCGTCTCGATGAAGCCAAGTCGACCTACATTGCCGCCAAGGCCATTGATCCAGCCAACCCCGAAGTAAAAGAGTTTGGTCAGAAGATCGCCGAGAAAGAACGCAAACTTGCTGCAGCTCCAAAGCCCGCAGGAGCTGATCGCCAACTTCTCCTGCTCTATGGCGGGGTGGGAATTGCCGTGATTTTGGTGCTCGGTCTTGGCGCCTACGTCATCATCAATGTTCGGCGCGAAAAGCGCATTCTTGCTGAAGTTCAGCAGTTGGCTGGAAAGGGAGCTGCTGCAGCAGGGGAAGCGGCTGTCGCGACCTCGCAAACTACCTCTGTAGAGCAGAAACCTGCGCGTCAAGAGGAGAAGGAGAAGCCAACTCCTGCGCCAAAACTTGGAGAAGCGCCCGCGCTGGGCGGCGTTGGCAGTGCCCTTGCTGGGCCTGGGGCGCTTGGGTCCACAATCCTTCAACAGGTGACGACTTCTGAGCCCCAAGCCGAGGAAGAACCCGCACAAACCTCGGCTCCTGAAATCTTCCGTCCAGAAGTTGCCGAGGGCGAAGTCATTCAAGAGCAGCGCCCTGCTGGCGAGGCAGACGTGCTCATGCTCAACGATCTCGTTGGAGCTTCTGCCGGTGGAGAGAGTCAGGCGCCACCTTCTGAAGAGATCAAGTTGCCGGATCTTGAGATCCCCTTGCCGAACCTTGAAGAGACCCAAACGGCTGTGCACGAAGCTTCCGAGCCTTCAACTCTTAACCTCGACGCCATTTCTAGCGTGAGCCTCGACGAGTTGCTAGGAGCTTCAAAAGAAGAAAAGGAGTCCCCTGCGCCGCCTGTTGGCGCGGCAGCTGTCTCGATCAATGACGAAACGACGGTAGTGCCAAGCGAAGCGCCCTCCGAGGCCGTAGCCCCGGTCCCGCCAGTGGAGCCTACCCCCGAACCGGCACTAGCGTCGGCAGAAACGACTGCAGCCCCCAGTGCTTTCGAGGCCACCGCGAAACTCCCGCGAGTTGAGACCCAAGCCCCCGCAGCTTCAGCGAAAGACAAGAAGATCATCTTCGAACAGACGTTCGATGACGAGGAGCCTGGGACGCAACCGCGTGGCTGGCAGGGCGAGTATGAGTACGCGACGTTGGTCGTCGACACGACATCGCCTGCCCCTGGTTCGAAAGCTTGTATCAAATTCGAGAAGCGCACAGGTGCGGGAAGCGCCCACTATGTCTGCCATTTCCCCAAGGCAAGCGGTTTAGTCATCGTGGAGTTCGATATCCGGTGCGACGAGAAAAATAAGTACTTGCTCGGCTTCTACGTGGAAAAGGACGAAGACTTCAAACAGTCCGTCCACACAATCATCCACCGACTCGACTCGCGGACGCCGCCCACTCTGCGAGTTCAAGGGGAGCCTGTTCCCTACGAGCTGGGAACGTGGCGCCACGTGAAGTACGAGCTCAACCTTCTGGCAGGAACGGCGACCGCCTATGTCGACGGCCAAGAGGTGATCCGGGACACGCGACTTGCTTCCAACTATGGTTACGTCAACACGCTGTCCATTCGCGACAACCTTGCGACGACGGGCGTGCTTTATTTGGATAACATCAAGATTTACCAGGGGTAATACCGCTGCGGCGAACTGTGCGCCGACGAGCTTGACGAGGCGTCGCCGCCATCCATGCGCAGAAGAGATCTATGGACGTTCATGCAACGACAGGACTAATCGAACAGGTCAACGAGCAGCTCGATCCTGTCGCATTGCTTCAGCGTATCGGCTACGAGCCCGAGAAAATTCAAGCCGTCGCGGGCTCAGTAAAAGCTTTTTGCCCTATTCACCGCGACACTCGTTTTCGGTCGCTCCTCATCGACGCGAAAAAGAAAACGTTCAAATGCACGAATAAGACGTGTCGCGGCTATGAAGGGGGCACTCTTGTCGAGCTCTTTGCCATCGTTCAGGAAAGCACCCCCCTTGCCGCAGCAACCGAGCTGAGTCGACTCTTTGGTCTCGCCGTCGACACAAGCTACGTTGATCAGGTGGCTGCATCGTTGGTGGATGAGGCGGAACGAGCGTTTGTTGACCATGACCACGAACGTGCTGAAGCGGCTGCCCGTCAAGCCTTGGAGTTTCGCTCCGACCTGATCGAGGCGCGGCTCCTACTCGCTAGCATTTTAGCAGCCAAAGGGGAACGGGCGCAAGCGTGCGACGAATTCATCGCAGTTGCAGATCATTACTTGCGTCAGGAAAAGTACGAGGATGCCGACCGCGTGTTGGAACGTGCGACCCTCGACTTCCCCGACAATGAAGATCTGCTTCTGCTTAAGGTTCAAAGTGCTGAGCTCCAGCAGAAGCTTGAGCTGGCCGAGTCACTCTTGCTCGACCTCGCCCAACGACGGGAAAGCTCAGGCCGAAAGATCGAGAATGCCGGCGTTTACGAAAAACTCTCGACGCTTTTCCCCGACAAACCAACCTACCTTGAAAAAGCGGCCGAGATCTACCTCGAGCGCCGTGAATTTGATAAGGCGATAACAACCCTCAATAACCTGGCCTTTGAGTACAGCAAGCAGGGGAACCATGCTGACATTGTTCGGGTCGTGGAGAAGGCCGCCGCCATTCAGCGGCCCCAAGCCGGCGTCCAAAAGGTTTACGTCGAAGCGCTTGTGGCCTTGGGCGAGATCGAGAAAGCACGGTCGGCCGTGCACGACCTCATCCTCGTCTATATTGAAACAACAATGTTTTTCGACGCTCAGCAGGAGGCGCGCCGCTGGGCGGAAATTGAACCGGAGAGCCCCGAGGTCCATGAATGGCTCGGTCTGATTTGGCAGGAGCAAGCGAATGGTCCCGAGGCAGCCCGCGAATTTCGCGAGGCTGCGCATCTCGCGGCAAAACACGGTGAAATCGATCGTGCCATCGGCCTCTTGGGGCAGGCACGTTTCAACGAACCAGAAAACACGGATGTCCGTTGGGATCTCATTGGATACTTGCGCCAAAGCGGCGAGGATGACCAAGCCTACGAAGAGTTGTGTGCCTTGGCCGACTATCTCTTTGCCACAGGCGATACTCAGGGTGGCGAGCGTGCTGTGCTCCAAGCTCTTGAGATTCGGCCAGTAACGGCCGTCCGGCTCGAATTGGCGCCGCTTTTGGCCAAGCATGGTTGCGTCGCTTCGGCTGCTCGGCTCTATCTTGAGGCAGCGCACGAGAGCGAGGAAATCGACGACGTCGCTGGGGCCGTTGCTTGCTATCAGAGTTACCTCGAGCTCCAGCCTGAAGATCTCAGTGCGAAACTCCGCTACGCCGAGCTGCTCTGGGAGGCCGAGCTTCTGCGCCTCGCGACGACCGTCACGCTCGAGCTCCTCTCTCATCCATCCGCGGAGCGCGAAGCCATGGCGGCGCGACTTCTGCCGCGGGTGGCGGCCCATCCCCCCGATGACACACGTGAGCTCCAAAAGTTTCTTAGCATCGCCCTTGACGTCAAAGCTGTGGAGGCAGCCCGCCAGCTCATCGAGGTTCTGCGCTCACGATGGAGCGAGAGCGATGCCGAGGTGGCCACAGCCTACTTCGATCAGATCGCTGAACTGCTTCCGGAGGACGCAGAGATCCAGGCCGAGAGGGCGCGATGGCGTCTCCTCGGTGGCGACGTCGGTTTCTTCGTCGAGGCGCAGCTTCAACTGGCTCAATCGGCAGAAGAGCGTGGGGACATTCGTGTGGCCCTCAACCACCTCAACCTGGCCATGGAACAGGCCCCTGACCGCCTTGATCTCGTGCGGCGCCGGGCCGACCTGCTTGCGTGCCTCGATGATCCTGAATTAGCGCGCGCCGCCCATCGCGACTATCTTGCACTGCTCGAGAAGAAGGGACCAACCCCCGAGCTCCTCGAAGAATACCGTGCCTATCTTTCCAAATGGCCTGATGATTCCGAAGTTCAGCGAGCCCTGGCCTTGACTCTCGAAGCCACTGGCGACCTTGAGCAGGCGCGTGGCGCATGGCAGCAGCTCCTGGCCAAGGCTCGTCTCGAGGGAGATCTCACCGCTCAAAACGAGCTCCTTGCCAAGCTCATCTCCCTTGAGCCCGCTAATCTCGCTCTAAGGTTTGATCAGGCAGAGGTGCTCGCAGCCAAGGGCGAAACAAGCGAAGCGCTCACCGCCTACCGTGATATCATCGAGCACGCACTAGGGGCTGGCGAGCTGGAACTGGCCGAAAAAGCATCGCAGAACGCTCTCCTTCTTGCGCCAACGGTCCCTGAGTTTCTTTCCCTTGCCTTCAAGACTGCTGAAGCGCGGCAAGATTTTGAGGCACAGGAACAGCTGGCCAAGCGTCTGGCTAAAACAGGTGATCTCACTCCCTTGATCACTCTCTATAAGAGAGGTGTGGAAGATTTCCTGGCTCAAGGCAAAGCGAGCGAAGCGCGAGCCTTGGCGGAAAAGTGGCTGGCACTGCGGCCCGATGATCCGGAGTCATTACAGGCCGCAGCCAAAACCGCCGAACAAAGCGGCGACGCATCCACTGCGGCCAACCTCTATGCGAAGCTTGGTTCTGTTTTCACCTCTACCCAAAACCTCGACGACGCCGTCCAATGTCTCCAGCGTTCGGTGGCGCTTGTCCCAGGCGACCGCAAGCTGCTCGAACAGTTAGCTGAGGCTTGCCTAGCGGCCCGACGCGTCGACGACGCCGCGGCCACGATGGTTCAGCTTGCCGAGCGCCTCCAAGAAGCCGCCGATGTCCAGGGGGCATATCAGTGGCTGAAGCGCGCGCAGGAAATCCAGCCCGAAAACGTCGAGATATTGAGAAGCCTTGCCCAGCTTGCTGATAAATTGGGCGACGCAAGCGCTGCTCGGACATTTACCCATCAGCTTCTCGAACTTCACAAATCTCGTGCTGACGTCGAAGCCGCCTGTGAGCTCTACTCGCTACTTCTGGCTTCCCAGGCCGAGAATACGGACCTTCAGCGGGAATTTGGCGAATATCTTGAAGCTCAGGGCCGACGTGCTGAGGCCAAGAAGCGCTTTATTGCTCTCGCGCAAACCCTCCGCCAGCGGAATCCTCTGGAAGCCATTCCTTACCTTGGCCGGGCCATTAGTCTCTATCCTGAACCCGGCGATGCCGCTATTCTTGTGCAGCTTGCCGATTTGTACATCGAGAGTCGCCAGTACGATTTTGCCGTGGGGTCGCTGCGCGACGCCGTCCAGCTTTACGAAAGCGAGGGACGGCTCGAGGACGCCGTCGCTACTCAACAGCGGATTTGCGAGCTTTCGGCGTCAACGCTTGACGACTGGATTAAGCTTGGAGACCTCGAGGCTGCTCGTGGTGAGCGAGAGAAAGCGCTGAGGGCGTACCGGCAGGCTTATTCCGTCGCCAATGAAAGCTCACTGGCGACCCGCGATCAACGAGCCGAGATCTGCCGGAAGATTCTCAGCCTCGATCCCACCAACCTTTCCTTTGCCTTGTCGCTCGTGGAGACTCTGGCGCCGGAGGCTGCGGCCTCGTGGGCGCTTGAATGGCTTGACCGCCACGGCCAAGCGGTTGGTTCCGCCGAGCAGCGACAGCTCCTCGAGGTCGCCAAGCGTGTCGCACCGCGTCACATTGGCGTCCGACGCACTCTGGTGGCGCTCCTGCGCCAGCAAAACGACCATCAAGGCCTCGCCGATGAGCTTTTCGAGCTTTGTGAAATGGTGGGCGGCAAAGAGGCTTCCGAGGTACGCCGCCACGCCATCCAAGAGCTTCGGCAACTACCATTGACCGATGAGCAAACTCTCAAGCTCGCGCAACTGAGTGCCGATTTGGGGGATACCGAGTATGCCGTTGAGTCCTACACCCAAGTCGCGGAGCAGCTTATCGACGCGGGCAAATGGGAGCTGGCTCTTCAAGCTGTCCAAGCAGCGATGGCGCTCGATCCGTCATCACTGTCGTCAGCCCTTGTGGCCAAGCTTTACCGAGCCAGCCATGGTGATGAACGGGCGAAGGATCTTGCACAGCGCGCCTTTGATGCCGCATTGCTCGCCCGCAGCCGAACGCGTGCTCTGGTCGTTAGCATGGCCCTGCTCGAGGCGGCCTCCTATCCCGAAGCGCGTGATCTTTTCGAGCGCACCCATCAAAAAGCAGGCGCGGCGTTCTTGGTGGCAATTGCTCAGTCTTACCTGAGTTGGCTGGTCGAGCAGAAACGCTCAGCGGAGGTCGCCCCTCTTCTCGGCCACATCATTATGTTGGCAAGCAATTCGCCGGAGACGTGGTACCTCGCAGCACAGATTTACCGTCTCCTTGGCGATGCCGAGAAGGCCGCTGAAGCCTCCCGACAGGCAGCACGGCTCTTCGCCCAAGCGGGTGCCGTCACCGAGGAGGAGAACTGTTACCGTGAAGTGCTCGAGCTGTGTCCCGATGACATCCCCACGCTTGAGACGCTCGTTGGCTTTTACGAACGCGAGCGCCGGCGCTCGGACGTGCTCGACCTCATCAAGAAGCTTATCGACCTCACGCTCGAAAAAGCAGATGCAGCGGCAGCAGCTAAATGGATAACAAAATATCTTGAATACGATCCTGGTAATCTTGACTATCGAGAAAAACTTGTCGAACAATTGGTCAAGGCTGGCGAGGGAGAAAAGGCGGTGGAGGCGCAGCTTGAACTTGCCAGGATGCTGCGCAATCTCAAGTTTACCGAAAAAGCGGCTGCCGCCTATGAGCGAGCCCTGGTTCTGGATCCCGCTAATGACCAAGCTTTGACGAGCCTCTATGAACTAGCGGATGAGCTCGGCGATAGCGCCAAATCCGAACGCTACGTCCTCGCTCTTGCTGAAGCGAAGCTTGAAGCCGGCCACTCGCGCGAAGCAATCGACCTTCTTCGCTCTTTCGTCGAGCGCCATCCCGGCGCAACTAAAGCGCTCGATAAGCTTCTGGCTGTGGCTGAGTCGCAACACGACCAACGCACCATCTCCCAAGCGCTCCGCAATATCGGTTACCAGCGGGCAAAGACAGGCGATTTGGACGGAGCCATTTCAGCATTCGAAAAGCTTCGCGCCTTACAGCCCGACAACCGAGAGGTGCTGCGCTTCCTCCTCGATGCTTATTCCGCGGAAAAGAAGCTGCAGCAAGCCGCCGATATTGCCTATCAGCTTTTCGAGCTCGAGGCGGCTGCTGGCCAGCCCGCGGCAATTCGAGAAGCAGCTCTCACCGTGCTGGCGTTTGATGAGAAACGCGCAAATGTGCGTCAGAAGTTAGCCGCCACTCTTGCTGACCTCGGTGAAAAAAGTGAAGCGGTACGACAATGGTGGTTGGCTTCAGAAATTTACATGGAACAGAAAGCCTACACTCAAGCGATCGAATGTTTGCAAGCCACCACTGCTCTTGATCCTTCCCACATTGAGGCGTGGAGGCGCTATGCCGATCTGCTCGCTTTGACGGGCGACGAATTGTCAGCTGCCGATGCTCGCATCCAACTGGCTTCCGCCCTTGTCGACAAGGGGCAGACCGAAGAAGCTTGCAGAGTCCTCGAAAGAATCTCTGAGCGTCGAGAGCTCGATGCGTCGACCCGTGAGCGGATGTTGGCTGTCTACCGTCGATGTGGCATCGCTGCGGAGATTCTGCCAGAAATCATCTGGTTGGCCAACTACTATATCAACCGCCGCGACTTTGCGAAGGCTGAACAATTTATTAACGAAGGGCTCGAGATTGACCCCGAAGACCTTTCTCTTCTGGAGTGCCGCATAGAAATTGCTCGCCGTCTGGGTCGAACCGAAGAAATGGTGTTCCGCCTGCGCGAGCTAGCACAAAAGTATCTCGATCAGGGAGACCATGCCAAAGCGGCAGCCCTTTTGCGCGAATTGGTTCAGCAGGATCAGTCGCTCGTCGATGTGCGGCTCGAACTTGCTCGCATCTATGAGCATTTGCAGGAGCCCGTCCGAGCCCACGAAGAGTACCTTGAGGCTATCCGCTACAGGCTTGCCCAGGGCGAAAGAGAAGAAGCGAGGCAAATTGCTGACCAGGCACTTGCAATGCCCCATGCCACGCCCGAGTTTCGGGCGCGAATCGCGGAAATCTTTGCTGAGCATGGCGTCACAGAATTTGCCGGGCGTCTCATGGCCGAATGCGCCAAGGATGCCGAAGCTCAGGGGCAATTGGACAAAGCGCTGCGATATCTTGAACGTGTGGTCGAGTATCGTCCCAAATGGATCGATGGGCACCAACGTCTGGCCGATGTGGCGATCCGCTTGAATCGGCCTCTCGATGCATTGCGGTCCCTGGAAGTTTTGACCGAGCTTCTTCTGGATCAAAAACGTCTGCGCGAGGCTGCGGACGTTTTGCGCCGGCGAATCCAGCTTGCCCCGAAAGAAATCGAACCTCGCCGCCAGCTCATTGAGATCCTTGAGATTCTGGGCGAACGCGAAGTTCGATTCCAGCAGCTTCAGGAATACGCGGATCTGCTCATTACGCGCGGCGAAATCGAAGAAGCAGTCGAAGTTTACCATCAGCTTGCTCAACTCCAGCCTGACGATCCAGCACTCCTGAGCCGGTATTTGGAGCTCTTTGCTCAAATTGGCGATGAGCGCGAGGTGCTAGGGGAGTACGAGCGGTTAGCGGAGCTCTACATAAAAGCTGGTCAGTTCCAGGAAGCCACACGAACTTTTGAGCGCATCCTGGCCATCGACCGCCGCCAGCGGGACGTGCGCGAAAAGTTCATACAGTTCCTCCAGAGCGCTGGGCAACGCAGTCGGGCCATTACAGAGATGGCTAAACTGGCCGAGCTCTGCATGGCGATGGGCGACTCGGCCAATGCGATCCGTTGGCTCTCGAATGCTCATGCTCTCAACCCCACCGACCTCAACATTCTGGAACTGCTCGCCGAGGCTTATGCCCGAGCGGGCAATGCGACGGCGGCTGCTGAGCATTTCTACAAAGTCGCGCGCTTAGCACGTAACTCGGATGTGTGGCGTGCGGTCAATGCGTGCCGGAAGGTTGTCGAGCTTGTCCCTGAGCATCGCCCCACACGCGAAATTTTCAGCGAGCTCCTCATGGAAGTTGGCGAGCGCGTCGAAGCGGCCGCAAATGCGCGCGTGTTGGCCGAGCTCTATCGCGAAGCTGGCGAGAGTGAACTTGCCGAGAAACAAGAAAAACTCGCGAAAGAGTATGAGCCGGAGAGTATCGCCTCCCTCGCGCAAAAGCTCTCGCAAGGTTCGCTTCCGCCACGTGTCGAATACGACTATCTCGTTCGTCTGGGCGACCTCTACTACCAAGAAGGGGACGTCGATCGCGCGATCGACGCCTATCGGCGGGCGCGCCAGATCGACAACTCCAACCCCGAACTCATTCGCAAATATGTCAACGCGCTCTTCCAAATTTCCCCGGAGACCGAGGCAATCGCTGACCTCATTGAACTGGCCAAGTCATATGAGGACCGCGGCGCGGCTTTGCGTGCCCTGGAGGCCTATGAACAGGTTTTGAAAATCGACTCGCGCAATCCGATTGCAAAGGAAGGACGCAATAGGATGCGCAAAATAACAAACACGGAATGAGTCGACCAAGCGAACTCATTCCGTGTCCGTGAATCTTACGTCCTCGGCGAAAAAGCTACCTCGCCTTCAGTCCTACGCCGTTGCTTCCGCTTGCTGAGCTCGTGGCTTGCGCCGGCTAGACTTCGTGGATTTTTCCTCTGTCTCAGGAAGAATGACAGGGCGATCCACAAATTCAATGTAGGCCATTGGCGCACCATCACCCATACGGCGGCCGCACTTGACCACGCGGGTGTAGCCGCCCGGTCGCTCGAGGCAGCGCGGTGCCACAACGTCAAACAGACGCTTCACAGCCTCTTTGTCGTGAAGATAGGAGAAGGCAAGACGCCGCTTAGCCAAAGTCACGCCCGCGGGGTCTGCCGCTTTGATTCCATCCTTGGCAATGGTCACGAGGCGCTCCACGAACTGCCGAAGCTGCTTTGCCTTCGCCTCAGTGGTTTTGATGATTTCATGGCGAATGAGGGAAATCGCCAAGTTGCGCATCAGTGCTTTACGATGCTCTGTCGTACGATTCAGTCGTGAACGATGACGTCGGTGTCGCATGGCTCTTCGTCCCTAAGTTTTATTTCTTCAGCGCTTGGAATTTATCTGGCGGAAATAGCTCCACAGGAAGACCGGTCTCTTTGTCGATTTGCATGTTGAAGCGCAAGCCCATCTCCTTGAGGATGCTTTTGATTTCATTGAGCGACTTGCGCCCAAAGTTTCGGTACTTGAGCATCTCCTGCTCAGTCTTCTGGATCAAGTCTCGGATTGTCTTGATGCCAGCATGTTCGAGGCAGTTATAGCTACGAACGCTGAGCTCGAGCTCTTCGATCGACCTGTCGAGCTTCTCCTGCATTTCGCGCACAGCCGTCTCGAATTCTTTCTCTTCTTTCTCGGCTGCCCGTTCTGCCACATCCTCTTCTGAGGAGATAAAGGGCATCATGTGGTCTTTGAGCAGTTTTGCCGCGCAGCTCAGCGCGTCCTCAGGCTTTACGGTCCCGTTTGTTGTAATCTCGAGAATCAAACGATCGAAGTCAGTACGCTGTAGGTAGCGCATGGCCTCTACCTCATAGCGCACGTTGAGGATGGGGGAGAAAGCCGCATCGAGAACGAGCGTAAATGGTCCCACCACATCTTCGTACTTCTGTTTGATCTCCGGCACCGAGAGATAGCTGCGGCCAGTTCGAACGTGGCACTCCAACTCGAGGTAGGCCCCCTTGCTGAGCGTGGCGATGACTTGGTCGGGGTTGACGATTTCCACAAAGCTGTTGGGCTCGAAATCTCGGGCTTTTATCACCCGCGCCCCTGCGCTGTCGCTCTTGGGGCCCTCAGCCACAAGGCGAAGCGTTGCTTCGCGTTTGTTGCTCAGGAGCTTCAGGCGAACGTTCTTGAGGTTGAGGAGGATGTCGAGAATGTCCTCCTTGACACCCTCAACAGTGTCAAACTCGTGGGTCTTGTCGTTGATGCGCACAGCAACAATCGCTGCGCCTGGAATCGAGCTCAGGAGAATACGCCGCAGTGAATTCCCAATCGTTGTCCCGAAACCGCGCTCCAGGGGCCCCGCAGTGAATCGACCAAAAGTCGACGACAACGTGTCCGTGTCGACCTTGACTTCGCATTCCTTAATCAGTGATTTGAATTCCAGTACCATACGCTTCTCCTGATTTCACACCTCTCTTAACCTGCCTACGTCGAAAGCCACTCAGCCAAAGGCGGAGGCGCCTGCGTGGGGCGCCTCCCCTTCGGCCAAACCGATCGACAGCTATTACTTCGAGTAGAGTTCCACGATTCTCTGCTCGTTGACGTCGGTCGGAATATCCTCACGCGACGGCACCGCCAACAGGCGCCCTGTCATGCGTTCGGGATTCCATTCCAGCCAGGGAAGCAGAGTACGTTTCTGAGCCGCCTCTTCAAGATTATCTTTTATCACTTTAAACTCTTTGGCCTTGTCCGCAAGCGAAATCTCCTGACCCGGCTTAGCGAGATAGGAGGGAATCGTCACGCGGCGACCATCGACCAGGATATGACCGTGACGCACAAACTGGCGCGCCTGAGCGCGCGATGCAGCAATGCCCAGCCGATAAACCAGGTTGTCGAGGCGACGCTCGAGGAGTTGCAGGAGGATGGTACCGGTCACCCCGCGCATGCGTTCTGCCATCGCAAAGTAGCGACGGAACTGCCGCTCCAGCACGCCATAGATTCGCTTGGCCTTCTGCTTCTCGCGAAGCTGCAAACCGTACGTGCTCAACTTCGAGCGGTTTTGACCGTGCTGACCTGGAGCGTACTTACGCCGCTCAATGGCGCACTTGGAAGTGAGGCAACGCTCACCCTTGAGAAAGAGCTTCACGCCTTCGCGCCGACACAGTCGGCACCGAGCATCGAGATAACGTCCCACTTGCCTTCTTGACCTCTCCTTCTTGAAATGTTTCTGCTCTCAATGGGCGGTTTACAGCGGCACAGTATGGGGGCTACTGTGTTGACGAGCGAAGGCCCGCTTTCATCCCGACCCCAACTTTTTCTCCTCCAGCGTCTTCTTTTCGAAGCGACGGAGGAAAATCAAACTTGCTACGAGCACAAAGCAGCCAAAACCGAGGATACAGTAGGCAGTGCTGGATGATTCACTTGCCTGCCCACACCATAACCCCAGGAGCACCAGGGCCAAGACAGAGAGAACCACTCGTTTGCGAAACGCAAGGGCTCTCTTGCGAAAGGCATGGCGCGAAATAAGTGCGACGAGGAAAACTGCCCCGACGATCACCACATCACGTAGCGTGAAAGATTCTATGATCATTTGAAATGATTCACTTGTGGCGGCGCGCCACCCCTTCGCATCGGCGAAGATACCCTAAAAGCTGCTGCAGTGGTTGCACTTACACACGGCGACGCTTCGGTGGACGGCACCCGTTGTGCGGGATGGGGGTAACATCGCTAATCAACGTAATTTCCAACCCCACCGCCTGAAGGCTGCGGATTGCCGCCTCGCGGCCACTTCCTGGCCCCTTGACGTAGACCTTCACGGAGCGAACGCCATGCTCCATCGCCTTGCGAGCTGCCTGCTCGGCCGCAAGCTGTGCGGCAAAAGGAGTGCTTTTGCGAGAGCCCTTGAAGCCCACCGTTCCGCCTGATGCCCACGCGATGGTGTTTCCAGCCTCATCACTAATGTTAACGATCGTGTTGTTGAAGGTGGCCAGGACATGGGCCACGGCGTTGGCGATATTCTTACGTGCGCGCTTCTTGACCTTTGTGGATGCGCTCGATGCTTTTCCCTTTTTTTCAGCCATAGTTCCTTACTTCGACTCTTTCTTTCTTGCCCCAACGGTTTTCCGGGGACCTTTACGCGTTCGTGCATTGGTTCGTGTGCGCTGTCCGCGGACTGGCAGCCCTTTGCGGTGGCGCAGACCACGGTAGCAGCCAATGTCCATCAGGCGCTTGATGTTCTGGGCCACTTCACGGCGCAAATCACCCTCAACCTTGTAGTTGTTCGTAATGATGGAGTTGATTTTGCTGACCTCGGCCTCAGTGAGGTCGCGGACACGCGTATCTGGATTGACCCCCGCCTGCGCAAGGATTTGACGCGAGGTTGTCAAACCAATTCCGTAAATATAAGTTAGCGCGACTTCGACGCGCTTGTCTCGCGGGATGTCTACTCCGGCAATTCGTGCCATATCCTTTTGCCTCTCGCCTGTGGAGCCTCATCGCATCGATGAGACTTCACTGTGATCTTCTCCTTCTGCTTACTGTCGGGGACAAGTTGTCCTCGAAACTCTGACCTGAGTGCAGTGAGGGGATGGCCTCACCCGCGTTTAGCCTTGGCGCTGCTTGTGCTTGGGATTCTCGCAAATGACGCGCAGTACACCCTTGCGCCGAATGAATTTGCACTTCTTGCAAATCAATTTGATCGAAGGTCGCACTTTCATAGTCGTTCCACCTTAACTTCTGAGCAGTTGATGATAGTTGATGATCTCTCGCGCAAACGCTTACTTGTGGCGGTAAATGATGCGGCCCCGGTTTAGGTCGTAAGGAGAAACCTCTACAGTGACCTTGTCTCCCGGGAGGATTCGAATGTAGTGCATTCGCATTTTACCGGAGATATGAGCCAAAATTTTCATCCCATTCTCCAATTCAACACGAAACATACAATTCGGCAGTGGCTCTAAAACCGTTCCTTGGAGTTCGATCCCTTTTTCCGCCATACTACTTTGCGACTGCGCCGATCGATCTTTGCTTTTCTTTTGCTTTGGTTGTTGTGGTCTTCGCACTGGTTCAATAAATCCGCGCATTTGTACACGAGCGCCTGCAAATCATTCATTTTCTCAATGATTTCTCACCATTCCCACGAGAACTTCCCCTTGTCGTTCACTTTCTGCAGTTGGTCTTCGAGAGCTTGACGCGTCAACTGGACCTGTTCGTCTTCACTAGGATAGTAATGCGTCAAGATGCGAATTTGGCGTTCGAGCAGTTTTTTTCGCATTGATGCTCCTTCTTCTTCGGTAATCTGGCGCATTTTGAGGGCAAACCGGATCTGCTCGACCAGACCTTGCTGCTGCTCGATAAAAATCTCTCGCTGTTTCTCCAGCCGCCGGCTCAAGGGTAATGATTGATCCGCGAGCTCTGTTTCTCGCGCGACCACCACTGGCGTTGGAGTCGGGGTCGGACGAGGTGTTGGCGTGGGCAGGACCACCACGCGCGGCGGAGGCGGCGTGTAGCGGTGCCACGAACGAGCTCGCATGAATTCGCGTCCCTCGTCCTTGCCGAGCACTGTCTCTGTCGTGACGACGTCCGCTAGCCAAAAGAGCGCTGACCCACCAGAGTGCGCCTGAAGGATCTGATGGCTCGGATAATCGTACTCAAAACTGCCTGGCAGCCAACGCACGCGCAGGGGCCGACTCCATGTCGTTGCCGTTTGCTCGACTGCCACATTAAAAAGACCCGTTCCCTCCTGCGTCAAAGCGTGATCGCTCCACGCGCTACCGCTCACGCCAGCGAGCAAAGCCACAGCCCCCAGCCATTGCAGCAGGCAGTTGGGCCGTCCACAGAGTCTTTGGGAACCACTGATGATCACACCTACCATTATTTTCTTCTTATTCGGCCGAAGGCAAGACGTTCTCAACGGGGACTGCCTCATAGGTAGAAAATCTCTAGCAAGCCCCGATCGATCTGCCTAGGGTAAGACGTCATGCATCGCATACGAGAGCATTGGGCGCTAGTTGTTCTGTTGGTTCTTGCTATTGTTATGCGCCTCTATGGCTTCCGCCACGGCGAGCCTCCTCACTTTCTTGAAATTGTCCCTAGCTTGGATGCATTGCTTCCTTTTGGCCAGTACATTCTCTCGCCCCAGCTCGACCTCTGTCCACCACTTCATTATCTCATTCTCAAGCCTGTGACCTTTTTGGGCACATCGCTCTGGCTCATGCGAATGCCATCGCTAGTGGTTGGCGCCTTGACCCCTCTTATCGTTTATGCCCTCTTGCATCCATTTGCAGGCAAACACGCGGCATTCCTGGGAGCTCTGTTGTTAGCGTGCTCGCCTCTCCACCAATACTATTCCCAGCAGGCCCAACCAGGAGTTTTCGCCGTCCTCGCTGTTGGTCTCGCCTTTAGTTTTTATCTCGAGCTCAAACGTGACCATCGCCTTCGCTCGTGGTTGCTCTACGATGCGAGCCTCCTGGCTCTCTTGCTTCTCCATCGGGAAGCAGCTTTCGCAGGCATGGCTTTTCTCTGTCTCCACCTGGTGCGCTTGTGGTGGTTTCGAGCAACAGAGCCGCGCTTCCGGCGGCGTGTTTTGCCTTCGCTCCGCGCGACTCTCTTCAACCACTTCCTCGTCGCCATTCTCGCTTTGCCTTGGCTTGCTATTATGCCGACGCGCTCTGAGTGGTACGAGCCCAAGCCTCTGTGGCGCGACTTGTTTCTTCTTCCGCTTTCCCCCACACTCCTGGGAATCAGCATTAAGCCAACTTTGCCGTGGATCGTTAGCGGTCTGTGTGTAGCTGCCCTTCTACTTCCGGCGATGAAGCACATTTTTGCGCCGAAAGGGGGAGTGGGGAAGAGTGCGCTGCTCTACGTCCTCCTTGCTCTTGGGTTGCCCTTCCTCTGGAGCTTCTCGGGGCGCACGCGTTTCAATTCCGCCACGACGACTCTTCTGGCTCTTGTACCACTCCTTGCGCTGCTGGGGAGTCTCATTGCGCACAGCCGACCTTTGGTGCGGTTCTTGAGTCTGGCCTACTGCCTGGCAGCCATCGGTTTTGGCCTTGTCACTCAGTGGCGGCACACCGACACCCCGCCTTATGCTGAGGTTGCCGCTACCATTGAGCAGCATGCCCCACCCGGTTCAGTAGTTGTCACCTTGCCTGATTTTGCCGACCGCATGAGTACGTATTTCCTGGGCGACAAGTACGAGATCCTTTCGGCAAGCACGTTCTTTGAGACGTGGGGCGAAGTGAAGGAGGATCAAATTATATATTTCGCATGTTATCAGTTTCCGTCCAGGGAGGCTTATCTTTACACTTTCTATGGGGCTCTCACGCAGTTCAGTAAGCCTACGCTACTTTACCGAAATCGTCTGAACGTGGCAGCACAAGCCGAGCACCTTCAGTTACCCAGTCTGCGCATGTGGTTTGATGATCCTGAGACGCTGAACATCGTCGACCAGCCCTCGTCGGCGACACTCTACATGTTTTATCCAGGGGACAAAATCTTTAGTGGGCCGGAGTTCATCACAAATTTTGCGCCGATGGAATACGACCCGAGTGGACAGCGATGCGTGTGGCTATCGCGCGAAGTCGTGGCCTTCTCGCTCAACGTTTCACTCGAGCCAGGGAAGTACATTCTCCGCCTCCACGCCTCGCCACACTTTGAGTGCCCCGACACGGGAGAGCGCCGTGAGCGCAAGGTCAACGTGGCCTTGCGCCTTGGTGATGAGCAAGTGCGGGTCAGCCTCCAGCATGAAGGGTTTGTGGAGCTACCCTTTGAAATCGAAGCCGAGGTCAAACACCTCAATCTCATTCTTGGGGTCGACAAAATTGATTCCGTTGAATGCCCGCAGCCCATGAAGATTGGCCTCAAGATCTACTCCCTTGCCATCGATGCCGCTGAGCCACAACGGCTTGCCGCAGAATGACAGAGCCTAACGGCTTGACTGCTTGTTGTGGGGGCTGGAGAGAAACTCTGCTAGAAAGCTCTGCAAGGGCGCGTAGTTCAGAGTTTAGGGCCCAGCCTCCGTTGCCGGACTCGTATCTTTGTCCAAATCGAACACCATCTCGCGAGGAGGCGGCGGCAGGATTATCGTGAAGGTCGTGCCTTGCCCCTCGACGGTTTCGACTTCAATGCGGCCCCCCATGTCCTCAATGTACTTCTTCGTCATCGAGAGGCCCAAGCCCGTCCCCTTCGAGCCTTTTGTCGTGAAAAATGGCTGAAAAATCTTGCCGAGTTTATCGCGCGGAATCCCGCGCCCGTTATCTTGCACCTTGATATATGTCATGCCATTAACGCAACTTGTTGAAATGATAATTTTCCCACCAGTGCCTTCAAAGGCGTCGACAGCATTCGTGAGAAGGTTGAGTAGGCTCTTGCAGAGGCCATTCGGGTCAATCTTTCTCTTCGGGAGGTCTTCGGCTAGCTGAAGTTCGAGCTGCACGCCCGCATCGACCGAGTCTTTCTCGAAGGAATGAACGGTATCGAGGATGACTTCATTGACGGAAGCCTCGACAAGCTCAGGCTTCGTTTGGCGCGAAAAGTCGAGCATTTCCTGCGTGAGCTGCTGCATGCGATCAATCCCCCGACGCACGATTGGCCAGAAAGTTTCTACCTCCTCCAGGGAACGCTTGGCCACCGCTGCATCCATGAGTTCAATACCCCCACGCGCGAGCTGGAGGATATTTTTGATGTTATGAGCCAGCCCTGCAATCGTCTGCCCCACCGCTGCCAGGCGCTCGTTCTTGATGCTCTCTTGGAGTAGATTAGCATTCTCCAACGATATGGCGAGATCATTGGCCAGCGACGCGAGGAAGGTGAGGTCATCTTCGGTGAACGAATGCACCGTTTCGCGGCAGTCGAGAAAAATGATTCCATAGGCATTATTCTTTGAGACCATCGGCACGCACATCGTGGAGCGGATGTCGTGCGCAATGATAGACTCACTAGCACTGAAGCGCGGGTCGATGGAGGCGTCGCGGCTCAGGATCGCTACTTTCTCCGAAAGAGCTTTCTCGATGATTGTTCTGCTGATAGCGAGCTCAGTCGGCTGATCCCCCGTGCGATAACGCACCACAGCCGGCTCCAGCGCGTTGCCCGGTCCTGCCACTGTCATAATGACCCCACGATCAGCCGGCAGACACTCAAAGATAAGGTCCATGGCGCGTTCCATCATCTCTTGGGACGTGGTACTGGTGCGCAGGATCTCGTTGAGTTTGTAAAGCGCCAGCAGCCGCTCGTTGGCGCGCTGCAATGCAGCAAGGTCAACACCAACCGCCGGTAGAAAACGTGTGGGTAGGGGGGTAGCTTCGATATTCTTCTGCGTGCGAAGAATCGTGCTTGAGCTGGATGTCTCGTCTAACAAGTTAATCCCACTCGACGAAATCGGGGTGGGAGTCGTGCCCTCTTTTTGGGCCCGCTGGCGTTCTTCGGGCGAGAGATAGGAAAAGATGAAGTCCGCTCGTCCCAGCGTCACTACATCTCCCTCAGAGAGGGTCCGTGGTGTCGCAATGCGTTCTCCATTCACAAATGTTCCGTTGCTCGAATTCAGATCGGTGATTACCCATTTTGTGCCGATGAGCTCGAGTTTAGCGTGGAAGCGCGAGATCGACTCCTGAAGAAGTGAAATGTCATTGTTCGGGTGGCGCCCAATTGTCACCACACGCCCTTTGAGTTCAAAAGGCTGATCACCAAGACTCAAATCTTTGCTTGGATAAAGGTATGCTGCCATAAAGTTTGCCCTAACTTTGCTAGGAAAGCTATGACGTCAAAATTGCCGTGGCAACCCTAATTCCTTTTTTGGGACGAAAGAGAACCAACGGAGAGGGGATAAGAAGCTCTTTCGACAAAAACGGCGATACTCCAAAACGAAGTGGCAGGCGAGCTAGGATTCGAACCTAGAACCCTCTGATCCAGAGTCAGATGCGCTGCCAATTGCGCCACTCGCCTGCGTTTTGGCATTATTTTATACTCAAGAGAGTTTTCCTCTATTCGCACCAACGAATCCGCCTCGTGACGGGGCGCTAAAGTTTCCTATCAGCCTCGGGCTGCAACGCAACGGTCGTGCCGTCCGGCATCCACTCGACATAAGCCCCTGTGTCGTAGACACGGGGCGAAAAGCGCTCCAATCCGGATTTCACTCCAAAGGTAAACATGTGCACCATGGCATCGTGGACGGTCATCTTCTCGACAGTCCGCAGGCCGATGGTCAGGTAATAGGTCCCGTCGTAAAGTCGAAGTTCTGGCAATCGAATTCGAACAGTATAGCGGCCTGGATTCAGCTCAAACGGGCCAAGCCAATGGTGTGTGGCAGTTTTCACCACCGCTCGGTTGGCCTGGTCGAATTGATAGACAATGGTGAGGTCGTCGATCGGTCGCGCGACTTCAAGCCGCATTTCAATAATGGCCGGCTCCCCGGTCTTAAAAAGGTGCCGGGTCATGCCGCTTTCATCCGTGACGCGCACATCGCGGATAAGAGCGTAGCCAGTCCCAAAACGTAAGGAGGGAATGAAGGCGACGAGGTCCAACGGAAGCTCGGTAGGCGTTCCTCCTGTGATACGCTCCATGACGTATTCCGAATAGAGTCTGCACACCTCGCTAGCCCGACCATCCGCACTGATCTTCCCGTCGAGCAGCCAGATGGCACGATCACAAACCGACTCCGCTTGCGCCGGCACATGCGAGACAAAGAGAAGCGTTTTGCCCTCCCGTTTCCATTCCTCCACGCGCTGCAAGCATTTCCATTGGAAATACCCGTCGCCCACTGCCAGGGCCTCGTCCACAACGAGAATGTCGAGATCAGCGTGAACCGCAATGGCGAACCCCAACCTCAGCAGCATGCCCCAGGAATAGTGTTTGACCGGCGTGTGAATGAAATCCCCCAGCTCGGCAAAATCGAGGATGGCATCAAGGCGCTTGCGGATCACCATCTGGGGAAGCCCCAGCAGCGTACCGTTGAGAAAAATGTTCTCGAGTCCCGTAAGCTCCTCATGGAAACCGGCGGTCAATTCGATGAGGCCACCCGCGCGCCCCTTCACCTTAACGACGCCGCTGGTCGGGCGCGTGATGCCGCACGCTAGCCTTAGTAGTGTTGTCTTGCCGCACCCGTTCTGTCCGAGCAGGGCAACCGTTTCTCCTTCGTCGACGCGAAGCGTGATGTTGCGCAGCACCTCATGGTACTGCGGCCGAAGTAGGGCCCGAGCCCGACGGACGATCCTTGCCAAGGAGTTTCCAGTCGGCTGAGGATGAACACGATAGGCTTTCGAAACCCGATCGAAACAAATCATAGCGCATTCTTGATCGCCTGAGCCAGGCCGTTGAGACAAGTGAGAATACACGATGGTCCGGTGTCGCTTGCAGGGTTCCTGCCGGCGGGCATTCAATTGCGTCCAGCCGATTGTTTTAGTGACGGTTTACTCTTGCTCGCGGGGCGTGGGTGCTTCATTGTGCGCTCGCCATGAGAGTGATTGACCGTCCAAAGTGGGAACTTGATCGTCCAACTGTCCTCACCATCGGCGTTTTTGACGGCCTTCATCGCGGCCACCAGGCCCTCATCGATCGGGTGATTGCGGTGGCGCGCCAAAAAGATGCCCTTGCTGGCGTCATGACTTTCCCCGAGCATCCTCTCACAGTTTTGGCCCCGCCATTTGCCCCGAAGAAGCTTCTCTACCCGGATCGAAAACTTCAGCTTTTGCGGAAAGCGGGGCTCGATTTTGCCATTTACCAGAATTTTACGCGCGAGTTTTCACGTCTTTCGCCTGAAGATTTTGTAAAGAACATCCTCGTCGAGCGTGCCCGAGTCCAAACAGTCGTTTGCGGCGAGGATTTTTGCTTTGGATCCCAGGGCAAGGGCAAGGTCGCAACCCTTTGCGAATTGGCACGTCGTCATGGATTCGAGGTCGACGTGCTTCCGCCGGTCCTTCACGGGACCATGTTTGTCCGTTCAACGTTGGTCCGAGATCTCCTCTACACGGGCGATGTGCGCATGGCCGCGGAGCTTCTCACACGTCCCCATGAGTTACGAGGCATTGTGGTCCGCGGCGCGGGTCGAGGTCGCCAGCTGGGATTTCCTACCGCAAATCTCGAGGTCAACCCGTCCTATGCCATTCCTGCGCGCGGGGTCTATGCGTGCCTTGGCTTTTTGCCCGCGCGCGAAGCTCTCCACACGACCGTCGTCAATATCGGTTTCAATCCTACTTTTGGGAGCGAGCGTCTCACCATCGAAGCCCATTTGTTGGATTTTGAAGGGGATCTGCTTGGCGCGGATCTCTATCTCTTCTTTATCAAGCGACTGCGAGACGAAATCCGGTTTCCCTCAGCAGAGGCTCTTGCAGAGCAGATCCAAGCTGACTGTCGTACGGGGCGCGCTTACTGCGAAACTTCGGACGCGGAAAACCTTGTTCGCACTGTTGAAGAGCTTGTCAAAGAGACGAAATCCGTATCAGCCTGAACCAGCCGCATCTATTTTCGATTCTTGGCGCGACGCAGGGGACCCCCGGAAGAGGGCCGTCGCTTGCTGGTCGACTTGACCTCAGAAGCTTTGCTCTTCTGCGGTGTCCCAAGCGGAGCGTCGATCGCTGTCTCGTCGTGAAGGGCCGGTTCCGGGATTTCTGTGTCGAGGGCCAGCGTGACTGTTGTGTCTGTGGCACCTGCGATCGTGCCTTCATAGAGAATCCGCAGTTCTGGCTTGGCATTGTTTTTGTGGGCCCCGGCGCGCACACCCACTCGAAAGCTTGTCCCCACCCCCCACGCTACGACAGCTTTATCGGCGTCATTCAGGAGGACCTCTCGCACTTCTGTTGGCAAATTAATCAATTGACTCGATTGCAAACATTCTTGAGGGGTTCGACTTCCCAAGCGGAAATAGACCAGACACGGCTGTCCGTCTCTCAAACAGAGCGCCAGTCCCCCCGTGCCGACGCGCACGGCTGTTTCTCCGATCACATCGAAGCGTTTCCACCGCTGGCTCTTCTTCCAATCGCGAAAGGCATCGACGGCTTGCGCAAACTTCTGGCAGAACTCCAGCGTGAAATAACTCTCCTCGTCGAGAGGGGCAGCACCTAGAATGATGGGAAAGAGGCACATCCTTCCGACAGAGGCATTGTTGACAGTAAAGCTTGTCATGGGGTCGGTGTAAGCCACATCAAAAGTCCACGGCCCTTCTTTGCGAAGCGCGTAGATTTCCAGCAGGTACCCTCGACGCCTCTCGGCATCTACGTAGTAAAAGGCGCTGGCGCGCTCCCCGAGAAACGATTCGCACATGACCCACCGGGAATCAAGCCACGTGAGGTCGGCCGGATTAGGACGCACTTGCGGGACTTCAATAGAGGCCAGCAGCCGTAGGTCTTTCGTATACAGCCGCATGCGCAGAAGCCCCACCTGACTCAGCGTCTGCCATTCCACATTCGCCGCGTACTTGGCGTCTGGAGAAAGCAGGGGGGTCGAAAGAAGTTCCTCACCATGCCCCACCACGGCGCTCAGGAGAACGGCACCTATGGCAACGATCTGTCTCATCCCCGTCGGTCTCGGTCTGCGATGCTGGGCACGCGCGCACGCTCAACACTCGCTTGCGGTGTTGCAGTGTCGGCTAGCCAGCCAAGTTCCTTGTCAGCACGCACTGCCAAGCTTCTCCGCCCCTTGCCCAACGCCTCATGCACTTTCTCATTGGGGCAAAGCGCCCGCCAGGCGTCTTGCCGTCGCACCAGCGACCCTATTTGCCCTCAACCAGAGTGGTAGGAAGTTTGACCGTGACTTTGTGTTCCATGGGGACGCCTTCAAATTCAAAGGCTGCATTTTCGAGTGTGGGCGTGGTAATGGGGGCATCCGCTTTTGGCGCCATACGCACCCCAATAGCGAAAACATCATAGCGCTGCGGCTCGACGTCGCAGAAAACAAACTGCCCCGGCGTGTTGAGTGTGGGCGTGTGAGGCTCGTACACATCGCCATTTTTTCCCCGCAGTTTCAGCATGACGGGGAAATCGACGATCTCGCCATTCTCTTTGACAGCGATCACCGTTACCGACTGATCCACGCCCAAAGGCATTTCGCCGAAATCGACGACAGGGGGTCTGACAAACCTATTCTCGATGACGTAGGCGTCGCCGAGGCGCCCGTCTTTGATAGGTAGACCCTTGGCGGCATTCTCACGAATCGCGTCGACGAGCGCTTTGACCTGCTCGGGGGTGCGCTTGCGAAGCTTTTCCATGCTTTCGGGCCCCGGCTGCGCTTTTTCTGGCGAAAACTTCTCGTTCGGATCGTAGATGAGTGCGAAATTTCCCGGCTTCATCTCCAGGTAGAAATTGCCCTCTTCGTCTACCTCAGCAGCCGTCTCAGCCATTGCCTTGGCCTTAGCGAGAGGATTTTCGTGCGGAAGCTCTTTGAGGCGCTCCTGGAAAACAAAATAGACTACACCGCCGCCGATTGTGGTAAAATCATCGCGCACAAAGCGGCCTCCCACCACGGTCAACTCGGGCGCTTTTTTGACCTCTCCGGTTGCTGTGGGAGTTGTTTTTTGATCAGACGGGGGCCGGGATTGATTGGCTGATTCCTGGGCCATGAGAGCGAAAGCGCTCAATGAGAAAAACACTGCCGAAACAAGTCTGGGAACACTCATTTTTCAGAGCTCCTTTTTTAACAATTCGCCCGCCAACGCGCGCGTGCTCGGGACGAGGTCAAGCAAGCCGTGTGCCGTGGTGATACGCAATGTGGCAGCCTACGCCTCTTTTGCGCGTTTTCTCGCCGCACTGGCAAGGCTAAAACTTTGCATGCCGCGCTCCCACCAGCTTTGTTACTAAATTCGGGCCGCTGCTCACGAGTAGCGCTTGCGGGGAGGGCGTTTCGGATCTGAACATGTCCGGTGTTCGTCTATTGCATATTTCTCAGCCGATAATCACCAGGGGGGAAATCGATCTTCATACACATCTCAGAGATTCGTGAGACAATCCGCGGACCGATTTGCGCCCGCAGTTCCTCCAAATTCCGATTCGTCGTAATGATCGTGGGGAGGTCATTCTGATAACGACCATTGATGAGGACGTAGAGCCGATCCATGACGTAGTCGCTCACCTTCTCTGCGCCAAGATCGTCGAGGACGAGAAGGTCCACTTCCACCGCTTCCTCGATGATCGACGCCTCATCCAGGTCGGAATCCGTGTTCATCGTCCGACGCAGCTCGAGGAAAAGCTCCGGCACGTTCCAATACAACCCTTCATGGCCTTTGGCGATGATTTCTCGCAGAATTGCAATGGCGATGTGTGTTTTTCCCGTCCCCTCTTTGCCATAGAGTAGGAGTCCCTTGGTGGGCTGGTTGGGGGCATCAGTGCGAAAAGTGCGCACAAAGTTCTTCGCGAATTCGACAATCTGCTTGTGGGTCGCGTTGAGCGGACGGAAGTTGTCCAGCGTCTTGGTTGCGAAACGTGGCGGGATCTTGGCCGCTCGCAGCGCGCGCTGGAAAGCCACCTCAGCTTGGCACTCACACGGCCGGACTCCATCGTCATACATGATAAATCCCTGGCCGTTACATTTCGGGCAGATTTTCTGGCTCTTCTCCTGCTTTTTCATCCAGCTTCCTCTTCTGGCGAATGAGCTCACGCATCACCCATTGCAGCGAGCGGATCTCGTTCTGGCCGGCCCGACGAAAGGTCCGCCGAACAAGATCGATGGGAAACTGCTGCCGCATGAGTCGCAATTCATCAAGGATGAATGCGTTCATTTTCAGCCCCACTGTGTTGAAATAGAGATCCACGATCTCCTTGAGGAGAGGATCCTCCGGATCCAGGGCATCTAACTCGTCCTGTGGGGTTTCCGCATAACGGAAAAAGTGGCCTTCCTGACCAAACCAGTGCGGGAAGAGACGACGTAGCTCTTCGGGTGAAAGTGGCGTTTTAAGAGGAGTCCGCACGCGCAGCAGCGCCTCTTCTTCGTCGTTATCGGGCAAAAACGCCGTCACGAGTTCATGCTTTCGCAGCCCCACAATGGCACGCCGCGTCGCTTCAGCCGACACTCCTGAACGTTGCCCAAGCTCCCTGATGGAGATCTCCACAATCCCCGGAAGGGGATTGGTCACGCAGTCGAGCTCGACGATTTTCTTAAAAACAGGCCATCCCCCTTTGACTTTCTCTCCGAGGAATTCTGGCAGCCCGCTCAGTTCCAACCAAAGCGGCGCCCATGTCTTTTGCTCGTATTTCACGTTCCAGGATTCCTGAAACTTGACGTGTTATGGCACAGCGCTGTGCTCAAATGGTTGTTTGTTCGATCTGTTTCAGGTCGCGCACCTTCACGTCCCGCGGATAGCTGCCCATGATACGGAGATACGTGGCCATCCCCTTGAGCTCTTCAAGCGCTTCGCGCACGTGCGCGTCTCGCACATGGCCTTCCAAATCCACAAAGAAGAAGTAGTCCCAAGCCTTCTTGCGCGAGGGGCGGCTTTCGATCGTCGACAAGTTGATGTTGCGCTTCTTGAAGGGATACAGCAGGTCGAAGAGCGCCCCCGGCCGATCCTTGATCGAAAACATGATACTCGTCTTGTCATGCCCCGTCGGAGCCGCCTCCTGCTTACCGATGACAAGGAAGCGTGTCATGTTGTCCTTCATATCCTCGATGTTGGCCGCGATGATGGGCACGTTGTACTTTCTCGCGGCGATTTCGCTCCCGATGGCTGCCGCGTAATCGCGGTCTTTGGCCATTTCGACTCCCTTCACTGTCGAGCTCACTTCGATGAGCTGCACTCCGGGGAGATTCTCCTTCAGCCACACAGAGCACTGCTGGAAGGGCTCAGCCTTCGAGTAAATGGTTTTGATGCGTTCGAGCGGATTGCGCGAGATGAGATTATGGTGAATATGCAGGTAAATCTCCGAGCAAATCAGCAGCTCGAAATCGAGGAAGAGGTCGAGGGTGGTGTGAATGACACCGCCCGTCGAGTTCTCGATGGGAACCACGCCGTAGTCTACCCAGTCGCGGTCGACAGCAAAGAAAATATCTTCCACTGAATCGTAGGGTTGGTAGGCGACCGAGTTGCCGAATTCGGTGAGTGCGGCCAAGTGAGAATAGGTCGCCTCTGGTCCCAGGTAGGCCACTGTTGGTGGCTTTTCCGCCGCCAAGCATCCCGACATGATTTCCACAAAGACCTTGCGCAACGCTTCCTGCGGGAAGTCGCTGTTGCTGGCGGCGAGCACGTTCTCCAGCACGCGCTTTTGGCGTGCCGGGTCGAAAAATTTCTGATGCCCCTTTTCCTGTTTTGCGCGCCCAATCTCGCGGGCAAGCCGCGCCCGTTGGTCCAGCAAGCGCACAATCTGTCGATCGAGCTCGTCGATTTCGTGGCGGATTTCGTCGATTTTCTTGCTCATAGCAGTCTCTCTGCGCGGTTTCAGAATGCTGCTCTTTTATCCGTCTTTGCGCGCCCAGTCGTACGGGATCTCGCCGCCGTGCGGGGGAAGACGGTATTCATCTGGGTTTTCGTGGTTGTAGGGTTCGGTCACAGTATTAATGACCATCGCTTCATGTTCGCTGATGCACTTAAAGCCATGGTAAACACCTGGCGGGATTTGGATCAACATGGGATTGTGCTCGCCGATAAAAAACTCGTTGATCGTCCCTTTGGTTGGGGAGTCCTCCCGCGGGTCGTAGAGCACGACTTTCATCATCCCTTTGACGCAAACGAAATGGTCCGTCTGCTTTTTGTGGTAATGCCATGCTTTTACCACGCCCGGGTAGGCAGTGGTCATGTAAACCTGACCGAACTTGATGAAGAGCTCTTCATCGGCCCGAAGCATCTCCATCACGCGACCCCGCTCGTCGGCATGAACTTTGAGCGTTTTCGTCCGAACTCCGTGGATAAGCGTTTGCGGCATCGACATACCTCATTTTCGAGTGGCTAACAGGGGCACACTCAAACCTCTGAGCTGCCTCAGGACAAGCTTTTCCGTTGTCTTTTACCTTGCTCCACTTCCTATACACTAACTTAGCGCTTTCAATGAGAATAAGGAGATAACCGTGGCACGCGAAAATATCGAAAAAACCGACGCCAATCGAGCCAAAGCTCTCGAGATGGCCCTCTCCCAAATCGAGCGCAATTATGGCAAAGGCGCCATTATGCGCATGGGAGAGCAAAGTGTGGAACAGGGGATTCAAGTGATTCCCACGGGCTCAATTTCGCTCGATTGTGCCCTTGGCATTTGGGGGGTTCCGCGTGGCCGCATCGTCGAAATCTTCGGCCCTGAAAGCTCGGGAAAGACAACGCTGGCCCTTCATGTCGTTGCCAACGCCCAGAAAATGGGGGGGGTTGCCGCGTACATCGACGCCGAACACGCGATGGACCCTGTTTACTGCCGCAAGCTGGGGGTTAACGTTGACGAGCTTCTCATCTCTCAGCCCGATACTGGAGAGCAGGCTCTTGATATCGTGGAAACCCTCGTGCGCTCCAACGCAGTCGATGTCATTGTCATCGATTCCGTTGCAGCGCTTGTGCCCAAGGCGGAAATTGAGGGTGAAATGGGGGATAGTTTCGTAGGACTGCAAGCGCGGCTCATGTCGCAAGCGTTGCGCAAGCTCACGGCTGCCATCAATAAGAGCAAAACGTGCGTCATCTTTATCAATCAGATTCGCGAAAAGATTGGGGTGATGTTTGGCAACCCCGAGACGACAACCGGTGGCCGCGCGCTCAAGTTCTATGCGTCGATCCGCATCGACATTCGTCGCATCGGGGCCATCAAGGAAGGGACCGAGAACGTCGGCAATCGTTGCCGTGCCAAAGTCGTCAAAAACAAGCTCGCCCCTCCTTTCAAAGAAGCAGAATTTGATATCATGTTTGGTGAAGGAATCTCGCGCGAAGGAGACCTCCTCGATCTTGGAGTCAGCGCAAAACTCATCGAGAAGAGCGGCGCGTGGTTTTCCTTCGAAGGCGAGCGTATTGGCCAAGGGCGTGAAAACGCCAAGCAGTTCCTCAAAGAACATCCTGAAATTGCCGCGAAACTCGAGCAAGCGATCAAGGAGCGTATCAATCCCGATATGCTGCCCTCGCGCGCTGATACCGTGGCAGAATAAGGGCTTTTCGGGAGCGGTTCTTCGCCGTCGGCCTTAAGGTGAGAATTGCTGGAATAAGGCACCGGCAGTTTTTTCTATCCTCGAAGTGACTTTTGGCGCAGCTTCATGACGGAAGGGCGGACGCTCATTCAGCGCCCGCTCTCTTTTCTTTTTCAAGCTCGAAGCTCGATGGAATGAGATCAGGAGAAGAACCGCCTTTCAAGAATGCCTGACTGGCCACGTTCCACTCCTTTGCTCGTCGAGCACGGCGTCCAAGCGACCGCTTGCTCGAAAACTCTTTCTTTCATGCTGCGCATGTCTCCACCGCACTGGTTCGGGGGGGGGAACTCTATCGTCCGCTCTCTCACTCGACGGACATCAGCGAAAAAGCCACGGGAACTGTCATGAAGCTGTTGACGCGCCCGTAGCCGTACTCATCGTGCCTGCCTCCTGCTCCAGGCTCGCCACCTGAGTAGGTGACTCCTCCAATTTTGTCGCAATGGGCTCGCATCCAAGAGCGCAGTGAGGAGGCTGTCTCATTAGGATTATAGCTCAGACGCAGCGCGGCGATGCCTGCTGCAAGGGGACAAGCTGCTGAAGTGCCACCGAACATGACTTTGTAATCGTCATTTGTCCAACCCACGCTTCCGATGGGGTCGAGTGTCACAATATCGTTC
>FWWL01003315.1_pt1 | contig 29901 bp, 25 predicted proteins | sample 2228331 | NCBI WGS metagenome assembly FWWL01 (sample SAMEA103939775, study PRJEB20133) | metagenome
TTTAGCTATTAACAAAAGGATACAATTTCAAAGAGACTTATTTTTTATCTATCATGAATTATTTCGGAGACATTTTTTATGATCTAATTCATATTTTATTATTTTTAATCAATATTTTGCAATATTTCTCATGAATAGTTTTGATATAATAATAATATGGAAATCCCTTTTCATAAGAAAATAGCTTTTATATCTACTCCTATGACTTTTTTAGAAAACTGGCTTTCTACATTTGTAACTATCCCTATTGGAGTACTTAAAATTATTTCTTTTCTTAAGAAAAATAAAAATGAAGTTTATTACATAGATATGCATAGTACAGATAGCTGGAGAGATGAAAAAGATCCTCTATATTTTCCAAAAGATGTGGCAAAATTTAAAAAAGTTAAAATTTCAAATAAAGAATTTTGGCTATATATTGCAGGTAAAGATTTTGAATATTTGGAAGAAGAGTTAAGAAAAATTAAAAAAATAGATGAGATATGGATAACTTGTTCTTTTACCTGTGATTATGAAATAGTAAAGAAATATATAGATATCTCTAAAAAAATATATCCTAATGTTATAGTGAGAGTTGGAGGAGATTTCGTAAGAAGTTTTCCTGAACTTGGAAAAAAATTATCTGCAGACTATGTTTTTACAGAAAGAATTAAAGAAGCAGATTTATCCCTCCCTGATTATTCAATCAAGGACAAGTGGGATTATGGTTTATTTCAATTGCAATTAGGATGTGTAAATAGATGTTCTTTTTGTTCTACAGGAAAAGATTTTCCTCAGAAATTTGAAGCTATAGAAGTAATAGATTATATGAAAAATTTTTATTTAAAATATAAACCACTTGCTTTTTGGAATTGGGATCCTAATTTATTACTTTATAGAGATAACTTTTTATTGTTTCTTAAATTATATAAAGATTCCAAAATGAATGTCCCATTAAAATTTGGAAAAGGATTACAAGTAAATTTTATAACTGATGAGATTCTTGAAAATTTAAAAAAAGTAAAAGTTGATTTAATAACATTACCTATTGAGTGTGCGAGTTATAGAATTGCTTATAGAATAAAAAAACCATATACTATAATTTCTACTATTAAGGCTTTATATAATGCAAAAAAGAAAGGAATTAATATGAAATCTTTTTTATGTACTTGGGTTATTGGATATCCAGACGATGATATTTCATCATTTTTTAGAATTTTTCTTTCTATTTTAAAATTTGGTGCTAGACCAGCTCCTTTCCCAGTTTTTCTTTTTCCTGGTTCAGCTGATTATGTATACTATTATAAATTTATAAAAAATAAAAATATTTCAGAGCTTCATGGCCAAATTTGGCCACTTATAAACGATAATAATAAATTAAAATATGTTAATCTCTTAAAATTTTTAAGGTCTTATGATTTAAAAGAAGCTAAAAGTAATCTTTTTTTATTAGATGAAGAATTTAAAAATTTATTATTAAATGAAATTAATAATATAGATAAGTTCATAGAATTGTGTTTAAACTCTAATTATGATAGTTATTATGAATTAAATAAAATAGAAAAAGAAATTAAATATAAGAAGAAAAAAAATTATGCAAATTATAAACAAAATTACAGAAAATGAACTTAAAAAGCTTACCCAAGTTATTAATATTGATCATCTTTTTATATATATAAATACATCATGTAACCTTAGATGTTCCTACTGTCATTGTGCTTTTCTTAATAAAAAATTGAAGAATATAGTTCTTGATGAGAAAAAATTTAATAAAGCCCTTGAACTTTTCCTTTCTTTTTCTAAAAATCCTCAGTTTACCTTTCAAGGTGGAGAACCTCTTCTTTATCCCCAACTCTTGAAGTTATTTATCCTGATAATAAAAGATAAATCCCCTTCTTCATTTATAAGTGTATTTACCAATGGAACTTTACTTAACGAAGATAGTGTTAATTTCTTTGAAAAAAATGAAATTAATCTCATAATAAGTATTGACGGTGATAAATATACAACAGATATGAATAGAAAATTTTATAACCAGAATTCAACGTATAATAGAATAATTGAAAATATTAAGAGATTTAAGGTTTTTGAAAGAATAAAAAATGTCAATGCTAATATGGTTGTAACTGCTGAAAATGTTAAGGACTTTGATAAGAATTTTTTTCATCTTGAAAAGATTGGATTCCATTCTATACATTGGGATATAGACTATACGTCTAACTGGAATGAAAAAACAATAATGATTTTTACAGAAAAATTAAATAATATTTGTAAAAGTTATATTCAAAATAAAAAAAGAAGTATAGCGTCGAATTTATATGATTTTATAACATCTCGTAGAAAGGGTAAGGATTATATTTCTTTGACACTCCTAAATGATGGTAACTTTTATTTCTGTGATCTTTATGTATTGACAAGATATTTTTATAAGAAATCTGATAAACTTAAAAAATTTATAGAGCTTTTGAAAAAGGAAGATCGGACATATAATGAACTTTACTGTGGAATTGGAGTTTATATCTATAATCTTATGCAAAATAAGGAATTAAACTTTGAGAAAAATATAGATATCCTTAAAAAACTGAAATATATAGAAGAAAAAATCCTGGGATTTTTTGCCAGGAAAATGAGTAATTATGTTAATTTATTAGATTATTAAAATAATTGTAGGAATAAATAACTATAACGAAGCAAAAGTTTTTTTAAATTTAGCAGATGAGTTTTATTTTGGTTTAATTGAGATTTTAAACCATAGAATGTTAAAAATTTAAAATTGATGGAAATTCTTATTTTTATAAAAAAGTTAAAAAAATAAAATTATAAAAGATTAAAGGAATTAAAAATAATTTTTACAAAATAACTAAAATTGTGTATAATAAAATTATGAAAATTCAAGTAGGGGTTGGAAGTAAGGATGAGTTTTTTTATTTTTTAGATGAAGGGGCTGATGAGTTTTATGGTGGAATAAACGATATTCCAAATCATTTATATGGTGGAAAAAATTTATCTTCAATAGATGATATCTTAGAATTAACTGAAATTGCACATAGAAAAGATAAAAAATTTTTTTTTGTGGCAAATGAGGTACGAGGAGACGCGTTTGAAAAAACTTTTAATACAGTAAAGTATCTTGTTAAAAATGGAATTGATGGTGTAATAATAAGAGATATAGCACTTTTGAATAAACTATATGAAGAAAATATTAAAAGTTATTACATATTAAGTAGTCTTGCTTTATGTTTTAATCCTGATTGCTTAGGTTTTTATTCAAAACTTGGTATAAAAAGAATAGCTATACCAGAACATATAAAATATGAAGAAGCATATCATATAATAAAAAATAAATATAATATTGACACTGAAATGTTTTTAACTCCTCGTGAATATTGTGTAGTTTTAAATGGTTTTTGTTATTTAAAGGAGGTTAGTGAAAACTGTATATGCAGGTTCGGGTTTGATTATGAAAATTCAAAGTTCTTTATGCCACGATTTAGTTTACATGAGCAGTTTGAAAATTTTTACGAGATGTATAAAGCAGGTGTTAGAATATTTAAACTTGGAAGACATCCTGGAAAATATGGACATCTTTATGCTAAGTTTGTTTTTAAGGAGATTTATTCGTTGAAGCTTTTACTTGAAGAAAAACCTTCAAAAAAAGAGTTTATGGAGAAGTCTATTTCCATACATTTTAAATTCGGGGAGCTGTTAAACCAATGGAGAAAAAGAAAACTGAAAGAGCAATAATTATAAATAGCATTGAGACTTTAAAAAGCTCAAAATTATTTGACTTAAAGAGGTATGATGTTATATATTATGGAAGTTTTTTCTGTCAAAATATTATACCTAAAATTTCAGATATTGAATACTTGAAAAAAAATGGGTTTAATAAAATTGTTCTTTTAACTTCATTTATGTCGTATCCAGCAATAGAAAAAGCTAAAAAGCAAATTTCAGAAATTTTGTATTCTTTTATTGATATTGATGTTTTGATAAATGATCTTGGAATCCTTGAATACTTAAACAGAAATTATAAAAATGTTAAAAAAGGAATCGGAATTCCACTTTCCATTGAGTTTATAAGAATGAGACCTGATGAACTTGAAGATTTGATGAAAAAGTATAATATTTATTCGATTGAAACCGATGAATATTATATGATTAAAAATTTTAAGAAAAGAAATTTTTCTATTCATTATCATTATCCTTACAGGTATATTGCTATGAGTAGATTTTGTCCCGAGAATAAAAAAATTTCTGAAAAATGTAAATTTGAGTGTTTTTTAAAAAGTAAAATAATACTTACACCTCAAACTAAAAAATCGCTTTTATGTTATGAAAATGCATATTTTATAAAAAATAAGAGGCCTGAATTAAAGGTTGAAAGAATTGTAGAAAATATAACATATTCAAGTAATCTGAAGAATGAACAAAAACTTATTTAATTATCTTAAAAAAAAATTTAATTTACCAGATTGTATCTTATTTTTTGATATATCGAAAGATGAAAATTTTTTAAAAAAGATAAAAAATTTATTTCATTTTTATGATAAAATTTTAATAAAAACTTTAAAGAGTGAAGTTGAGATATTTAATTTAAATAGAATTTTAGATTATTTTCCCTATGTTGTTTTAAACTCAACTGAAAGTGATGAGAAAATTGAAAGAAAAATTAAAAATTTAATTGGTGAGAATTTAAAAAATAATGGTGAAAAAAAGATATTGCTTGTTCAAAATTTTATAAAGCCTGTTATGTTTGGTTTTATTTATGCGGATGTTAAAAATGATGAGTTTATTTCTCTGGTTAAATTTGATAAAAAAAGTAATTTTGAGTTTTTCATAGAAAAAAATAAAAATTCTTATTTTTCTTCAAAATTTGTTGAACTTACAGCTGGCAATACTTTAAGAAGAGTTTTTTTTAAACTTTATGATGAAAGTTTTTTTAATAATAAAGTTGTGCTTGAATTTGTTTGTGATGAAAAAAAGTTTTATATAGTTGATTTGTGCGTTGTTGGAAATGTAAAATTTCCTGAAATAAATGTTGTTTTTGAAAATGAAGAGAATTATCTTTTTGATAAAAAGGATTTTGATGAAAAATTTTTTAATGAGATATCTGAAAAAATAGGTATAAATAAAAAGATTAAATTTAAAATCAAAAAAAATATTTTTGTTGATTATAGAAAGTTAAAAGAACTTGATGATGAAATTAAAAAAAAATCAGAAAATGATACCTTAATTGAAACTTTTTATAATTTTTGCCTTAAATTTTTTTCAGATGAGATAAAAAAGTCAATTTCTCAAAAAAATACATTTTCTCTTTTTAATATGAAGATGGCAATTGTTAATTTTTTTTATACAAGAATTTTAAATTTTTCTACATATAAATCTTTATATTCAAATGGAAGTTTGAAAGATTCAATATTAAAACTTGCATCTTTCAGAAATAATATGGATAGATATTACCAGATAATTATTACAAGTTTAAAAAGTCGGGAAGTTCCTAAGAATCTAGTAAAAGAAACAGAGATTGAAAGAGAATATTATGATTTTGATACTGGAAAAACTACTTTCCCGTTGAAAGGGATAATTTTTTCAAGAGGAACTGTTACTGGTAAAATTAAAATTATAAAAAAAGAAGATGATATTAAAAAGATAAGTTGTAATGATATAGTGGTTTCAGAGTATTTTGATCAAACTAAAGCTAAAGCAGTTTTAAAAGCAAAAGGAGTAATTACAGCAAAAGGTGGGTTTTTTTCGTATGCAGCAGAGTTTTCAAGAAAACTTAAAAAGCCATGTGTTGGTGGAATATTTGGATGTGAAAAAATATTTAGAAATGGAGAGAAAGTAAAAATTCTTAATAACAAAATATATAAAATTTAATTGTTTTTTCTATTTAGCACCAACCACCTCTTGAATGAGACCCGTGTGACCCATGAGAACCGTGAGAACTGTGTGAACCATGAGAACTATGGGAGCTATGAGAGCCATGTGAACCATGGGCTCCATGTGAAGCATGTGAGCCATGTGAACTATGGGCACCATGTGAAGAGTGGGAACCATGTGAACCATGTGCACCATGAGAAGAGTGAGAACCATGAGCACCATGAGAAGAGTGTGAACTGTGGGAACCATGAGAAGAGTGTGAGCCATGTGAACCATGAGAAGAGTGTGAGCCATGAGATGTATGGGAGTAATGTCCCGGAGCTCCTCCCACATTAGATGAAAAATAGTTTGTGTGAATATATGATTGTGATTGAAGATTATCAGGTATGCTTGCTCCCATTATTCCAAGTGCCAAAGCTGTTTTAACTATATCACTGTCAAGTATTTTACCTTCTTCACTTGTTAAAAATGTTTTTATTTTTTTATTCAATTTCTTCATTTTCTTCATCTTCTCCCCCTTTTTTGAGACCTTTTAAAATTTCTTTTGCTCTTTTATTAGCTTCCTCCTCTAATTTCTTTAATTCCTCTTGGATTTTTCTTTCCTTTTCTTTTTGTTTTTTCGCTTCTTCTTCGGCTTTTCTTTTTTCTTCTTCTTCTTTCAATTTTTTGATAAATTCCTCTTTTCCTTTTCTAAGGTTTTCTTCACTTTCTATTTTTCTTCTTTCTTCTATTTCTTTTAATGCTTCTTTTTTGATTTTTTCTTCAAGCTCTTTTTGTTTTTGAATCTCTTTTTTTATAAATTCTTCTCTACCTTTTTTAAAATTTTCTTCACTTTCTTTTTTTCTAATTTCTTCTATATCTTTTGATCTGTTTTCAAGAATTGAATTATAGTATTCTTTCCATACTTTTACAAGTCTTTCTTCGCAAATATTTAAACTTCTATTCATAAATATAGTGCATTTTTCTTTTGTTTCTTCAAACCATGAACAATCATATTTTTCATTGGTCAAAATATTTTTATATATCTTCCTTGCTTCTGTATTTTTTACAGGGATATCATTAATTGTTCTTGGAATTCTTGTGTAGCATTTATTTAAAATTTCCCCCTTTAACTCAAGTTTATCACATATATTGTGCTTACTGCTTTTTCTTAGTTCATCTATACCTTCTTTCAAAATTGTGCAGATTTCATCAGATTTTTTTATTTTTATGGCTTCTTTTAAAATATATATAAGGTCAAAATCTTCGTTTAAAGGTTTTACATTTTGTATATTTGCTATAAGTTTTGTGCATTCTTTTTTTTCAAAATCAAATTCTTTGTCCAAAAGGAAAGCATCCAGAAAGGTATTATAATAGTCTCTTAGACATATATCTTTATTTATAGCAGCGTTGCATATATTATACTCTTGTTTTGCTAATGCACTACATCTTATATAATTATCATAATCATTCTCTAACTCTTTTATTTTTTTATCAGTAATTTGTTGAAGTATTTGTTCAATAGTATAATTTAATGGATTTGTTTCAAAGTTTGTGGGTTCTTCCTTTTTTATTGGAACTTCATTTTTTATATTTTCAGTTAATTTCTTTTCAACATGGATTTTTCTTGTCTTAATATTAATGATTATTCCTGCAATAAGTATTATTGTAAAAATTAAAATTGTTAAGTATCTAATCATCTTTTAGATTCCTTATTTTCCCCAAGAGCTGAAACAATTGCTTTAGTGAGTATCATGTTGGCAATTTTCGAATTCTCTTTCAATAAGTCTATTCTACATTGTTGATTTAAAGCCTCATTAACTACTTTCTTAATCAAATTTTCATCATCACATTCTATGATAATATTTATATTGTCTTTTTTGATTTTAATCTTTCCTTTTTCATCAATAATTTCTTTTGCAATTCTTATTGCTTCGTAACTGTATATTTCTTCATCTAATTCGTATTTCATATTTTAATCTCCTTTTTTTCTTCATTTAACCAGCTATTTAAAATTTCATAATTTTTATTTTCCTGTATAAGTTCAAAAAGTATATCAAATATTCCCATAAATATTTTGCATCTTTCTGATGTGATATTATTTCCGTGAGGGGTTTTATGGGTTTCATAATTTATTACAGGACAAACTCCACAGTATGGTTTATAGGCGCATCTAAAACAGGTACTTTGAATTTCTGTATTGGAGGCAATTGCACATAGTTTAACACTATCACTTTCAATTAATTTCTTATAATCATCTTTATATATATTTCCGATTTTAAAAAGTTCATCCCCTTCATAAGAAACCATTCTTCCTTCATCACACGTATACACATCCCCATTATAATTATAAGCTATCTGTCCAATTCCAGCACCACACGGACATCTCAAATCCACAAAACCACCATCAATACCATTAAGCATCTTGTTGAGTAAAATTAATACTGTTTTTTCCTTAATCAATTTTCCCTTTTTATTGAGCTCAATTAGATATTTTATAGCTTTGCGATAAAACTCTAGGAATTCTTCCGCATTATACCCTATTTTATCCCATACTCTTTTGGCAAAACCAATGGGTGAAATTGGTCTCAGAAATATTATATCAAGTCCATTTTTTACATATTCATCTACAATTTCTTCTGGATATGAAAGAGATTTTTTAGTGATTGTTATAAGTGCTGATGGCTTGAATATTCTGTAATCAAGGCCATGTTGAGTGTCATGTTTTTCTTTGAAATATTTTAACCATTTTATTGTAGCTTTATATGAATTTGTAGTTGTTATAATTCTGTTGTTATTATGAAGATTTTCAGGTCCATCAAGTGATGTACATATTGAAATCTCATTTTCAAGCAAAAATTGTGCTTTTGTCTCATTCATTAAAGAAAAGTTTGTAACCACAGATATATTTACTTTTTTGGTTGAGTTTTTTTCTTTCTCCCTTATGTATCTAACTGTTTTTACAAGAACATCCCAGTTATAAAGTGGTTCTCCTCCTTGAAATTCAAATGTTATTGTTGGGGATGTGGTTTCAAATGCTATATCTACGCATCTTTTTGCTGTTTCAAAGCTCATATCAGTTTGTTTATTATTAGGTCCAATAGCCTGGCTTTGACAATAAACACACTTATGATTGCATCTATGAGTTAAAACAAGTATATGAAGGGAAGGACCGGAATATAAATATGAATTTGAATTTTGCCATCTTGTAAATATTTCATTAAAATCAAGATTATCTTCAATGAAACCCCGGATCAAAAGTTCTTCCTTTAACTCTTTATTTATCTTACCATTTAAAATTTTGTTAAATTCTTTTTCATTTACAATTAAATAATGCCCCCAATCATTAGTTATCACAATCTTGTTGTTTTTAAGTTTCCTCCATCTAAAATTAACAAGCTTAATTTCCGTGCCTTTCTTCCCAGGTTTTTTTGATCTCATCTTTGCTCTCCTTTTTTATTTCTTCTTCTATTTCTTTTATAAGTCTTTCGAGTTCTTCTTCTTCCTCTTTTGTTAAACCTTCCTCTATTTCACTTATAGATGAAGGTGGAGTATATGTAAGAGCTTTATGTATTAAGTATTCTCGTAGTTCTTTGGTTCTTTGAAAAATATTTTCTCTTATAAGCTCTTCTTTTATTCTTCCGTCAATAATTTTTTTAATCTTTTTTTTATCTATAGGTTTACCATCAATTGACTCTAAATAAATATCTATATTCCCTTTATTTTTCTTAATGAATACCCAGAATTTATCAGTAAGTGTATAAGATACATATCTTATTACTTTTAATGGATATATACCATTTTTATAAGATATAACATATTTATGCATCATTTTCACTCCTTAATCTTACCAAGAAATACTATTACACGAAACACAACTCCAACCTGTACAACAGTTAAGATTTACTTTACAGCATAATATCCAACCAACTCTCCATGATTCGGGGCTAAAAACAACCCAGGGATAAGGCCATACACCAGTGTATCTTTGGGCAAATATGTTGAGATTAGAAGTTTGTGTAGGTATAAAAGCTACTGGGACACCACCTTGACTACACATTCTACCAGTTGCGTCACCATATCTTTGACGATAACAAATATTTCCGTTAGTGAAATCTATAGAAGGTATATTATTTGTGGGTGATGTTGCAGGAGAAAAAACAAGAGTATCGGCTTGAATGTTCAATCTTCTATTTCCATCATTTATTATCCTTACATTGAAGTCTTGAGCAAAACCAACTCCATAATGAAAATCAATATAAGGAATTCCATTCCTAATCGGATTTGCTGTAGCGTTTGTTCCACCAAGTTCAATACTTCCACCTTGATCTCTCTGTAACTGATTTACATTTGCCCATGTTACATTTCCACTATCTCTTGCCAGTATAGTTCCACCTGTTGTTAATATGCTTACATAACCGCCATAAGGTGCCGGATAATATGTTGTTATTGTAAGGTTTTCACTTTCACTAACTTTGATAAAACTCAATATATAAATTCCACATATTATAAACATTTTAACTAACTTATTTTTTTTGTAATTAATCATAATTTCCCCCTTTTTCTTAATGCTAAGGGGCATATATATTATTATAGCACTTTTTAACTGTGTGTCAATAGCTTTTTACAAATAACAAGTGCCCTTTTAAAAGAACCTTTTTTGTCGTTTATTAAATCTCCTTGATTTAATATAAATTTGAAAATTTTTTCATTGTTTATTTTTATTACTTCATTATAGTTTCCCCATAAGATTTTAGAAATTTCTGATAAAAATTCTTCATATTCAACAATCTTTGAATATTTTAAAATTCCATAGCTTTTAAATACCATATCTTCAAATTTGATTCTATTTTTTTTAATATAAGAAATTGAAGAGTTTTTTTCGAAGTTTTCAATTATCTCAACAAATGATTTTATTCTTTTTATAAAATCTTCAATAGATTCATTGGTATCTGGTTTTATAAAAACTTCAACAAAACCATAAGAATAGTTTTTGTGTTGATTTATTCCTTTTATTTCAATTCCACTTATTCTCAAATTTGATGAAAGTTCAGTTATTTTGTTCGTGTAATAAACAGCCGGGAGATGAAATATTAATTTTATTTTAAGTTGATATGGACAGAGTAAAAGCTCTCTTCCGAGAAATCCAAAGTTTTTACTGTATGAGAATATAAAAAATTTTTTAAGTTTTTCCTCTATTTTATTTACGTTGTTTATAATTTCGCTAAATTTTTCTCCATATCTAATTAAAGAGATTAATATGTGTTCTGAGATATTCAACATTATGTAAATATCTTCATCTTTTTCCTTTATTATCATTGATTGTTTTGTGAGAATATCTTCATCATCAATTATCTGATTGAATAGAAGAACTTTTTTTAAATTTACAGGATTTTCTATTATTTCAATATCTTTTAAGATCTTTTTATCTTTGATAATATTAAAAACAGTTTCTTTTATCTTTCTTAAATTTTCTTTATTTTCTTTTGAAATAAAACGGTATGGAAATATATTTCTGTATAGTTTTGCTTTACTTAATATTATCATTTTTTATTTTTTTTAATTTTTCAAGTGTTTTTTTTACCATATCAAGATCATCAAAAGCAATATATGTTTTAAGCTTTTTTTCGAGTTCTAAAATCTTTTCTATTCTGTTATCATATAATTCTTCTATTGGATTTTCATTTTTGCAAATACAAATTTTTCCATAATGAAACTCGATTATTTTCTTAAAAAGTTTTTCAAATGAAATGTAACAGTAAGAACATCCAATTTCTTTATTTCTTATGAAATCAATGTAGGTTGTTTTACAGTTTTTACAAATAAGTTTTTTTATATTTTTATCAAGATCTTCAATTATTGCATTAGCATAATCTTCAAGTGTTGGAGTGTATGTTTTTTTATCTTCAGTATAGCCATATAAAGAAGCGCAATTATAACAGAGATTTAAAAGATTAATTTTTCCATTAAAAATTATCTTTGCACTAATACCGGCTTCTTCAGTTTTGCAAATATCACAGTTCATACAATTTTAAGTTCTGATTTTGTTATCAAATATGTTTTATCTGAGTAGCTTCTTGCAAGTTCGATATTATGTGTAACCATTATTATGGTTTTTCCTTCCTTATTTAGCTTTTTGAAGTCTTTCATTACCATTACTGCATTTTCCCAATCTAGATTCCCTGTTGGTTCATCAGCTATAATAATATCAGGATTGTTCGTTATTGCTCTTAATATTGAAATCCTCTGCTTTTCACCACCAGAAAGCTCATCTGGAGTCTTATATGCAAGATGTTCAATATTAAACTTTTTCATAAGTTCAAATGCTTTTTTGGGATTTTTCTTTCCTGTAAGTATATAAGATGGAAGCTCAATATTTTCAATAGCACTTAAATCTTCAAGAAGTGAATCAAACTGAAATATAAAGCCTATATTCTTAAGCCTCATTTTGTTTTTCTGATTTTCGTTGAGTTTTGATAGTTCCTGACCAAAAACTTTTATAGTTCCTGTATATTTAGAGTCAACAGTTGATATCAAATTAAGAAGTGTGGATTTTCCACTGCCACTTGGTCCAACTATGGAAATAAATTCTCCTTTATTAAATGAAAAAGAAAGATTTTCAAAGATAATCAATTCTGAGTTTGCCTGTTTATAAATCTTTGTTAATCTTTCAACTTCAATTATCTTCATAATTAACCATACCTTATAGCATCAACAGGATCGATCTTAGATGCTTTATGAGATGGAAGAATCGAGCTTATGATGGTAAGGATAAATGAAATCAAAATTATGATTATTACATCTTCAGTTGAAATTTTAACCGGTATTTGTGTTATGTAATATACATCTGAAGGAAGTTCTATTATCTTGTATTTTTTAATGATATATAAAACAAATGAACCTAAAATTATTCCCAGAGTTATTCCAATTGAAGAAAGATAAATACCACATATTAAAAATATTTTCTTTATCTGTATTTGAGTTACTCCAATAGCTCTTAAGATTCCAATTTCCCTTGTTTTTTTAAGTGTAATTAGAAAGAGGTTTGAAGATATTGAAAATGTGGCAATAAGTATTATAAGTGAAAGGATTAATCCCATTACAAATTTTTCAAGCTTAAGAGCCGAAAATAAATTTTTATTTATATCAGCATATGTTTTTACTGAAAAATAAAATGGTATTTCTTTTCTTATTATGGAATAGATTTTAAATGTGTCATCAATATTATGTAGTTTTATGGAAATACCGTTGGCTTTAATACCAGGATTAAAGAAGTTTTGAGCATCATTTATGTATATAAATGCAAATGATGAATCATACTCGTAATATCCGGTATTTATTATTCCTTTAACCTTGAACTTTTTCATCTTTGGAATTATTCCAATTCCGGTTTCATCAAATTTTGGAGATATTAATATTATATCATCACCAATAAAAACTCCAAGATTTTTTGCAAGTTCTTCGCCAATTACAATCCCCGTATTTTCAAACTTCCAGTCTCCATATTTTATTGTTTTTTTTATGTTTGATACTTCAAATTCATTTTTATCTATACCTTTAATAACAGCTCCAGTACTTCTTGTTTCCGTGATAAGTATTCCCTGGGAAAGTATAAAGCTGGTATATGTTTTTACTTCACTTAGTTTTGATAATTTTTTTTCTATCTCATTTAGTTCCCTTTCTCTCATTTCTCCATAAATTGTTATATGAGCTTGCCAGTCAAGAATCTTTTGTCTTATTTCATGTTGAAAACCGTTTATTATCCCAAGTGTTATAAGTATTGCTGCAACGGAAAGAGTTATGGCTATTATTGCTATTATGGATGTTAATGATGTGAATATGCTTTTCCTCGAGCTTTTAAGATATCTGTAAGCTATATCAAACTCAAAGCTCATTTGCTTTCTTCTTTTGGTTTTAAGAGAGGAAATAATATGACCTCTCTTATTGATGGATTGCCTGTAAGAAGCATTGTTAATCTGTCAATTCCTATTCCTATACCACCACAGGGCGGCATGCCATATTCCATCGCTTCAATGAAATCCTTATCAAGAATGTCTGCTTCTCCAAGGTTTTCTTCAAACTTCTGTTTGAGTTGTTCTAAAAGTCTTGATTTCTGATCAGCAGGATCATTTAACTCGGAATATGCATTTGCAAGCTCCATTCCTGCAACATAAAACTCAAATCTTTCAACTATACACTCGTCATTGTTTTTGAGCTTTGCAAGAGGTGTTATTGCTGTAGGATAATCCATTATAAATGTTGGGTTTATAACATGATCTTTTATAACCCAATCCATTATCCTTTCAAATATCTTTGCTGAAGGTGTGTTTTTATCAAATTCTATATTTAATCTTCTAGCAAGATTTATTAAATTTTCTTTATTGAATGATTTTCCTTTCAGAACATTATGTATATCCTCCCCTATTTTCTCTTTCCATAATTCAGGTAGATATACTCTTTTAAAAGGTGGCTTTATATTAATTTTTTTACCTTCAAACTCTATTTCTTCTGTTTTAAACTCTTCCACAAATTTCTTAAAAAGCGTTTCAACAAGTTCTGCCATTTTGTTATAATCGGAATAAGCCTTATATGCCTCAAGGGTTGTAAATTCAGGATTGTGGGTCGTATCAACTCCTTCGTTTCTAAATACCCTTCCTATCTCATACACTCCATCAAACCCACCAATTATTAGCTTTTTAAGTGGAAGTTCTGTTGCTATTCTCATATATAATTCTATTTTAAAAGTATTGTGAAATGTTATGAATGGCCTTGCACTAGCTCCTCCAGCTTGAGAACATAAAATTGGAGTTTCTACCTCAAGATATCCATCATTATTTAATGTTTCTCTTATTATTGAAATTATTTTACTTCTTTTTATAAATATCTCTTTTATTCTATCATTTGCTATAAGATCTAAATATCTTTCCCTGTACCTTGTTTCCGGATCTGTTAAACCGTGCCATTTTTCAGGTAAAGGTCTTATTGATTTAGCAAGAATAGTAAAATTCTTGACATTTATTGTTAACTCTCCTGTATGGGTTTTAAAAAGTTCTCCTTCAACCCCTATAAAATCTCCTGTTGTAAGATATTTCTTAAAGATATTATAATCATCTCCGAGATTATCTTTTTTTAAGTAAATTTGTATTTTCCCTGTTCCGTCTTTTATATGAGCAAAACTTGCTTTTCCCATTATTCTTAAAAGTATTATTCTCCCGGCAGTTTTTACCTTACTCCCCTCAGGTATATTTAAAATATCAGATATCTTTTGATCAACATAAAACCTTGGAGGGAAAGGATCAATATTTTTTGATTTAAGTTCTTCTATCTTTTTATAATTATTTTCAATTATCTCATCAAGTGTTGTTTTTGCTTCCATAATCAATTGCTCCTTTTATTACATTAATTAGATTTTTGGGTTCAAATGGTTTTTCAAGAAAAGAATAAACATTGCTTGCCATCTGGAAAAGATCTTTTATCTGTCCTTTAGCTGTTAGAATTATTATTGGAATATTTTTAAGTTCATCGATCTGTTGAAGCTTTGTTTGGAAAGTATATCCATCCATTTCTGGCATCATTATATCAAGAATTATAACATCTGGTCTAACAGGATTAAGAGAATCTGTAAGTTTTTTATATGCCTCAGAACCATTTGTTGCTTCTATTACTTCGTAACCTTCTTTTTCTATTAAAACTTTTAATAGAAATAAAACATCCTTTTCGTCATCAATAATCATTATCTTTTTCATTTATCCCCCTTCTCTATATTTTAAAAACTTAAAATTTGCCATAAATTAAATTTTACCAAATTATCTGCTGATGAAAACAGATAAGTTATTTGGTAATTAGATGTTTAGTAGTCTGGTGATTTAGTTGATTCTCATCACACCAGATCTATCCCACGAAGTGGAGATGAACTTTGTTGAAACTATTGATGAATATATGTATAGTGTATAGCAAGAATAAAGATTGAAAAAATTTTATTCAATAGGTAACTTATATTGTTTAATTTTGTTTGCGATATCTTTTGCAAATAGATGTAATGTATTATCTCTTGCACCCATAATAACAATTATATCTCCCTTTTCAGTAATTTTGAGTATAAATTCAATAATTTTTTCTCTTCTTTCAAAATAAAAAGCCTTTTTCCCCTTTTTTACCAAAATATCTATTATATCCTTAGATGAAATGTCTTTTTTTACTGTTCCACCAGCATAATATATTTCAGGCATTATAATTATATCATCATTTTTTGTTCTTAAAAATACATCTATTAGCTCGTCTTTAAACAGTTTTGTTGGAGCAAAACCATGTGGTTGATAAATTATGATAATTCTTTTCCCGGAAATATTCAGTGTTTTAATTGTTGCTTCTATTTTTGCCGGATTATGAGCGTAATCATCAATTATTATAATATCGTTCGTTTGTAAGATTATATTCATTCTTCTGAATGTTCCTTGAAATCCTGATATAGATTTAGAAATATCCTCGATATTTATTCCTAGTTCTTTTGTCACGTAGATTGCAGCAAGAGAGTTTTCTATATTATGTATTCCTCCCAGTGGGATATAGAAAAGAATATTATTGATATAAAACTCTGAAAAAAAACTTTCGATTCTTTTTATCTTTATATTTTCTTTTGTGAAAAATTTTATGTTCTTGATCTTTTTAGAGATATCTATAGTATTTCTGTCATCTTTATTTGCATAAATAACATTACAATTTGAGGCAAAATCAAGAAATATCTTTTTAAGTTCTTCAACTGATTTATGATCTTTTGTAATATTAAGTATTACTCCGATATCCGGTTTGTAATTTTTTATGCTTGAATCAGATTCATCAGCTTCTATTATAAGTATTTTACCTTTACCTTTGTAAGCGTTGCCAATAAGTCCTTTTTCTATAAGAGTATTTAGGTATGCTCCATTTATTATAGAAGGGTCCAATCCGCTTTTGTATAAGATATGCCAAATTAAAGCTGTGGTTGTACTTTTTCCGCTTGTACCTGAAACAGCTATGGTTTTATGTTTTGAAACATATTCTGAAAGTAATTCTGAACGGTGAATTATTTTTAAATTTAATTCTTTTGCTTTTTTTAAATCTGGATTTTCTTCTTCAATAGCTGTTGAAAATACAAAGAAATCTATATTCTTTGTAACTCCACTTCCATCCTGTGGATATACTTTTATTCCCAGATTTTCAAGTTTTTCTTTTATATCCAATGATTTGTTTTGATCAAAAGATCTGTCAGAACCATAAACTTTGTGCCCTTCGCTTTTTGTAATTTGAGCAAGAGCACTCATTCCTGAACCTGCTATTCCACAGAAAAAAAAGTTCATATAAAAATTATATCAATTAATCAATTGAAATTCTTTCATTTTATTTTTTATTTTTTTAAGTTCTTTATGATTGTTTTTCTCTTTATATATGTATAAAAGCCCGTGATAGGAATATTCAGCATATGGACAGATTTCAAGTGATTTTTTAAAATATTCTTCCGAACTTTTATAATCTTTAAGAAGAAGAGAGATATTCCCTGCTTCTGTATAAAATTTGTAGTAAAGTGGATACTTATTTATAAGACTTAAAATTTTTTCTTTTGCTTTTGTTAAATCCTTATTTTCAAGCTCTAAAATCTCAGTAAGTTCATTTGAGAGATCTGGATATTTTTTAATTTTACAATATTTGGATATTTTTCTAAACTTAATCTCTTCTTTATAATTACAGTTAAAAATATCTTCTGACCCTTGTTTTCTTATTATCTGGTTAAATTCTTTGCATATTTTTTCACACTCTGAAAGATCTTCAGATAAGAGTATAAAAATGTTTTGATCCCAGGGTGTTTTCTTTATCTGCTTTGAAATTTCAGTATTAAGTTTTCTCTCGTAATATGTTCTTGGTAATCTTAGATATGATCTTGATATTTCTTTCCATTTTTCATTTACATATTTTTCTGCCTTTGTGAGATCTTTGTTTTGTATCATTTTTGCTACCTTTATTATATGGTTGTTTAAAAGCATAAGAGAAGAATCATCTATTTTTAAATCTTCTCCTTTCATTATTTTTAATGTTTCTTCTATCTGATTTTTGCCTATGTAAGCATTTGAGCTGGCAAAAGAATTAAAATATTTTAAAGCTTGTTTTCTGTCTAATTTGTCTATAGCTTCAAGTCCAGCAATAAGATATAAATAAGGATCCTTTATTTGAAAATTTTCTATATGTTTATCTATATCTTTTCTTTTTGATAAAGCGTATCTTATAATAAAAAAATTTGATAAAATTGGTAAAATTGTAAGAACTACAAATATTATTGTTATAAATTTTTTATCTTCCTTAACTTCAATAATTCGTGTTAGTGGTTGAATTATCAAAACTCCAATTAATGAAAAAATAATAATTGCTGGAAAAAAATATCTTAATTCAACAGAGAAAAGTGAATAAACGAATATAAAAAAATGCAAATAAAAATGATATTTTTATCTCAGTTTCTTTGTGTCTTTTATAAAAAACATATATTGCAAATAAGTATAAGGTATAATATACTAAAAAAATAAAATATTCTTTTGAAAATTGAAAATAAGTAAGTAAAAGGATTTTCAAGTATTAATTTTAAAAAAAGAAGATATATCGGTTCCTATTATTTTTGATATGTCTCCTTCTGCTGTCATTGTTGTGCCTAAAGCTCCTGTTATTATATTCAAGTTTATTCTTCCAAGTTCAGTTATTAAATATTTGCCAGTTATAATTTTTATAGCTAAAACCCATGGTAATAACATTATATATGATGAAATAAAAAAAATTAAAAATTTTCTCCAGTTAAATTTTTCTTTTTTTGTAAATATATCATATAACAAAATAAAAACAGGAAAGATTAATAGAGTAGATCTGATTAAAAATGTCATTCCGACTGCCAGTCCAGATAATACATCGTAGTATATAGTTTTGAATTCATAACTTTTTTCCCTTTCTATAAAGATTAAAATAAAAAACAGAATATAAACACTAAATACCATCTGTTCAAGATCCCAAAAGCTCAAGTATATTACTATTGATAATAAAATTAATGATGTGGTTAATCTTGTTTTTGAATTTAAGATTTTATTTAGATAGTAAGATGAGAATAAAAAAAATAAAAACATAAGCGAAAATATTATCCAATATAAACCATATTTCGTTTTTGATAAAAAATAACACATTTGTGAAAGTGGCATTGTTCCAAATATTATCTTATACATTTTATCTGGAATTTCTATAGTGTGAAATATATATATAAATCCCAAGATTCTGTCAGGTGATATGTTTAATTGAATAGTATAGGTAAGTATAAACGAGAGAATTAAACTAATTAGTATTTGATATAACATATAATAAATCAATTTTATAAAAAAATATTTCTGTTTGTTAGTTTTTAATCATTATTGTAAAATAGAATTATGCTGGATTTAAGGAGCAATTGAGAGATGGAAAATTCAAATAAAGAGTTAGTTGAAAAGGCTATTCAGGGGGATCTTGAAAGTCTTGAAAAACTTTTAGAAACTTTTAGTGATAAAATAGCTGCGATTGCAAGATATGTATGTATAAATTCTCCACAGGATGCAGATGATGTTCATAGTGAAACAATGTTAAGCATAATTAAAAATATTAAAAAATTTAAGTTTAAATCAGATTTCTCAACATGGTTTTATAGAATAGCTATCAATCATTGTTGGATGAAATTTAGAAAAAGAAAACAGGAAAAACTTATTTCTTTTGAGGATGTAAAGGATATTTTAACTCATGAAAGAAGAAATAATCTTGAAATATCACATGATTTTTATAAGATACTTTCAAAACTTGATAATAACTCAAGAAGTGTTATAATTCTCGTTGATATTGAGGGATACTCTTTGAAAGAAGCATCTGAAAAACTTGGAATTACTGTTGGAGCTTTAAAGAGCAGACTTTTTAGAGCAAGAAAAATGTTTAAGAAAGAAATGGAAAAATATGATGGAGTAAAATGATACATCCAATAACATCTTTATGTAATCAGAGATGTGTTTTTTGTTCTGCTTATGGAAGGTGTGATAGTAAGTTTGATATAAAAAAATTTATTGATGAAGTTTTGAGTGATAAAAGTCGGTTAATTGTAATTTCCGGAGGTGAGCCTTTTACTGTTGGAATTGATAATCTCATATACGTAGTTAATACTCTTACTCAGAATAAAAAAACAATTGAATTACAGACAAATGCTACATTAATAACAGGTATTGATAAATCAAAACTTAAACTTTTTGTTTCTCTTTTAAATAAAAATAATGGATATTTTAATATTAATTTTTCATCGCATAATTCAAAAGTTGATTATGAAATAACTGGCATGAAGAATTCTTTTAAACTCAGGTTTGATGCTGTTAAGCTTTTAAACAGTCTTGGTGCTAAAATAAGAATAACCCATGTGATAACAAAGATAAATTATAAATATCTCTTTAATTTTGCAAAGTTTGTTGTAAACGAACTTAGTTTTATTAATTGGGTTCAGTTTAGTTTTGTTAAGGGTATTGGAAGAGCTCAAAATAATAAAAAACTTATACCTGAATACAGGCTTGTTTCCCCCCATCTTTTAAAAGCATTTGATTTTCTTGAAAAAAATAGAATATACTTTGAAGTAGATCATATTCCTCTATGCTTTCTTGGTAGATTTTATGAAAGACATGTAGATGTTAATAAGATGAGAAATAAAATTTATGGAGAGTATCTTAAAGAGAAACAGAAGCTTGAGACCTGTAAAGGATGCAGGCTTTACTATATATGCTCTGGACCAAGAAAGGATTACCTGAAAATTTATAAAAAACTTTAATTCTTAATCTTAGAAATATAAGTTTTTAAAGCTTTTATAAAATTATTTACTTCATTGAAATCGTTATAAATGAAAAAAGATAATCTAATTACAGAATTTACCTTACTATATTTACATGCAAGATCTGCACATAATCTTCCATACCTTATTGCTATTGGTTTTAAAAGCGATGATAAATATATAGCAAAATCTGGATATGAAATTTTTTTATTATTAAAAATAAAAGAAACTATTGAGCCTTCTTCAAGATTTCTACCAATTATTTTAATCTCCTTTATTTGAGAAAGTTTTGAAACAGTATATTTTACAAGTTCTGATATATGTTTTCGTATATTGTCAAAACCAATTTCATTTAGCTTTTCATATGTAAAAGCAAATGCATACTGACCAGCATAGTTTTGAATTCCTGCTTCAAATGACTTATATCCGTCAAAAAAATCCACTTTAATTTCTCCATTTTTAAATGTTAGTTCTTTTATTGTACCCCCACCAACTTTTGAAGAATTTAAAAAAGAATATAGATCTTTTTTTATAATCAAAACACCTGTTCCATATGGCGCCCCTATCTTATGCCCTGAAAAAGCTGCAGCATCAACATTTAAAGCTTTGAAATCCACTTTATGGGTTGGAGCATACTGTGCAAGATCCATAAATACTTTTATATTCTTTTTTTGGGCATAATTCATAATATTTTCTGTTTCTACCAATCCACCAAAAAAATTAGAGGCTTTTGAAATACATAAAACTTTAGTTTTTGGCGTAACAAGTCTTTTAAATTTTTCAAAATCAGGATTGTAATCTTTAAGCGGTATTACTTTAATTTTTAAACCATGTTTCTTTGCAATCCTGTAAAATGGTAAAAATACACTGTTATGCTCAAGCCCTGATATTATTATCTCGTCATCTTTTTTAAAACTAAATGAGTTTGCAAGAATATTAAATGACTCGGTGGTTCCAGAGGTAAAAACAATTTCTTCATATGATGAATTTGTTAATCTTGCTATTGTCTCTCTTGCTTTTTGATAGAACTCTTCGGTTTTTGATGCTAAGATATGAACAGCTCTTCCTCCACCACAGCTTCCATATTTTTCCATAAGCTCTTTTTGTTTTTCAAGTGCTGATTTGAATTTCAAAGCACTGCATGCGCTGTCAAGATAGATTAATCTTTCCGGATAATTAAAGTATTTTCTGTATGTCATATTAAAGTCCTTATTTCTGTATAGCCGTATTTTTTTAAGTAATCTGGTGAAAGTCCTTTGCATTGTAAGACATATTTACAATACCTGCATTCGCTTATTTTAGTATTTGATATGTCGGATTCTCTTAAATCTCCCTTTGGGATAAAAAAATAACACATATTATCATAAGGATTTAAAATGCATTGAGGAATATCAAGAAAATATAACTTAATCTTAAACTTTTTTTCTAAATCATATGCTTCTTTAAATAGATGTTTTATCTTTGAATACGAAGTAGGTGGAACTACTTTGTGAGGAGTTGGAGAGATTGAGTAGTAAAAGATTATAGAATTAAATGTTGTTTTTAAATATCTTACAACATCAGAAAGGGAAAATTTGTTTTTACTGATCTGAATAATAGGAATATAATTTTTAAGAAGACTGAATTTATTAAGTTTCATAAAATTTTTTAGTTCTTTTTCTTTTATATTAATAAATATCTCTAAATTTGAATTTGAATTAGAACTTAAAATCCTATCAAAGCTTATTATATCTTCAAGTTCCGTTATAACTAATGTTTTGTGATATCCAATTTTTTGTGAGAGATTTGTTATAAATTGGATATTTGAAATGTAATCTTTACCTTTACCATAAAAAATTGATATTTTTTCCCCATTTATATACCTTTCTCTTATTTCTTTCGCTATTGTGATTTTATCAGTAAAGTTGTTAAAGTTAATAAACAAGTTATGAGATTTGATTGAAAGTTTAGATTCTAATTTTTTTTCAATTCTCAGATTAAACCTTTTAGCAAGTTTTTTAATTACTGAGTTTTCATAAAATACTGCTTGGATAAAAAATATTCCTTGAACCCTGTTGGTTAAAATATAACGATCTTTACTTTTAACAATAATTCCAATTTTTTGTAGTTTTTTAAATTCTATAAAAAAAATATCTTCTATCTTTGTTTTAAATATATTTTCAAAATTAATTGCATTCAGATCCCCATAATTAATTAGTGAGAGTAAAATATAATTTATCATTTCAGCTTTTTTTGTAAGAAAATATATTTCACCTATTGGAAGTTCATTTTTGTATAATAAGCTTTCAACATATTCTTTAGGATTGGTTTTATTCCTGTATTTGAATCCATTTTGACAGTATCCAATTCCGGAAGCTCCTAAAGCTAATATAGCCGTTTCACCGTTAATATCATAACTTACAGGACATGGTGTGCTATTCTTTTTGATTACTACATTACCACAATTTACTGTATATCCTGATTTTGATAATAAATCAATAGCTTCCCTTTTCCACTCTCTTATTTCTTCAAGTTTTTTAGGTAATAAAGAGGCATCATAATTATTTTCTTTTGTTAAAAACCTTGGCTGATAGTCAAAAAGATATATTTTTTGAACATCTAAATTACATACTGTTTTTATATCATTTATAAACATTTCTTTTGTTTGTCCTTCAAGTCCAAGTATGAAATGGAGACCAATGTTATTTATTCCAGCTTTTCTAACATTCTCAATCGCTTTAAGACACTCTCTTTTTGTCTGATCCCTTCCATATTTTTTCATTAAATCTTCATTAAAACTCTGTATACCTATTCCAATATAATTGACTTTGTGTTCTTTTAACTTTCTAAGTTTGTCTAAAGTTAAAGTATCGGGAGTAGCTTCTACTACCATAGCTTCAGTATTTAATAAGTTAAAACTACCATGAAGTGATTTAAAAAGCTTATCTATTTCGCTTTCTTCAAGTATGGTAGGTGTTCCTCCTCCTATATATAGCCATTTAAATGAGTTATCTTTAATTAATCTACTGTAAAACGATATTTCATTTATAAGTGTTTCAATATATAATTTTTTTTCTTCATTATCTTTTAATAGCTTTTTATAAAAACCACAAAATTTACAAATTTGTTTACAAAATGGTATATGGATATATAAACCAATTTCTTTATTTTCTGCTCTTTTCAGATTATTTTCCCAATACCTAATTACTCTTTTTATATCTTTTTTGTGATTATAAATATCCCAGGAAAGTAATGGTGGATAAAAAGGAGGAGTTTGTGGTAGCATGTTTAATCGTTCTAAACGAAATAGTTCTTTTAAAAAAGCCTCCCCATATAAGTCTATAGCTAATTTTTTCATATAATTATTATATAAAAAATGTGCTAAAATATCTCTGATGCTTGAACCAGTTATATGTATAGCAAAAGTTTGTAATCATAAATGTATATTTTGTTCAAGATATAAAGAAGGTGATATAAGAACTTCTCCTTCAAATATAAAGAAAATAGTTTCAACTTTTAAAAATTCTTCATTAAACATTGAAGGTGGCGAACCAATGCTTGCTTCTGATTTAATAAAGTGGGTCAAATTTGCTAAATCTAAGGGTGTAAAAGAAGTTATTCTTGTTACAAATGGATATGGTCTTGATAATGAAAATAAAGTAAAAGAATTGATTAAAGCAGGGGTTGATGTTTTTAATATAAACTTTCCATCTCATATACCTCAGGTTTATGAAATTTTAACAGGTAATAAAAACACTTATTCAAAAACTATTAATGCTATTTCTACTATCATAAAAAAAGGTGCGAAATTAAGGCTAACATATGTTATAAATAAAATAAATTATAAGTTTTTAGAAAGTTATGCTATTTTTGTTAAGAAAAATTTTCCTGAAGTGTTTTACATTGAACTAAATATGATAAAGGTTCTTGGAGCAGTAAAGTTTAGAAAATGGCTTGTGCCATCATTTAAAGAAATGGAAAAATATATTTATCGGGGTTTTAAAAAATTTGTTGAATTAAATTTAAACTTTATTGTGGATGGTATACCTTTGTGCTATATGAAAGGTTATGAGATATTTTCAATTGATTCACATAAGCTTTTAACAGGAAAAACATTATATTTGAATGAGAAAAAATATACTGATAAATGTAAAAGTTGTTCTTATATTAGAATATGTGCTGGCGTTAGGAAGGATTATATTGATATTCATGGTATTTCTGAGTTAAAGCCTTTTAAACAATCTCCTGAAAAAATAATTTCAATTATTAAAGAAAAAAATTTATTTTAAACTTACTTTGCATTATAAATGCAATTTTTATAAAATTTTATTATGCTTAGTTATAAAAAATATTCTCTAGTTTTAAAAATTTCCTTTATTATTTAATAAAAGGAGTATTTATGAGTTATTTTAATGAAAAGATTGCAATTATAGGTATAGGTGTAATAGCTCCGAAAGCTTTCAATAAGGATGAATTCTGGAAAAATATTATAGAAAAAAGGAACTGTATAACCGAGGTTCCAAAAGACAGATGGGACTGGAAACTTTATTATGATCCTGATCCAAAAGCAAAGGATAAGACGTATTCAAAAATAGGTGGTTTTATAGAAGATTTTAAATTTGATCCGATAAAATATAGAATTCCACCTGCCTCTGCTGTTCAAATTGGAAGATTACAGCAGCTTACAATAGAGGCTGTGAAAATGGCTCTTGATGATGCTGGATATAAGCCTGAAAAATGGGATCCACACAGAGTTGGGGTTGTTATAGCTAATGCAATGGGAGCAATGAGAAAGGAATTTACTGATCTAAGAGTTTATAAGTTTTTTAATGAGGATTTAATTTCAAAAACAGAAGTTTTTAGATCCCTTTCTGAAGAACAAAAAAGAAAGCTTATTAAAGAATATGAAAAATACATAGATGAGTATATTCTTACAATAACTGAAGATACCATGCCAGGTGAGCTTGCCAATGTTACAAGTGGGAGGATAGCCAATGTTTTTAATTTTAATGGACCAAATTTGATACTTGATGCAGCCTGTGCGTCATCTCTTGCTGCTGTTGATTATGCAGTTATGGCTCTTAGAAGTGGTAAGGTGGATGTTGTAATTAGTGGTGGCGCGGATGAAATGATGAGCCCGGCTGCTTATGTTAAGTTTTGTAAAATTGGGGCACTTTCAGCTGATGGATCTTTCCCATTTGATGCAAGAGCAAATGGATTTGTTATGGGTGAGGCAGTTGGAATTTATATTCTTAAAAGATTAAGTGATGCAGTTAGAGATGGCAATAAAATATATGCTGTTATAAATTCGGTTGGTGCATCAAGCGATGGGAAAGGGAAGGGAATAACAGCACCAAATCCAAAGGGGCAAAAGCTTGCTATAGAAAATGCTTTTAAAGAAGTTGATTATACTCCCAGTGATGTGGACTGGATAGAGTGTCATGGAACGGCAACAAGGGTTGGTGATGCTACTGAGTGTGAGGTTTTGAAAGATGTTTTTAAGGCTCACCTTGATGGAAGAAAGCTTAAAGTTAGCTCGGTAAAATCAAACATAGGACATACAAAAGCTGCAGCAGGATCAGTTAGCATTATAAAAGCAGCGCTTTCAATTTATCATAAAATTTTACCTCCTTCTGCCAATTTTGAAATCCCGAATCCAAATATAGATTTTTCTGTAATAGATGTTATAAAAGAAGCTGAAGAATGGAAGAGCAATAAAATAAGAAGGGTTAATGTTTCATCATTTGGTTTTGGTGGAACTAATTTCCATGCTACACTGGAAGAATATGTTGAAGGAAAAACAAAATATTCAGTAAACTCTTCATATGAGAAAGTTAAAGTTAATATTAAGGAGGAAAATAAAATGACAAATTTCAAGATAACAGAAGATCCAAAGGCTCCTTTTTCACTTTTACAAGGAGAAACTTTTACTCTTACAGCACATAATACTAAGGCTTTAATTGATAAACTAAGCGAGCTCAGAAATAAAGTACAAAATGTGGGTGATGTGTATCCACAAACAATTATATCAGTTGATTTAAATTCTAAGGCGCAAGAAGAAATTGGGGTGGCTATTGTTTCAAAATCCCCAAAAGACCTTGTTGAAAAAATAGATATTTTAACTAAAAACTTTAATGAAAATATATTTGATGAGATTCCTCTTAATTTTAAACTCAAAGGAATATATCCATTTAGAAGAAAAAGTAACTATAAAGGTAAGGTTGGTTTTGTTTTCCCCGGCCAGGGTTCTCAGTATGTTGATATGATGAGAGATCTTGCTATGAAATATGATATTGTTATGGATACATTTAAAGAAGCTGATAGAATACTTGAGAAAATGATAGGTGTAACATTAACTGATACTCTTTGGTCCAAACCTGGAGAAACAAAAGAAGAGCTTTTAAAAAGAGAAGAAGCAATAAAGCAAACACAGATGACCCAGCCTGCTGTTATGACTGCGGATATGGCAATGTTCAGGCTTTTAACTTCGTTCGGAATAAAGCCTGATATGGTAATAGGACACAGTCTTGGTGAGTATGCAGCAGCAACAGCTGCAGGAATATTTACACTTGAAAATGGACTTAAAGCAGTTACCTCAAGAGCGAAAGAGATGAGTAATATAAAGGTTAAAGATCCGGGTAAGATGGCATCGGTTGCATGGCCATATGATAAAGTTGAAGAACAACTTAAAAAAATAAAAGGTTATGTTGTGGCTGCAAACAAAAATTGTCCAATACAGACTGTTATTGCAGGAGAAAAAGAAGCAGTTGATGAAGCAATAAGGCTTTTTAAAGCACTTGGTGTCGAGGCTCAGGAGATTGCAGTTTCTCATGCTTTCCATTCAGAGATAATAAGACCTGCAATAGAACCATATAAAACATTTCTTAAGAAAATACCTATAAAATCCTGGGATATCCCTATAATTTCAAATGTTACTGCTGACTTTTTTCCAAAGGATACCGAAGCAATTTATGAACTTCTTGTAACTCAGATGGTAAGTCCAGTTGAGTTTATAAACCAGATTAAAAAGATGTATGATGAAGGTGTTAGAATATTCATAGAGTGTGGACCAAAAAGAGTGCTTTCGGCTTTTGTAACAGAAACACTTAAAGATAAAAAAGATGTTTTTGTCCTTTCAACAAATCATCCTAAAAGAGGTGGTATATATGATTTCAATGATGCAATAGCGAATCTTATTACAGTTAACTTTAATCTTAAGTGGGATGATAAAAAGATAGAAAAGGGTTTAAAATTTTACAATCCATATTATTTGAACTGGGCTTTGAGTTTTATTGATAATAAATCCGATGAAAGAAAAGAAGAAAAAACTATAGAACTTAGAGATATAAACATAAGTGAATTTGCCAGAAATTATGGGTTTAATTTTAATCCAATATCAATATCAGGTATTGCAGGTGGTTCTCCGGGTAGCTGGGGCGAGCTTTTTAGAGAAAAAGCATTAGATGAAATTCTTGAAGGTAAAAATATGATAGAACCCATACCTCTTGAATGGAGGAAAAAGCAGATAGATAAAAATGTGATAAGAGTTATTAAATCTGAAACAGGAAACCATAGAATAGAAGCAATTGATGATATTGAAGATACAATAAAGCTTTCTGCAAGAAAAGGAAGATTTGATATAGTTTCCGAATTTGGGGTCCCTCAAAAGATAGCAGATGCTTTAAACGATACATTTAGAATGGCTATAGCAGCAGGGATACTTGCTTTAAAAGATGCTCAAATTCCTCTTATCCATTATTATAAAAGAACTACTACAGGCGGATGGCTTCCTGAGAAATGGGCATTGCCAGCTGAAATAGCAGATGAAACCGGAGTAATATTTGCATCTGCATTCCCAACTATGGAATCAATAATTAAAGAGATTACTGATTACTTTATGGATAAATATGGCAGTTTAAGTGATGATAAACTATGGGAGATTTATGAGTCTATAGTCGAGAGATTACATAACGAGGAAGATAAAAAAGAAATAAGAAGGTGGATGAAAGAAAATCTGTCTAAGTTTGGTTTATCTGATAGAAAAGAAAAATATCAGTTCAGTCAGAACTTTTTATTAAAAGTAATTCCAATTGCTGATAGCCAATTTTCCCAGCTTATTGGAGCAAAAGGTCCTGCAATTCATTTGAGTGCAGCATGCGCTTCTACAACTCAAGCTGTTCATGTAGCCGAAGCCTGGATTAGAAGTGGAAAATGTAAGAGGGTTGTTGTAATTGCAGCTGATGATATTACCAATGAAACGCTGCAGGAATGGTGTATGCCAGGATTTCTAGCAACTGGAACCGCTACCACAAAAGAAAATGTTGAAGAGGCAGCTTTGCCATTTGATAGAAGAAGGCATGGACTTATAGTCGGTAGTGGAGCTGTTGGGCTTGTTATAGAGGATGAAACTCTTGTGAGGGAAAGAGGAGTTGTTCCTTTGGCAAGACTTTTATTAACTGAGGCAGCAAATAGTGCATATCATATTACAAGACTTGATACAGAACATGTTGCCGAGGTTATGGATAGATTTATAACCAAGATTGAAAAGATATATGGTCTGAATAGAAATGAAATTGCTTCTAAAACACTTTTCGTATCCCATGAAACATATACTCCAGCAAGAGGTGGAAGTGCCAGTGCTGAAGTTAAAGCTTTAAGAAAAGCATTTGGAGAAAGTGCAAATAAAATAGTTGTAAGTAATGTTAAAGGCTTTACAGGTCATACAATGGGTGCATCACTTGAAGATGCTGTTGCTGTAAGGGCGCTTAATACAGGTATTATTCCCCCCATTGCAAATTATAAGGAACCAGATCCTGAACTTGAAGGGATAAATCTTTCGAAAGGTGGAAAATATGACCTTAAATACGCAATAAGATTTGCTGCTGGATTTGGTTCTCATATGGGAATGAGTTTTATTGAAAAGATTTATGATGCTGGTGAAAACAGAATATTTGATTCTAAGAAATATAATGAGTGGCTTAAAAAGATTTCAGGATATGATACTCCTGAACTGGAGGTGATTAATAAAACATTAAGAGTTAAAGATCTTGGTCCTGTGGATAGAAAGGTTAAGGTAGAGAGAGAAGGAAAGGAAAAGGTAGATGAAGAGGAGAAGGTAGAGGTTAAGGCTGAAGTGAAGGGAGAGGAGTTAAGTGAGGAAAAGGTAGCCGAGACGATAGTAAACATGATAGCTGAGAAGACAGGGTATCCTAAGGATATGCTTGATTTAGATTTAGATATGGAGGCGGATC
>FWWL01003316.1_pt1 | contig 29890 bp, 30 predicted proteins | sample 2228331 | NCBI WGS metagenome assembly FWWL01 (sample SAMEA103939775, study PRJEB20133) | metagenome
CCAAACTTTGTATAAAATATTTACAAACCATTTTTAAAGACCTTATAAGGCCTTTTTCCTTTAAGACTGCTTCTATCACATCCTTTGCCAGCTAACTCAGGTCCTTGATCTGTTCTAATAATTCTGGGAATGCCATAAAGTCTAAAGTATTTTTCAAGGACTTCTATAACCAAATTAGCGGTAAGGTTAAAATTCACCTCAATACCTAAGGATAACCTACTGAACAGCTCTTAAACAGTTATTATTTTAATGCGTCCTCCCTCTGTAAGATCGTCAAAAAGGAAATCTATAGCCCAGAGATGATTATAGAACATAGGCTCTGTAAAAAGTATATTTAAAGGCGAGTTTTTTTATCATGTCTGTAAGAGCCTGATCTTGTTCTGCCTTAACAGAACAATAATACAGAGTGCTCAGTGGTATGTCAACAAAATCTTTAGCTTTCCTTACAGTTATCTCAAATTCTATCATTTTTTAGCCAGCTCTCTACTTTCGTGAATAGACAAAAAAATTTTTTTAACAATATCTCTTAGCACCTATGGCCTAATTAAGAGGATATAGGCATTGAATTTTTGTCTCTCTTGGTTAAAGGTGCTTCTACTGATAGAGTATTTACGACAGACTTCTGCAATGGAATTACCTGGGAGGGGAACAGGTCACATACTTGACAACATCGGAATAATATGATAGCAATTCACTTATGAGTTTTGGAAAAACTAATCTGTTATGCTTTCTACACTTTCATCTAAGTAATAGGGAAAAGACTAAGATCTTGAAATATTAAAAATTGTAGATACACTAATAACAAAAGTAATTTTTCAGGAAGTAGGAAAAAGTTTACCCAAACATTGGGAGAATTTTTAGTTTCTTTTAGTGGTTTTTGGAAATAGTTTTTTCTTTCTTATTTTTATAACTGGATTAGGGAAGTAAAAAATGGATTGGCAAAAATTTCTTTGGCCAAGTTTAGTTTTTTTAGGTGTTCTTTTAGGTGTTTTTATACTTCGCTTTTTCCTATTTAAAAGGCTTTTAAGAATGGCAAAAAAAACTAAGTGGTCCTGGAATCAGATTATTGTTAAAAATCTTAAAAATTATATCCTTTTTTGGGGTCTATTTTTAGGACTCTACATAGCTCTCAGTTTTATGTCTCTTCCTTCTTCCCTTCTTATAGTTATTAACAAAGCCCTTTTAATCCTTTTTATTCTATCTTTAGCTTTTTGTGGATCCAAAATTTTTATTAATCTTTTGGAAGAATATCTAACTCAAAAAAGTCAAGTTTTTATTAAGGTAACCCTTTTGGAAATTTTTATTAAAGTTCTTATTTTTTCTATAGCTTTTATTTTAGTTTTACATATCTTAAATATAAATATAGCTCCCTTTATTACTACCTTAGGAATAGCTGGGTTAGCTGTAGGTTTAGCTTTGAAAGATACCTTAGAAAATTTTTTTTCTGGTTTACATATTCTTCTTGCTCGTCAAATTAAAGCTGGAGATTTTATTCGTTTAGAATCTGGAGAAGAAGGTTTTATAGAGGATATTAATTGGAGAACCACTATTATTAGAACCTTGGCTAATAATGTAATTATTATACCAAATGCTAAATTAGCAAATAGCCAAATTTTAAATTATAACCTTCCTCAAGAGGAATTAGCTATTCTTGTTCCGGTAGGAGTAAGTTATAAAAGTGATTTAGAAAAAGTAGAAAGGGTAACTATTGAGGTAGCCAAGGAAATTATGCAGAACCTTCCTGAGGGAGTTCCTGAATTTGAGCCCTTTATTAGGTATAATAGTTTTGGAGACTTTAGTATAAATTTTAATGTTGTCTTGAGAGCTAAAAGGCCAGAGGCGCGTTTTCTCGTAGTTCACGAGTTTATTAAGAGGCTTCACAAACGTTATCAAGAAGAAGGTATAGAAATTCCCTTTCCTATTCGGACCCTTTATCTCTATCCAAAAAGGGAGACCGAAAAACAATAAAGCTTTTTTTATTATGTAGAAGAAAATAGACCGGTTTTAAACTAAGCTCCTTATCTAAGTCTTTAGATCCTGCTACTTTTATAGCAGGCTTTGAGGATAAAAAAGATAAATAATTCCTGCTATACTTAAAAAAGGACCAAAGGGAATTTCTTTTTTTAGGGTGCTTGAAGAAAGGGATAACTCTCTTTTTAAGAGCCCCTGGGCTAAGAAAAAAGCTATTATTCCTAAGAGGGATGCATAAAAAAGGATATAAAAAAAACTCTTATAACCTAAAAAACTTCCTAAGCCTCCCATTAACTTAAAATCTCCCATTCCCAGCCCATCTCTTTTGGTTAAAAGATAATAGACCTCGTTAATAAAAAAAAGTAAACCCATTCCTGCGAAAGAAGAAAGGAGGCTTTCAAAAAAGTTTAAATTTAGGGGACTTTTTCCTAAAAGGGCTAAAAGCCATCCTGCTATAATTAAAGAAAAATTTAAAGAATCAGGAATCTCTTTATATTCCAAATCAATAAAGGAAATACAGAGCAAATTTAATCCAAAAAAAGAGAGAAGAAAAAAAGTAATCCATCCATAGGGAGCTTTAAACTGGAAATAAAGGGTAATTAAAAGAAGAGATGAAAGGACTTCAACTAAAGGATACCTTAGAGAGATCCTTTCTTGACAAAAGGCACATCGGCCTTTCAGAAAAAGAAAACCCAAAAGGGGAAGGTTGTGATACCATTTTAAAGGAGTCTTACACCTTGGACAATAAGAAAAAGGAAAAATAAGGGATTCCTTTCTCGGTAATCGGTAAATTATGACATTTAAAAAACTTCCCAGAATAAGTCCTAGAAAGAAGACAAAAAGAGCCTCTCCTAAGGTCATTAAGTTTTTTAAGTCTCCTTAGACTTAATCTCTTCGTAAAGAGTTTGAGCTTCTTCCAATAAAAAGAGAGCTTTTATAAAAAGATTCCAAATCTTTATATACCCTTCTTCTATCTTTACAATCTCAAGCCCTAACCCTGGCTTTTCCTCTGTTCCGTGGTGGCTGACTAAACCAGTCATAGGAATTCTTCCGATAGAAGAAATCTCAACCTCTAAAATAACATAAGGTTTTTCTATGGCGAAATTAATTGGTCCCTTTACAAAAAGACCTTTATAAGATAGATTAAAAATTTCATAGGGTTTTTCATCTTTCTCCGGAAAATAGATCTTTATTTCTAAGCCTTTACTTAAAAATCTTGGAAATCTTCTTTTATTAATACTAATTTTCTATCTCCTTTAAGATTTTGGGAAGGTTATTAGCTACATCCCTTGCGGTAAAACCGAAGGGACCTAAGGTTTCCCTTAAGAAGCTACCAGCTCTTCCACTAAAATACACCCCTAAGGCTGCCGCGTCAAGGGGAGGGTAGCCTTGAGCTACAAGAGAGCCGATTAAGCCAGAGAGAACATCCCCCATACCCCCTTGAGCCATTCCAGGCTCATCAATGGAAGAGATATAAACATAACCTTCAGGGGAGCCAATTAAAGTGTGCGGACCCTTAAGCACCACTATTCCAGAAGTAGCTTCTACTAACTCTCTAAGAGCCCTTAGAGGATCCTTTAAGACATCTACCGTTTCCTTTTTTAAAAGCCTTCCAGCCTCTCCTGGATGAGGAGTAATTACCTTGGGATAAGAAAATTTTTTAAGGATTTCTAAATTTTCAGAAAGATGAGTTAAAGCATCGGCATCTAAAACTACTGGAAGATTAATTGTTTCTAAAAGAGAAAATAACACTTTTTTAGGCCCTTTCCCTAATCCTAAACCTGGTCCTATAACTAAACATTTTTTTCCTCTAAGGTTAGATAAGAGGATATCTAAGGAGTTTTCGGCAATTTCTCCTTCTTCTTCTGGAAGCCCTAAGGTTAAAGCTTCGGGTAAAAGTTGGGCATAAATTGACTGAAGGGATTTAGTTGAAGCCAAAGTAACTAAACCAACGCCAGACTTAACTGCTGCAAGGGCTGTAAGATAGGCAGCTCCACTTTTTCCTATACTTCCTGCTAAAACTAAAAGATACCCAGACTTTCCTTTGTGATAAAAACCTTGCCGGGGTCTAAAAAAGCCTTTAGCTAAAACTTTATCCAAATATTTTCTTTGGGGAATAATTTTAGGTTTCCTTTCCTTTAAAAATTTCCAAGGATAACCTATAGGAAATACCTTAACTTCTCCACAGTGTTCTTTTCCCGGATAAACTAAATGTCCTATTTTAAGACACTCAAAGGTAATAGTAAAGTCAGCTCTTATAGCTATTCCAAGAATTTGACCGTTATCCGAGGATACCCCAGAAGGTAAGTCTATAGCAATAATTTTAACGGAGGTAGATTCTTTTTCTGTATTAAGAAAAAGAATTATCTCTTTTAATAGGCCTTCTAAAGGTCTTTTTAAGCCGGTTCCAAAAAGCCCGTCTATTACTAAATCAGGCTTAAAGTCCTTAAAAAGTTCTTTAAAGCTGTTAAGGTTTTCTACTTTTAAAAGGAAAATATTTTGTTTTTTTAAAAGCTCAAGATTGTATTTAGCTTCTTGAGAATATTTGGTTTCCTCTGCCAAGGTTACCACTTTAATTTTATAATCCCAATTCCACAAATACCTGGCACAGACTAAACTATCGCCTCCATTATTGCCAGGTCCAGTAAGCACTAAAACCCTTTTAGGTGGAGGAAAAACCTCCTTTATAAAAGTAGCAACCGAAAGACCCGCTCTTTCCATTAAGATTTCAGGAAGGATTCCAAACTCTTCCATTATATATCTATCTAAGGTTTGCATTTCCTCAGAGTTAGCTATATAGAGAGCCATATCTTTATTCTCCTTTCCAAACTTGCACTATAGCTATAACATATTCAAAATTGTGAGAAAGAGAGAGATCTATTTTAAAACCTCCTTTTTGGATAAAAATCTCTTGAGCTTTTCCAGAAAGTTTAAGAGAAGGAGCTTTGGTTAAAGGATCTCTAAGGAGAGAAATTTCTTTAAAACTAAAGCCTTCGTATCCACCTAAAGCTTTATAAAAAGCTTCCTTAACAGCAAAGGCGCTAGCTAAACTGGGAAGAAAGTTCTTTTTTTTTAAGGCATATTCTATTTCTTCTTCTGTAAAAAGTTTTTGAAGAAATCTTTGGTTATAAAGTTCATAAAGTCTTTTAAAGCGGGGGAGATAAACTAAATCAAGGCCTATTCCTAAGGGTTTCATAAGGATTTAGCTAAGTGGTCAATAAGTTGGATTCTTCTTTCATGCCTTCTACCTTCAAATTCAGTGTTTAAAAAGGCTTTTACAATTTCCATAGCCATTCCATCTCCGATTAATCTACCTCCTAAGACTAAAACGTTGGCATCGTTGTGTTTTCTTGCCATTTGGGCAGAAAAGGGTTCATGACAAAGGGCAGCTCTAATTTCAGTAAAACGATTAGCCATAATACTCATTCCAATTCCGGTTCCACAAATAAGAATACCCCGATCAGCCTCCTTTTTTAAAATCTTTTCAATAGCCTTAAACCCGTATTCAGGATAATCTACAGAAACTAAAGAATAGGTCCCTACATCCTCTACTGTATAATTTTCTTTAAGGAGAAAATCTTTAATTTTTTCTTTAAGGAAATAACCGGCATGATCCGAAGCTATTACAATCTTCATCTTTGATTCTCCTCTCTTTTCCATTTTTTAAAAATTAAACAAGCATTGGTGCCTCCAAAACCAAAGGCATTAGAAAGGGCAATCTTTATATCAACCTTCCGAGTTTGATTCGGGATATAATCTAAATCACATTCTGGATCAGGCTCTTCATAATTTATGGTGGGAGGAACAAATCCGGTCTCTAAAGCTTTGACTGTAAGAACTGCTTCAAGTCCTCCAGCTCCTCCTAAAAGATGCCCTGTCATAGACTTAGTTGAGGAAACCATAAGTTTATAAGCATGATCTCCAAAAACTCTTTTGATAGCTTTAGTTTCTGCTATATCATTTAGAGGAGTACTAGTTCCATGGGCATTAATATAATCAACCTCCTCTGGTTGAATTCCTGCATCCTCTAAGGCTAATTGCATGCATTTAGCCGCTCCTTCTCCATCCGGAGAGGGAGCAGTAATATGATAGGCATCTGCATTAGCTCCATAACCTATCAATTCGGCATAGATTTTAGCTCCTCTTCTTAAGGCAAATTCTAACTCTTCTAAAATAAGGAGACCACAACCTTCCGCTATAACAAAACCATCCCTTTTAGCTTCAAAGGGACGACTTGCTTTTTCAGGCTCCTCATTCCTGGTAGAAAGGGCTTTCATAACTGAAAAACCAGCAACTGTTAAAGGAGTAATTAACCCTTCAGTTCCCCCACAAATAGCAACCTTAATCTTTCCTTCTTGAATAAGTTTAAAGGCTGTTCCTATAGCATGGTTTCCAGCAGCACAGGCTGTGCAAACAGCTAAATTGGGACCTTTAGCTCCGTATAAAATAGCTACCTGCCCAGCTGCCATATTAGGAATAATCATAGGAATAAAAAAAGGAGTAACCCTCTTATATCCTTTTTCGTCAAAGACCCGTGTGTAATGTTCTACTAAACCTACACCACCCATTCCTACGCCTATTACTACTCCTACTTCATCACCTAAATCCTGTTTGGGAAGGCCAGCATCAGTTATAGCCATTTCAGCTGAAGCAATGGCATATTGAATAAATAGATCCATTCGGGAAGCTAATTTAGCAGACATAAACTCTTCAGGTTTAAAATTTTTTACCTCTCCAGCTATTTGACTGGGAAGAGAGGAGGCATCAAACCGGGTGATTTTTCCAATACCAGACTCACCGGCTATAATCTTTTTCCAAGTCTCTTCAACACCTATACCTAAAGGAGAAACTGCCCCAAGACCAGTAATTACTACCCTTTTTTTATCCCTCATTGCCTACCCTTTCTTTAATATAGTCAACTACATCTTTTACAGTTCTTAATTTCTCTGCATCATCATCTGGCACTTCAAGACCAAAGGCTTCTTCCATAGCCATAACTAACTCTACTAAGTCTAAGGAATCAGCCCCTAAATCATCAACAAAGGAAGATTCCAATTTAACCTGATCCTTAGAAAGATTCAGTTTCTGAGCCACAAGCTCTATCACCTTTTCTTCGATGGACATAGAACCCCTCCCTTAAGAAAATTTTCTATTGGAGACAATTTTAACTAAATTTTTTTAAAAAACAAGGTTAAAAATTAAAAAAAGAACTTCTCTGGCAACTCTTGCAAAAAAAAGAAAGTTCTTTATAGTAGAAAGTATGAAATTACCTAATAAAAGGGGATATTTTGGGTCTTTTGGGGGGCGTTTTGTTCCGGAAACCCTAATTCCTCTTCTCTTGGACTTAGAAAAGGCTTACTTTGAGATAAAGAAAGATCCTTCTTTTTGGAAGGAATGGAAAACCCTTCTTCAAGAATATGCTGGAAGACCAACTTCTCTTTATTTTGCTAAAAACTTTTCTTCCTATCTGGGGAACCACTTTAAAGTTTATCTTAAAAGGGAAGACCTTTTACATACAGGGGCTCATAAGTTGAATAATACTATTGGGCAGGTTCTTTTGGCCAAGCGAATGAATAAAAAGAGGATTATAGCTGAAACCGGAGCTGGACAACATGGAGTGGCTACAGCTACAGCTTGCTCCCTTTTGGGGCTAAAAAGTGTTATTTATATGGGAGCTAAAGATGTGGAACGTCAAGCCTTAAATGTCTTTCGGATGAAACTTCTCGGAGCAGAGGTTGTCTCTGTTGAGTCCGGCACCCAAACCCTTAAAGATGCTATAAATGAGGCTTTAAGAGATTGGGTTACTAATGTTCAAGATACCTTTTATGTGATTGGATCTGTGGTTGGTCCCCACCCTTATCCTATGATAGTAAGAGACTTTCAAAGTATTATAGGTTTAGAAACTCGAGCTCAGATTTTAAAAAAAGAAGGGAGACTTCCAGACTATATTTTAGCCTGTGTAGGCGGTGGTTCTAATGCTATGGGGATCTTCTATCCCTTTAGAAAAGACAGAAAAGTAAAGTTAATTGGAGTAGAAGCAGCAGGTTTAGGATTAGATACAGACCATCACTCAGCTACCTTAAACAGAGGAGAACCAGGAGTTCTTCATGGGATGTTAACCTATCTCTTGCAAGATAAAGTAGGGCAGATTAAGGGAGCTCACTCTATAGCCCCAGGGCTTGATTATCCAGGGGTTGGTCCTGAACATAGTTATTTTAAAGAGATAGGAAGAGCCGAATATGTAGCTGTAAAGGATGAAGAGGCTCTTTCGGCTTTTAAAATTCTCTCTGAAACAGAAGGAATAATTCCTGCATTAGAATCAGCTCATGCTATAGCCTATTTGATAAAGATTGCTAAAGAGCTTCCTTCTGGTTCTATTGTGATTGTTAATCTTTCAGGAAGAGGAGATAAGGATGTAGCCAGTGTGAAATCCTATTTAGAAAAGGGCTTTTGAAAAAGTAAAAATGAAGGACTTTGGAGCACAGTTCATTCAGGAAAGAATAAAAAAGTTAAATTCCCAAGGAAAGATATCTCTTATTCCCTATATTACAGGTTTTGATCCGGAAAAAAAGACTACTCTTGAATTTTTACGTTATTTAGCAGAGACTGAACCAGCTTGTATTGAACTTGGTTTTCCCTTTTCTGACCCAGTGGCTGATGGTCCGATTATTCAAAAGGCTATGGTTAGAGCTTTAAAAAATAAACCTACCGTAGAAGAATACTTTGAATTAGTCTCGGAGTTTAAAAGGGAATTTCCTGAAATTCCCCTAATTTGTATGACCTATTATAATATTATTTATCGTTTTAGTTTGGAGAGGATTGTAGAAGAAGCTCTTAAGGCTAAACTGGATGGATTTATTATTCCTGATCTGCCTATAGAAGAAGCTAGAGATTGGGTAAAGGTTAATCAAGGAAAAGGATTAGCTACTATCTTTCTGGCTGCTCCTACCTCAAGTTTAGAAAGAATAAAAAAGATAAGTCGATTTTCTAAGGGGTTTCTTTATTATGTTTCCTTAACAGGAATTACAGGTGTAAGGGATAGACTTCCCGAAGACCTTGTCCTTAGGCTTACTCAAATAAAATCCCTTATAAATATTCCCTTAGCTGTTGGCTTTGGAATTTCAAAGGTAGATCATATCAGACTTTTAAAACCCTATGCTGAGGCTTTAGTCATAGGCAGTGCCTTAGTAAGGATTATTGAAAAAGAAGGGGCTTTAGCCGGTCCTTTTTTAAAAGACTTTCTTCTTTCCCTTAAAAATGAAAGTTATAAAGGTTAACACTAAACCTTCCTATGAAATTCTTATAAGAGAAGGTCTTCTTGAAGAAATTCCGGAAGATCTTTCTAAAAGGATAGATTTTGGCAAGGTTGCTATTATTACCGATACTAATGTAGAAAGCCTTTATGGAGACTGTCTTTTAGAAGCTTTTCAAAAAAAGGGTCTTAGGGCCGAGCTTTTTTCCTTTTTAGCTGGAGAAGCTTCTAAAAATATAGAGACAATAGTGACCTTAGCCAGAAGGCTTCTTGCTTCTAAATTTGATAGAAGGGATCTAATTTTAGCTTTAGGAGGAGGAGTAGTTGGTGATGTTTCCGGATTTCTTGCCAGCATTTATTTACGTGGTATCCCCTATGTTCAAGTTCCTACTACTTTGCTTGCCCAAGTAGATTCTTCGGTGGGAGGAAAAACCGGGGTTGATCTTCCAGAGGGAAAAAATCTTCTTGGCACTTTCTATCAGCCGCAGGTTGTCTATATTGACCCTTTAGTCCTTAAAACCCTTCCTTCACAGGAGATTAAAAATGGTTTAGCCGAGGTCATTAAATATTGATGTATTTTAAAGGTTCAACTTTTTAAATTTTTAAAAAAAAGAGGAAAAAGACTTTATGAGCTTAATGGGGAAGATTTTATTTATCTTATCTATCAAAGTTGTTGGTGTAAAGGCTATGTAGTTTCAAGGGATGAGAAAGAGGGTGGATTAAGAAGGATTTTAAATTTTGGACATACTATTGGCCATTCCTTAGAAACTTTATCCAATTATCAGATTCCTCATGGGTTTTGTGTAGCTGTGGGAATGGCTCTTGAAGCTAAACTTTCAGAGGAATTAGGGTTGGCTGAAAAACCCGTCTATCTTCCCGTGATCAAGCTTCTTAAAGAGTTGGAGATGCCCTTTAGAATAAGGGATCTTCTTACCGAAGCCTCCTTTGAGGAAATTTTAAATCTTTTTAGTTATGATAAAAAAATTTGGAAAGGTAAACTTACTTTACCTCTTCTTAAGAGGATTGGAAGATATACCTTTTATACCGATCCGCCTAAGGAAATTCTTCTAAAGGTTTTGGAACAGGGATATTAGAAATTGAAATGGGCCGCGGAGGACTCGAACCTCCAACCTATGGATTAAGAGTCCATTGCTCTACCAATTGAGCTAGCGGCCCAAATTTTATTTTTCCAATTTACCTCCTTTTCATAGATTGTCAAGAGGTTAAAGAGCGAAATTTCGAGAGGGAGTTATATTTCCTCTTCTTCAAGATCTTCGATTTCTTCTTCATATAAATAGATAGGTTCTTCTATGTTTTTTTCTTCCTTAGGAGTGATTGTATAGGGCACCCGAAGAAGCTCCCGTAATTGATCTAAGATAAGCGGTAAATCAGGATCTTTTTGACAGATAGGGCATTGCTTAATGTGTCTATCCGTCAGTTCCATCATTTTGATGGGAGATAGAGTAAAATTGCGCACCTCCTGATACCAATTCCGAGTAAGATAGAGTAATCTAGAACATTTCATTACCTAATCCTTATTTAATTTTTTCTCTAAATTTTTCGGTCAAAAAGATTAAAACATAAATGTTTTTCTTTTAATTCATGTTAGTATAGTTTAGAAGTTCCTCTTGCCATCTAAGCCATAGATAAAAACTCACTCCTGTTCCAAAATCTAAGACTTTTTCAAAATTGGAGAGCTTTAAATCTTGAAATACCTGAGAAAAATTAAAAAGGTTTAATCTTTTAGGATTTTCTAATTTTTCCAACTTTTTAGGATCAAATTTAAGTATTATGTTTTAGCTTTTAAACTTTAAAAAAATATAATCCAATTTTAGAAAATACCAAGCTTTTTTGGTGATTTTAAATTATATTTTACTGTGCCTTCAAGTGGTTTTTGCCAAACTTGCAGTAGTAAGGAATAAAAGGTTCTTCGGGCAGTTTAATTAAGAGCCCTTGTAATAGCTTTAAACCGTATTAATATAGAGAAAAAAATGAAGTTTATTTAAGGAAGAGTTATGCTTACCACATTGATTGCTAAGATTATAGGTACAAAGAATGAAAGAGAGCTTAAGAAGTTAAGACCTCTTGTGGATAGGATTAATTCCTTAGAAAAGGAAGTTCAAAAGCTTTCAGATGGGGCCTTCCAAAGCCAGACCTTGAAATTTAAGGAAGAGATAGAACGAGGAAGGTCTTTAGATGAGATTTTGCCTGAAGCTTTTGCTGTAGTGCGGGAAGTTAGCCGAAGGGTGCTTGGTTTAAGGCCTTTTGATGTTCAACTTATGGGAGCTATTGTTCTTCATCAGGGAAAGATTGCTGAAATGAAAACCGGAGAAGGCAAAACCTTAGTTGCAACCCTTCCAGCCTATTTAAATGCTCTTACTGGGAAGGGTGTGCACATTGTGACAGTCAATGATTATTTAGCCAAAAGGGATGCCGAATGGATGGGTCCTATTTATAGATTTCTCGGTCTTTCTGTAGACTATCTTGTCTCGGGAATGGAGGATTCGGAAAGAAAAAAAGCCTATCAAGCTGATATTACTTATGGAACCAATTCAGAGTTTGGCTTTGATTATTTAAGGGATAATATGAAGTATTCTTTGGAGGATATGGTTCAAAGAGGACATTATTTTGCTATTATTGATGAAGTAGATTCCATTCTTATTGATGAAGCAAGGACCCCTCTTATTATCTCCGGACCCTCCGAGGAATCTACTGATATTTACTATTATATAGACGAAATTGTGCGTAAACTAAAAAAAGAGCTTCACTTTACTGTAGATGAGAAAGCTAAAAATGCCTATCTTACTGAAGAAGGAATTAATGAATGTGAAAGGCTCCTTGGTATTAAAAATCTTTATCATCCGAGATATGTCCGGTTAGTTCATTATGTAAATCAATCTTTACGGGCTCATCATCTTTTTAAAAGGGATGTAGATTATGTAGTTAAAGAGGGAAAGGTAGTTATTGTAGATGAATTTACTGGAAGATTAATGCCTGGAAGAAGATGGAGTGACAGTCTTCATCAAGCTATAGAAGCTAAGGAAAGGCTTAGGATTGAGCCAGAAAATCAAACTTTAGCTATGATTACTATTCAAAATTATTTCAGGATGTATGAAAAATTGGCTGGTATGACAGGAACCGCTGAAACCGAGGCAGCCGAGTTTAAGGAGATTTATAATTTGGATGTAGTAGTAATTCCTACCCACAGACCGATGATAAGAAAAGATTATCCTGATTTAGTTTTTCGCACCTTTAAAGAGAAATTAGAAAGGGTGGTTCAAGAGATTGAAGAGAACTATAAAAAGGGAAGACCTGTTTTAGTAGGAACGACCTCTATTGAAAAAAGTGAGCTCCTTTCCAAGATGTTAAGGAAGAAAAAGATTCCCCATCAAGTTTTAAATGCCAAACACCATGAAAGGGAGGCCCAAATTATTGCTCAAGCTGGTCGTTCCTATGCTGTTACCATAGCTACCAATATGGCTGGAAGAGGAGTTGATATCCTTTTAGGAGGAAATCCTGAGGGATTAGCTAAGGTTCAATTAGAAAATGAAGGATACGATCTTTCCGAGATTCCTGAAAGGTCTTGGAATGAGGTATTGGCTATAGCAAGACAAGGGCTTGATCCTACTCAGAAATATTCTGACTCTTGGGCTAAGATCCTTTATGAAAAGTTCTTGGAATGTCAAAAGGATGCTGAAAAAGTGAAAGCCTTAGGAGGTCTCTACATCATTGGCACAGAAAGGCACGAATCCAGAAGGATAGATAATCAATTAAGAGGAAGATCTGGAAGACAGGGAGATCCCGGAGCAAGCCGATTCTTCCTTTCCTTAGAAGATGATCTTCTTAGACTCTTTGGTTCAGATAAATTGAAAAGCTTTATTGATAAATTAGGTCTTCCTGAAGGTGAGGCTTTAGAACATCCCTGGCTGAATAAGGCTATTGAACAAGCCCAAAAGAAGGTAGAAGCCTATCACTTTGAGATAAGAAAGCATCTTTTGGAATACGACGATGTAATGAATAAACAAAGAGAGACTATTTATTCCCAAAGAAAGGAAATCCTTAAAAGTGACTCTATTCGGGAGTGGATAATTTCAATGATAGAGGAGACTTGTGAAAAATTAGTTATTGAAAAGGTTAGTGATGAAAAAGTCTTAGGAGAAAAGGATTTAGAAACTTTGTTAGCCCGTTTTAAAGAAATTTTTAGCTTTGAAGCAAAACTTCCTGAAGGATCTCTTAAAAATAAAGAAGTCCTTCTGGAGGAGTTAAAGGCTCAAGCCCTTAATTTTTATACTTTAAAGGAAAAGACTATTGGCCCAAATTTAATGAGAAATCTTGAGAAATATTTCCTTCTTACTACTATGGATTCTCAATGGAGGGAACATTTATTGCTTTTAGATCACCTAAAAGAGAGTGTAGGGTTAAGGGGTTATGGCCAAAAAAATCCTCTACAGGAATATAAAAGAGAGGCTTTTAATCTTTTTGTAGAGCTTATGAGAAAAATTAAAGAAACTACTTTAGCCTATCTTTTCCACATTGAATTAAAGGAAGAGGCAGAAAAATTTCAAGAATTAGTTTTAGAGGAAGGAGAGCTTGATGAGAAAAAACTGGAGTTTAAAAAAGAAGACCCCTTTGAGGAAAGGATTCAAAAGAAAGAACCAGTTAGAGCTCAGAAGATAGGAAGAAATGAACTTTGTCCTTGTGGCTCAGGTAAAAAATATAAAAAATGTTGCGGAAAACAAGAATTTGAAGGGTGGAGGGAAAATGAGATGTCCAAAGTGTAGTTATTTTTTCTCGGAGGAGTATAAGATTTGTCCCCGATGTGGAGTTGATGTTTCCTCAGAACTTAGCTCCTTAGGTTATTTTCCACCGAGATCTAAAAAAGTTTTTCTTGAGACTGAAGACTTTAAAACACCTAAGGAGTCTAAAGAAACCTTTTCTGAGGAAAGAATTATTCCTTTCCCTTATGAAGAAACTTAAAACTTTAAGGAATCTTTTCTCCAAAAAAGTCTTTCTTTCTTCCTTGATTTAATTCTTCAGTCTCTTTTAAAGCCTTTTGGTAATAGGTCTCCAGCCAACCTTTAGCGTAGGAAGCTATTTGGGTTTCTGGATAATTCTCTACAAGATAAAGAAGCCTTTTATAAGCGGAACGGTAATATTTAATTTTATAATAAAAATTAGCTACATAAAACTCGTGGGAAGCTAAAAGCTCTTTAAGTTCTTTTATACGATTTTCTGCTTCAATTTTATAGGGATTTTGGGGAAAGGTTTGATTCAGTCTTTGATAGACCTCTATTGCTTTTTTGGCATAGGTAGGATCTCTATCTATAGTTTGTCTTAATTTATAATAACAGGTTCCGATTTGATAGATTATATAAGGGATAGCCTCATTATTGGGATAAAATTTTTCAAATTCCTCATAAAGAGAGATAGCTTCTAAATAATTCCCTGACCAAAATTTAGTATCAGCTAATCTAAGTTCAGCTAAGATAGCTTCAGGAGTTCCCGGATATTTATTTTTAATTTCTTCAAAATATTGGCTAGCTAAGTCGTATTGGCCTCTTTGGAAAGCCCTTTCCGCTCTCCTCAAAAGTTCTGGAAGGGCATATTCCTTTTTAGCTTTGATTTCCTTTTCTTGCCAGAACTTTATCTCTTGAGGCAATTTGGCACACCCGGAGAGAAAGAGAGACACTATAAAAAGAATTCCCACAAAGTCTTTAGTGCTCATCTTTTAAGCTTTTAATATACTCTTCAGCATTTAAAGCGGCAACAGCTCCTTCACCACAAGCATTAATAATTTGTCTAAATCTTTTACTCACACAATCTCCACAGGCAAAAATCCCAGGGCGTGAGGTTTCCATCTCTTTATTAGTTATTATAAATCCCTGGCCATCTGAATCAATAAGACCTTTTAGCCAATCCGTCTTAGCGGAAAAACCTATAAAGATAAAAATTCCAGTGACTGGCAGTTTTTGTTGTTTCTCAGTTGACAAGTTTTTGATCAGAAGGCCCTCTACTTTCTCCTTTCCATAAATCTCTTGAACTATACTATTAAGAATTAATTCAATTTTGGGATGATTTTTAACTCTTTCTTGGAGAAAAGGAGTGGCTCTGAAAGTATTTCTTCTATGAATTAAATAAACCTTTTTAGCAAATTTGGTTAGATAAAGGGCCTCTTGAAGGGCTGTATTGCCTCCGCCTATCACAGCTACTTCTTCCTCTTTATAAAAGGGACCATCACAGATGGCACAATAGGAAACTCCTTTTCCATAGAATTCCTTTTCTCCAGGGACTTCTAATTTTTTATGTTCAGCTCCTAAAGCTAAAATTACAGCTTTGGTCTTAAAAATTATAGATTCCGTAACTACTTCTTTAATTTTTCCTCCATCTCTAATTTCTCTGACTTCCTCTTGATAGATTTCTAAATTAAGTTTTTGAACCTGCTTTAGCATTAAATCTATAAGATCATAGCCTGAAATTCCTTCAGGGAAGCCAGGATAATTTTCAATCCAATCTGTAAGGAGAACCTGCCCTCCTAAGGGACCCTTCTCTATGAGAAGGGTTTTAAGAAGGGATCTTTTAGCATAGAGTCCTGCAGTAAGCCCTGCAGGACCTCCTCCCACAATTATTACATCGTAAAGATTTTCTTCCATTTTAACTTAAAAGGCGGTTTAGTGCATTAACCAAAGTAGCCTTAGAAACAGCTCCTACAATAGTTTCCACTGGTTGTCCCTCTTTAAAGATAATTAAGGTTGGAATAGCCCGAATTCCATATTTCCCTGGAGTTATGGGATTTTCGTCTACATTCATCTTGCAGACTTTAACTTTTCCAGCATATTCTTCAGCTAATTCATCTATAACCGGTGCAATGGCCCTACAAGGTCCACACCAGGCGGCCCAAAAATCTACTAAAACAGGAATGGAAGATTGTAAAACCTCCTTTTCAAATTCTTGATCCGTAACTTTACAAGCTGCCATAGCCCCCTCCTATAAAATATTTTATAAATTAAGAAACTCTCTTTTGGCAATTAATAAAACCTTTCGGTAAAGAATTTCCAATTCTTTAGCTGAGTTCTCTCTTTTTAGCATAAAATAATTATAAGCCATACTGGCAGGAATGGCAACCCCAAGCCCCATAGCAGTATTTATAAGAGCTTCGGCAATCCCTGGAGCCACCGTAGCTAAGGAAGCACTTCCCTTAAGTCCTATTTCGTGGAAGGCCCTCATTATACCCCAGACAGTTCCAAAAAGCCCTATAAAGGGAGCTGTATTAGCGGTAGTAGCTAAATAGCCAAGCCCCTTTCCGATTTGCCCACCACACCTCTCTCTGATTAAATAAACTTGCTCCTCTAATTCTCTTTCTTCTAACTCTTTGGGACCTCCCTCCTCCTTTTCTCTGTAAAAATTATAAATCTCTGCAAACTTAGCTAAAAATAGCCTAAGATTTTGAGAAATTAAATCTCCTTCTCCTTTTTTGACCTCCCTTATTAAAGTGGAGAGATCCTTTAGTTTTTCTAAGTTTTGGTTCCAACGGTTTAGAGCTTCTTTTAGGTTTTTAAAAAGGAAAAGATTTAAGATAATGTAATACCAAGAAAAAAAATTCATTCCTAAAAGCCAAAGTAAAACTAATTTTCCTACTAAGCCCATTTGGGTAAAAAAGTTAAGGATTTCCATTAGATATCTCCCAGAGGTCTTTCTTAGGATTCCAACTATAGTTTTCTATATCTAAGAACTTTTTTAATCCTTCTAAAGCCTCCTTTTCAAGCCTAAAGGTATAGTGATTTACATAGGTTTCTACATGTTTAAAGATGATTGCTGGATCAAGTTCTTGGGCATATTGTTTTAAAATAGGAAGAGTGGCTTCTTTGTTCTCTTTAGCCCATTTTAGACTTTTCCTAAAATCCCTTAAGATTGTATTTTTTAGGTCTTCAGGAAGGTTCCGTTTTATAAAAAATCCTCCTAAGGGAAGGGGGACTTTAAGTTTTTCTTCCCAGAGGACCCCTAAATCAGTAATTAAAGAAAGTCCATATTTTTCAAAGATAAATCTTCCTTCATGGATTAAGATTCCCCAAGTGATTTCTTCTCTTAGAAGCGCAGGGATGATTTCAAAATAGGGTAAAAAGGCCTTCTTATAAGACCCTTTATAAAAAAGTTTAAACAAAAAATGAGCTGTTGTATATTTTCCCGGAATTCCTACTATAATTTCTTCGGCCTTAGAGTTTTGATTAGCCTTCTTAACTAAGAGAGGACCAATCCCAAAGCCAAGGGCAGCTCCTGTAGAAAGCACTTGATAAGATTCAGTAATTTGAGGATAGAGGGCAAAGGAAGCCTTAATTACAGAAAAACTTTTAGACAAGGCCAATTCATTAAGGTTTTCTATGTCTTTAAAGGTAAAAGAATAAGAAAGGGAAGAAGTAACTTTATTAAGAAGTAGACCGGCTAAGATAAAAACATCGTTAGGACAAGGAGAAAGAGCTATTTCCACTCTTTCAGAAGACATTCCCAAACCTCGCGCAGTCTTTTTCCTGCTTTTTCAAAGTTCCAATCTTTTTCGGGTTCAGAAAGAAGATTACTTATAATTCTTATTTCTAAAAGGAAGACCTTAAGTCTGCGAGCAGCTCTGGCTACTCCGAAACCTTCCATATTTTCAGCCAGAACTTGAAATTTTTCTTCTATAAAATTAGCCCTCTTAGGATCAAAACTAACTGAACAAACTGTAGCTAAGGGACCAGCTTGGGGATTAAAATTGTGAAGCTCAAGAAAATAAATTAATTTTTCCGTGAAAATATGAGCCAAAGGACAGTAATCCTGAGCTGGAAGATTATCCGGTAGAGGAGTAAAATGGGTCTTATACTTTCTTCCGAAATCTACAAATCTTTCGCAGGTAGCTACCACAACATCACCTATTTTTAATCCGCTTTGGGGATATGCTCCAGCAAATCCAGTTAGAAAGGCTAAATTAGGTTTTCTTTCTAGAAAGATTTGATAGGCCGAAAGAGCTGCATCTACAGGACCTATTTCAAGCACATAAAGGTCTAAGGGTAAATCTTTAATAAAATTAGCTTCAAGCTCGCTCGGAACTAAAACTAACAAACTCACTGCTCTTTTACCTCTATTACATCGTCTAAATAAAAAAGATTAATCTTTATTCCTAATTTATCAAGCTCATAGATTAAAAAATCTACCTCATAGGCTCGGATAAAATTTCCTTCAGAATAAAAGGGCATAAATAGATTGACTTCCAAAGGGTCAAGGGATACCACCTTTAATTCTATCTTAGCGGATTCTGGAAGTCCTTGAAGGTTTTTTTTAAAAAAGTTCTTTACAAAGAGCCGTACATCCTTCTCTCTTTTAAATTCCTTTCTTTTCACAGAAGAAAATTATAACATATTTTAATGATCTTAAAGAGAGAGTACTTAAAGAATTTAAGTTCTCCTTGAAATCATTCCATCTCTTATATGGATATACAGGCTAATAAGAATTCTAAATGTTATGTATTTAAAGGTTCAGACTGAAGAGCCTTTTTTATTTTTTGGGAGACCTCTTTGAGTCCAATTTTTTCTTTACAGGAAATTAGGAAAGGCTCCTTAAGGAGATTTAATTCTTCTATATAAAGTTCCTTTTGGTTTTTTATTTCTGATTTGGATAATTTATCCATTTTATTTAAGAGAACCAAGAAGGGTATTTTTAAGGAATGAGTGAACTTTACCAGTGATTTATCTAAAAGATCTGGGGTTTTTCGAATATCAAAGATTAGGATAAGTAATCTAAAGTCCCTTAAACTTTGAAGATAGCCTTCAATCAGTTTTTGCCATTGGAAATAGACCTCCTTAGGCACTTTGGCAAAGCCATAGCCAGGAAGATCTACTAAAAAAAATTTTTTATCAATCAAGAAAAAATTAAGACACTGGGTAAAACCAGGAGTTGAGGAGACCCGAGCTAATTTGGTGGTATTTAAAAGAGCATTAATAAGGGAGGATTTACCAGCATTAGATCGCCCGAGAATAGCTATTTCCGGGTATTCAGGAGGTGGAAGTTCTTGGAGGGAATAGACACTTTTTATGAAATCAGCCTTTTTAAACATAGTAATATAGGAGCCCTTTAAAGGGGTTTAATATTTTGAAGATATGGATTGGGGCTAAGTAAGCCGGGTTCTGTTCTGCAGGAAAGGTTTCCTGCAGGGCGGTTATTTCTCTGGAATCTAAGGTTACCCTTAGATTTCAAGCGGCTTACCTGAGCTATTGGGCGGGGCACCCATGGGCTCAATTTAGCCTTGCTCCGGATGGAGGTTGCCGTGCCAAGCTGAGTTACCCCAGCTTGCGGTGAGCTCTTACCTCACCGTTTCACCCTTGCCCGCACCCCATCCTTAAGGTGGGGCCGCTGGCGGTCTATTTTCTGTGGCCCTGTTCAGGGATTACTCCCTCCGGGTATTACCCGGCATCCTCCCCTGCGGAGCCCGGACTTTCCTCACAAGGGTTAAAAAACCCTTGCGCAACCGCCTCTTAGCCCCAATCCATACTTACTTATAAAGTAAAACTTCTTAGCTAATTTTTCAATTTCTTCCTTAAAGCTGTTCTTAAAATATTAACTGAAAGCACCGGAGTAAGCCTTCTTTAATTCCCTTTTTTCAGCCTCCTCTTTAGAAAGTCTTGCAAAATTTATATCAGCTGAAAGTCCCTCTAAAGCTAAAGCTTTTTCTAAATCTTCTCTTAATTGAAGCTCTCTTTGACGAGTTAAATTCATTAAAACCTTTATTTTAATCTTTTCCATACTTTTCAATTACCTCCTTAAGTCCTTTTTTAATTTCTTCTAAGGTTACTTCAGTTGTAAAACTTCCTTGAGCCAATTCCTGTTTACCACCACCTTTAAGGGGTAAAAGTTTAGAAAGTTTTTTAAAGATGTCTTCAGCAGAAATTTTTTCAGAAAATTCCTTAGTAATCATACAAACTGCTAAGGGATTTTTTGGCCCCTTCCCAACTAAAAAGAAAATACCTTCTCCTAATTTGTTTTTTAGATAATCTCCATATTCTCTTAATTCCTCCATTTTATTACAGTTAATTTCTGTAATTAAGACTTTTATTCCTCCTATTTCTTGGGTTTCTTTAAGCCTTTTTTCTAATTCACTTTTTATATCTTTAAACTTTAGATTTTTAATCTCCTGTTCAAGAGAAGCTCTTTCTTCTAACAATTCTTGAAGTTTTTTTTCTATATTTTTAAGATCAACTTTAAGGAGTTTAGCTATATTTTTCAGTTTTTTTTCTTGGTTTTTAACTAAGTTATAAGCTTTTAGCCCTGCACAGGCTTCAATTCTTCTGATACCACTAGCAACGCTACTTTCAGAAAGTATTTTAAAGAGTCCGATTTCTCCTGTAGCTTTTATATGGGTTCCTCCGCATAACTCACAAGAAATTTCATTAATTTTGATAACCCTTACAATATCTCCATATTTTTCTTCAAAAAAGGCTAAAGCCCCTAATTTTTCAGCCTCTTCTCTTTTAACAAGTTTAATCTCAACTGGATGATTGGCCAAAATCCATTCGTTAACTACTTTTTCTATCTCTTCTATTTCTTCAGCAGTTACAGGTTGAAAATGAGAAAAATCAAAGCGCAATCTTCCTTCCTCCACCAAAGATCCAGACTGCCTTACATGGGGACCTAAAATCTTTCTTAAAGCTGAATGAAGAAGATGAGTAGCTGTGTGATGCCTTGCTGTATTAGCCCTCTTAAGGACATCTACTTTTAACTCCACCTCTTCGCCTATTTTAAAGCCTCCTTTTATTATTTTGATTTTATGATAGATAAGATCACCTATCTTTTGGACATCTATAACTTCAGCTTCTCCTTCTTTTCCTATAATTTTTCCCTTATCGGGAACCTGTCCCCCTCCTTCAGGATAGAAAGGGGTAATATCTGTAATAATATAATCTTCTACCCAAGCCAAGATTTTTCCTTTTTCTTCTAATTTTTTATATCCTACAAAGATGGTTTGGAACCCTTCTTGAATGAGTTTTTTAAGTTCCTCTGGAATTTTTTCCAAGGTTCCTTTCCAGCTTTTTTTGGATTCTTCTCTGGCTTTTTCTCTTAGACGTTCAAATTCTTTTAAGTCTAAGACAAAGCCAAGGGGTGAGACATAGTCTCGCACTAAATCATAAGGAAATCCATAGGTATCATAGAGTTTAAAAAGGAATTCTCCAGAGAGAAATTTCTTCTCCTCTTTTTTAAGTTTTTCTACTTCTTTTTCCAAAAGCTCTAAGCCCAAATTTAAAGTCTCTTGAAATCTTTCTTCTTCTATTTTTAAGACCTTTTTAACTATTTCGGTATTTTCTATACTTTCGGGATAAATATCTACATATTCCTTAATTACCGGATCTACCAATTTATATAAAAAGGGTTCTTTTTGGCCTAAGATTTTCCCAAATCTTTCAGCTCTTCGGATGATTCTTCTTAAAACATAACCTCTTCCTTCATTAGAAGGCATAATTCCTTCAGAGATTAAGAAAACACTTGCTCTTATATGATCGGCAATTACCCTAAAGGCAATTTCGGTTTCTTTACTTTCTTTAAATTTTTTTTTAGAAAGGTCCTCTAAGGTTTGAATAATTTCAGCAAAGAGATCGGTATCATAATTAGAGGAGACTCCTTGTATTACAGCAGTAATTCTTTCTAGACCCATTCCTGTATCAATACTCGGTTTAGGAAGATTTTTAAGAGATCCATCCTCTTGCCTTTCAAATTGCATAAAGACTAAGTTCCAAATTTCAAGGTAGCGATCACAATCGCATCCAGGTTTGCAATCCAGTTTTCTGCAAGAGAAGTTTTCTCCTTGATCAAAGATGATTTCCGAACAAGGTCCACAGGGACCAGTATCGCCCATCATCCAAAAATTATCTTTTTCTCCTAAACGGACTATTCGCTCTTCAGAAAGGTCAGCTATCTTTTTCCATAAATTAAAGGTCTCTTCATCCTCTTTAAAAACGGTAACATAGAGCCTTGTCTTAGGAAGTTTCAATTCTTGAGTTATGAATTCCCAGGCATAAGAGATGGCCTCTTCTTTAAAGTAGTCTCCAAAAGAGAAGTTTCCAAGCATTTCAAAAAAGGTATGATGTCTGGTAGTATAGCCTACGTTTTCAAGGTCATTGTGCTTTCCTCCAGCTCGTATACACTTTTGGCAACTAACAGCTCTTTTATAGGGACGGGTTTCCTCCCCTAAGAAAACTTTTTTAAATTGGACCATTCCTGCATTTGTAAAGAGCAAAGTAGGGTCATCCTTAGGAATAAGGGGAGAACTGGGAATAACCGTATGACCCCTTTTTTCAAAAAACTCTAAAAACATTCTTCTTATATGCCTTCCCCTTAACATCTTTGAACCTCTTTTATAATTCTAAAATTAGCTAAATTTTAACTTTTTTCTATTGACTTTGCAACTCTTAATTTTTAAGTTATATTTTAATTATGGAAACAGGTCAAGTTTTGGAACCTTCTTCTTTAAATTTAAATCCTAAAGATCCCAAGGATTATGTGATAAGAACTTTTGAGGATCTTTTGAGAGCCCTTAGAGAACATCCTGAATGGCTTGAAGAATTGAGAAAACTTATTTTGACTGAAGAACTGATAGACCTTCCCAGAAAATTTAATGAGTTTTTAGAAAAAAGATTTACACCTTTAGAAGAAAAAGTAGACAGAATTGAAAAAGATGTAGAAACCTTAAAAGAGGATGTAGCAGTTTTAAAAGAGGATGTAGCAGTTTTAAAGCAGGATGTAGCAGTTTTAAAAGAGGATGTAGCAGTTTTAAAACAAGATGTGGCAATACTAAAAGAAGATGTGGCTATATTAAAACAAGATGTTAGTAAACTTAAGATAGATGTAGGGAGTTTGAAGGGAGATAATTTAGAGAGAAAGATAAGAGAGAAGGCTCCTTCCTATTTTGGTAAGATATTTAGAAGGATTAAGCTAATTTCTATCTATGAATGGGCTGAAAAGTCTGATATAGCTTTAGAAGAAGGACTTATAACCTCTAAAGAAAGAGAAGATGTCTTAAATTTAGATCTTCTTCTTAGGGGGAAACTTCCTTCTAAAGAGAAAGAAGTTCTTATTGCAGTAGAGATTTCTTTTGTAGCTGATGAAAGAGATATAAAAAGGGTTTTGGAGAGGGCGGAAATTATCTATAAGATCTATAAAATAGAAACTATCCCTGTGGTAGTTTTTGTAGAGATTCCCTCTGATTTAGAGGAGAAATATTCCGAAGTTCTTTTTATAAAGGTAAAAGATTAAAAAGGAAGAGGGGGAGAGTAAATGGTAGAGAGAACTTTGGTAATGATTAAGCCTGATGGAGTAAGTAGAAATCTTATGGGAAAAATTATTGGTATCTTTGAAGAAAAGGGACTTAAAGTTGTGGCCTTAAAAAAAGTAAAACTTTCTAAGGCACAAGCCCAAGCCTTTTACATTGTTCACAAAGGGAAGCCTTTTTATGAAGAGCTTACTGATTATATGAGTTCTGGTCCTGTTGTAGCTTTGGTTTTAGAAGGAGAGGAGGCTATTAAAAGAGTAAGGGAAATTATGGGAGCTACTGATCCTAAGGAAGCTGAAGAGGGGACTATTCGTAAACTTTATGCCTTAGATAAAGGACGAAATACTGTTCATGGTTCAGATAGTCCTGAATCTGCTCAAAAGGAAATTTCCTTCTTCTTTAGTGACTATGAACTTTTAAACGCTGAATAATGACTGAGAAAGAATGGCTTGAATACTTAAAAAATTACCTTTCTTTAAGCGTTCATGTTCTGGCTACCTATAATGAAGATTGTGCAGTTATTCAAGTAGAGTCCTCTAAGTTTTTACTCCTAACAACGGATGCCATGATAGAGAGGGTTCATTTTGATTTATCCTACTTTGATTTTTATTCTTTAGGGGTGAAATTAGCTAATGTTAATTTAAGTGATATAGCTGCTATGGGAGGAGAGCCTGAATGGGCTCTCCTTACCCTGGGAGCACCTTATCCTCCCTCTCTTGATTGGATTGGTCCTTTTATGGAAGGACTTACTAGGGCTTTAAAAAAATATGGAGCCTCTTTAGTTGGAGGTGATACTGTTAAGAGTCCTCAACTTTTTCTTAATCTTTCTTTAATAGGAGAAACTGATAAACCTCTTTTAAGAAGCTCGGCTAAGCCAGGAGATCTAATTTTGGTTTCTCGCCCTTTAGGAGAAAGTTCGGCTTTTTTAAGATATCTGAAGACTCAACCTTTAGAAAAAATTCCTTCTAATCTTAAAAAGGCCCATTTAACTCCCGAACCTGAAATAGAACTCGGTAAGAAAATTAAGGAATTAGCTAATTGCGCTATTGATATTTCTGATGGTCTTTTAATAGACCTTTACAGGATTTGTTTAGCTTCCTCGGTTGCTGCTGTAATTAAAGAAGAATTAATTCCTATAGCTCAAGGAGCAACCATAGAGGAGGCCCTCTCTGGGGGCGAAGATTATGCCCTTTTATTTACTGTAGAGGAGACTTCTTGGTTAAAACTTAAAGAAAAATTGAACTCTCAAATTTATCCTATAGGGAAAATTTTAGAAGGAGAACCTAAGATTTTTATAAAAAAAAGAAAGGGGGAAGTTGAAGAAGTTCCCCCTTTAGGTTTTGATCACTTTACTTTTCAATCTCAATTTTAATGGTCTTTCCCTTAGGAGAAGCCTTCTTGGGAAGAATAATCTTTAATACTCCATCTTTATAAGAAGCTTTTACCTTTTCTTCATCTACTTCAGCGGGAAGTTGAATAGCCCTCATAAAACTACCATAGTATCTTTCAATTCTATAGAAGTTTTCCTTTTTTTCTTCAGCTTCTCTCTTTTTTTCACCCTTAATAGTTAAAACATTATCTACAAGATTAATTTCAATTTCTTCAGGATCGACACCAGGTAGATCAGCTTTTACGATTACTTCGGCATCAGTTTCTGAAACGTCCATAGCCGGAGCCCATTCTATTGATTCCCATCTTTCTGGAAAATAAGATCTTCCGAAAAATTCTTGAAACAATTTATCTATTTCCTTTCTTAAATCTTGAAATGGACGCCATAGAGTTAAATCAGCCATGGATATCACCTCCTTTTTGATTTTTTCTGTAATTAAAATAAACATTTACTTTTTACTTTCAAGTCCTTTTAAGTTTATATCCTTGAAAAAGAAGAATAGATGAATTAACTTCTTATTTAACAAGTTTACTTGATTAGGCTTGATATTTAGAGGAAAAGGAGGTTAAATTAAATGAGATTAGAAAAGTTTACTTTTAAAGCACAAGAAGCTTTACAAAATTCTCAGAAATTAGCTGAGAGTTTTAATCATACCCAACTTGAGCCGGAGCATTTGTTAAAGGCTTTAGTGGATCAAGAAGGTGGGGTTGTTTCTACTATGTTAGATAGATTAGGTGTTAATTCTAAGATTATTTCAACGGAACTTGAGGAACTTTTAGAAAGTTTTCCTAAGGTTTCCGGGGGTAGTTATCAGCTTTATCTTTCAATGTTAACTAAGCAGGTTCTTGATAGGGCTGAGGCTTTAGCCAAAGAGATGAAAGATGAATATATTTCAACAGAGCATCTCTTTTTAGCCATCTTAGATAGTCCTTCTCGAGCTGGAGAGATTTTAAGAAGAAGGGGTATTACCTTTACAGCCGCCAAAGAAGAGATTAACAAGATTCGGAAAGGAAGAAGGATTACTGATCAAAATCCAGAGGAGCAATATCAAGCCTTAGAAAGATTTGGAAGGGATCTAACTACCCTTGCTAAAAGTGGAAAATTAGATCCCGTTATCGGAAGAGATGAAGAAATTAGAAGGGTTATGCATATTCTCAGTCGGAGGACTAAGAATAACCCTGTGTTGGTGGGAGAGCCTGGTGTAGGAAAAACAGCTATTGTAGAAGGGCTTGCTCAGAGGATCGTAGCCGGAGATGTTCCTGAGGTTCTCAAAAACAAGAGGATTGTTCAGTTAGATTTAGGATCTCTTATTGCTGGAACCAAATTTAGAGGAGAATTTGAGGAGAGACTTAAGGGAGTTATTAGGGAGATTCAAGCCAGTGAAGGTGAAATTATCCTCTTTATAGATGAAATTCATACCTTAGTTGGAGCTGGTGCAGCTGAAGGGGCTATGGATGCTGCCAATATGCTTAAGCCAGCCTTAGCTCGGGGAGAGCTTCGTTGCATTGGAGCAACTACTATTGAGGAGTATAGAAAGCATATTGAAAAGGATCCTGCCTTAGAGAGGCGTTTCCAACCTGTATATGTAGAAGAGCCTACTCCGGAACAGGCTATTGCCATATTAAGAGGTCTAAAAGAAAAATATGAGGTCCATCATGGGGTTAGAATTACTGATAATGCTATAGTCTCTGCTGTAATGCTTTCTCACCGCTACATCATCGATAGGTATTTACCAGATAAAGCTATTGATCTCATTGATGAAGCAGCAGCTAAACTTAGGATTGAAATTGATTCAATGCCAATCGCTATAGATGAAATTGAAAGAAAGATTAAACAATTAGAAATAGAAAAAGTAGCCTTAGAGAAAGAGACTGATCCTAAAGCTAAAGAGAGATATCAAAAGATTTGGGAACAATTAGAAGAATTAAGAAAGGAGGCTGAGGAACTTAAGAGTCAATGGCTTAAGGAAAAGGAGATTATTCAAAAAATTAGGAAGTTAAAAGAACGAATTGATCAGCTTAAGATTGAAGCTCAACAAGCGGAAAGACAAGGAGATTTGAATAGAGTAGCTGAGATTATTTACGGGCTTATTCCTCAACTTCAAAAGGAATTAGAGGCTGAAAATAAAAAACTGGAGGAAATTCAAAAAAGTGAAAAGAGATTTCTTAAGGAGGAAGTTGATGAAGAGGATGTGGCTGAAATTATTTCTAAATGGACAGGAATTCCGGTGCAGAGACTTCTGGAAAGTGAAAGAGAAAAACTTCTTAAGATTGAAGAACGGTTAAAACAAAGGGTGGTTGGGCAGGATCAGGCTATCTCTGTGATTGCCAACGCTTTAAGAAGAGCCAGAGCTGGGCTTAAGGATCCTAATAGACCTATCGGTTCTTTTATTTTTATCGGACCCACTGGAGTAGGTAAGACCGAATTAGCCAAAACCTTGGCTGAATTTATGTTTGATACCGAAAGTGCTATGATCCGAATTGATATGAGCGAATATATGGAAAAGCATTCGGTAGCTCGTCTTATCGGAGCTCCTCCAGGTTATGTTGGTTACGAAGAGGGAGGACAACTTACCGAGGCAGTTAGAAGAAAACCTTATTCGGTCATCCTTTTTGATGAGATAGAAAAGGCTCACCCTGATGTCTTTAATCTTCTACTTCAAGTTTTAGATGATGGCAGGTTAACTGACGGAAAGGGAAGAACTGTAGATTTTAGAAACACTATAATTATTATGACTTCAAATATAGGTAGCCATTATTTTCAAGAAACCTATTGGGATCGTAAAGAAATCGAGAATAAAATTTTTGAACTCTTAAAAACCAGTTTTAGACCCGAATTTTTGAATAGGATTGATGAAATTATTATTTTTAATAATTTAACAAAAGATGAAATAATTAAAATTGTTGATATTCAAGTTAAATATCTCAATACTCGATTAAGGGAAAAAGGGTTGAGTATAGAGTTGACAGAAGAGGCTAAGGAGAAATTGGCTGAAATAGGATTTGATTCGGTTTTCGGAGCCCGTCCTCTAAAAAGGGCGCTTCAGAGATATATAGAAAATCCCTTAGCTGTAAAGATTTTAGAGAGGGCCTTTGAAGAGGGAAATAAAATTAGAGTGGAAGTAGATAGAGAAAAAGAAGAATTTATATTTACAAAAGAGCTTATACACTAATGAAAAAATATAGGACCTTATTTTTCGGAACTCCTGAGTTTGTTCTACCGGTTTTAGAGGATCTCTTGGAAAAAGAAATTCTCCTTGGAGTTGTGACCCAACCAGATAAACCTAAGGGTAGAGGTTTCAAACTTTTCCCTTCACCGGTTAAAGAATGGGCTTTAAAGAGGAATCTTAAAATTTTTGAACCACTGAAGCTTAAGGATCCTGAGTTTCTTAAATTCTTAAGAGAGCTCTATTTAGATCTAATAGTTGTTTTTGCCTATGGTAAAATTTTATCCAAAGAGGTTTTAGAGATCCCTAAGGAGGGTTGTTGGAATATCCATCTATCCCTTTTGCCTAAATATCGGGGAGCTTCTCCTGTGCAATGGGCTCTTCTTAATGGAGAGAAAGAAACAGGTGTTACGATTATGCTTATGGATGAAGGAATGGATACTGGTCCTATTCTTTTACAAAAAACTCTTTCTGTTACCGAGGAAGACACTACTTCCTCTCTTTTACAAAAATTGACTCTCTTAGCTAAGGCTTCCTTAAGAGAGACTCTTTCCCTTTGGAAGGAAGGAAAAATTATTCCCCAACCTCAACCTGAGGAGGGAGTGAGTTATGCCCCTCTTATTAAAAAAGAGGATGGTTATTTTACCTTTGAAGAGCCTGCTGAAAAGATCCTAAGAAAACTTAGGGCACTCCAACCTTGGCCAGGAGTTTTTACCTATTATAAAGGGAAACTTCTTAAGGTACACTCAGCTGAGTTCCATCCCTTAGAAGTAAGGTTTCCTCCTTCTCAGGTCCTTAAAATTTCTTCACAAGGAATTTTGGTAGCCACATCAGAGGCCGCTCTTCTTTTAAAAGAAGTTCAAAAAGAAGGAAAAAAGAAGATCTCCGCCTATGATTTTGCTCTTGGAGAAAGATTAAAGGTCGGAGATCTTCTTTTTTCTTAGGTTTATAAAAATTCCTCTTTACTTTTTAGATCAGGGATCTTTCTTTTATGGAAAAATTTAAGCAAAGGTGAAGCAATAAAAACGGAACTATAGGTTCCCAAAATAAAACCTAAGGTTAAAGCTAAGGCAAAATTTCTCAAGGTTATTCCTCCGAAGAAAAGAAGAGCTAAAGCTCCAAAAAGGGTTGTAATTGTAGTGATGAGAGTTCGAGGAAGAACCTCGTTTAAAGCTTTGTTAATAAGACTATCAAAATCCAGATGTTTTTCGCCTTTTAAAATAACCTCTCTAATCCTGTCAAAGATAACAACAGTATCAGTAAGGGAATATCCAGCTATAGTTAAGAGGGCTGTGATAAAGAGAAGATTAATTTCTAAGTTTAAGAGATAAAAGAGGGCAAAGACAGCTACAACATCGTGAAAGGTAGTAATGCCAGCAGCTAAACCAAAATAAAAATTAAATCTAAAGCTTAAATAAAGAATTATTCCTAAAAGAGAGGCTAAAATAGCAAAAAAGGCCTTGTTTTTTAATTCTTTACTTATAACTCCACCGATTTCCTCTTTTCCTAAGAGATAAAATTTATATTCAGCCACTTTAGAGTTAAGGGTTTGGAAAAGAAGCTTGTTTTCTTCTCCCTGAGAATCTTTTTTACTTTTTAGTTTCACAAGGATTAGATTTTCTCCCTTAACATCTTGAAGGGTAAAATCTTTAAATCCTGCCTCATTTAAGATAGAACGAATTTTATTTAGATCAGGAGGTTTATCTGTTTTGATGTAACTAATGGTTCCACCTGTAAAATCAATACCTAAATTAGCCTTTCCCCATAGGGTTAAACCAAAAGCTCCTAAACCGATAATAGTTAGAATTCCAGAAAGAGTAATAAAAA
>FWWL01000518.1_pt1 | contig 29888 bp, 22 predicted proteins | sample 2228331 | NCBI WGS metagenome assembly FWWL01 (sample SAMEA103939775, study PRJEB20133) | metagenome
GTCTCAGACTCCGGGCTATTTCCAGCACCCGGTTGTCGGAAAGCTTCTTCGAATCGCGGACACCGAGTTCCTGAAGAACAGGCTCCTGGCCGGTCGGCAGAAAAAATCCGGCCACCACCAGCGGACCGAAAAAATCTCCCTTCCCGGACTCGTCGGTCCCGATATGACCCTTTTCTGGCGGTATCAATTCCTGCTGAATCATGTTCTCCGGTTTTTTTCCTGATAAATCATTCACAGCTTTTCTATTTTACTTCAATCGACGGGAAGGCTGAACTGCCAGCAGAAAAAAATTGCCGGATTAATTTTTATCAAAAAACCTGTAATTCCGGTAATTTCTTAACACTGAAGATTCTTCAGATAATCATCGATGGCCCGGGCCGCTCTTCGACCATCTCCCATCGCCAGGATAACCGTCGCTCCTCCCCTGACAGCGTCGCCGCCGGCGTAAACGCCTTCCAGAGAAGTAGCCATCGTCCGGTAATCCACCTCGACATTGCCCCAGCGGCCGAGTTTCAAACCGGAAAGCTGTTTTATCAGCATGGGATTCGGACTCTGACCGATGGCCACCACCGCCAGGTCAACCTCCACTTCAAACTCAGAGCCAGGGATCGGAACCGGCCTCGGCCGTCCTGATGAGTCAGGCTCCCCCAGAGCGAGCCTCTGGAGAACCATCCCGGCGAGTCTTCCCCGCCCGTCGTTTATGAACTTTACCGGCACCACCAGAAAATTGAATTTTACTCCCTCTTCCTCCGCGTGTTTGATTTCTTCAGCCCGGGCCGGCATTTCTGCCCTCGTTCGGCGGTAAAAAATCCCGGCGATTTCGGCGCCAAGCCGGACCGCAGTTCTGACGGCGTCCATCGCCACATTACCGCCTCCGATCACCGCCACCCGGCGCCCGCGGGGAACCGGTGTGTCATAATCAGGGAAGGCATAACCTTTCATCAGGTTTACCCGGGTCAGGTATTCGTTGGCGGAATAAACTCCGGTGAGATTTTCTCCGGGAATATTCATAAACGAGGGCAGCCCGGCTCCGGTGCCCAGGAAAAAAGCTCTGTAGCCAGCTCTCCTTAGATCATCCAGTGAGGCAGTCTTCCCGACGATGAAATTTGCCCTGATTTCTACCCCGAGCGAGCTGACATAGTTTATCTCAGCCTGAAGAATTTGCCTTGGCAGGCGAAACTCCGGAATACCGTAAGCCAGAACTCCACCAGGAAGATGGAGCGCTTCAAAAATGGTTACCCGGTATCCCAGCCGGGCAAGGTCTGAAGCCGCGGTCAACCCTGCAGGTCCCGAACCTATCACTGCTATTTTCTCGCCGCCGGCGCAAACTTCATTCCCCATCCCTTCCCGGAAAATGCGACCTTCGCGCAGGCAGAGATAATCCGCCGCAAACCTCTCGAGATTTCCGATGGCCACCGGCGGTTTGCCGGCCCGGACCAGGTTGCAGTTTTTCTCGCACTGGACCTCCTGCGGACAGACTCGCCCGCAGATCGCCGGAAGGCTGTTCGTCTCCCTTATCTTTTCCAGCGCTTTCTCCAGATCTCCGACCTCAATATATTTTATAAAGGTTGGAATATCGATGGCGACCGGGCATCCGGAGACGCAACCGGGGTTACCGCAATCCAAACAGCGTCTGGCTTCAGTCACAGCCAGCTCGAAAGAATAACCGAAATTTACTTCCCGGAAATTTTTTATTCTTTCTTCTGGCGGCTGCTCGGGCATCGGCTGTCTCTCAATAGAAAGCCTCTTCTGCACAGAAAGCTGGCGCCGGAGGGCTTTTCTCCACTCTTTCTCCCTTTCCTCCTGCCACCTGGCCACCAACCCGGGTTCGATTTTCTGGCCCTTATTCATTTCCGTTCACCCCGCTTTATCCAGAATTCGCTCTCCGCTCTGGCCAGCGCTTTTTCTTCTTCGCGAAGAAAAGCTTTCCGGCGATCGAAATACTCAACCCAGTCGAGCTCTCTTCCGTCAAACCAGGGGCCGTCGACACAGGCAAAAAGCGTCCGGCCGCCGACAGAAACCCGGCAGGCGCCGCACATTCCGGTTCCGTCAACCATGATCGGGTTAAGGTTTACCAGAGTCTTCAGCCCGAGGCGGGCGCCGGCCTCGGAGATCCTGAAAAGAAGATAGCTGCAGCCGATAACCAGAATCGCGGAAATCTCTGCCTGCTCACGTTGTATCCTCGCGATCAACCCGATAAGTTCTTCTTCCGCCTCCAGGCAGTTCTGCCGGAAAAACTCCAGAAATCTATCGGAATATTTCTTGATTCTTTCCACCCAGTAAAGAAAAGCCGGGCTCCTGGCTTCAGCTAAAAAAATTACCCGGTTGCCTCTTTCTTTAAGTTCTCTGGCCAGCGGATAAAGTCCGCCGATTCCATAACAGCCTCCGATCAGAACGACGGTTTCAGAAACCGGCAAATCGGGCGAACGGCCGAGCGGACCGGCCACACCTTCGACCAGATCGCCTTCCCGCAGGCTGGCCAGCTTTCTGGTGCTTGCGCCCAGATTAAGAAAAACTACCTCAACCGTTCCTCTTTCCCGGTCCCAATCAGCGATATTCAACGGAATTCTTTCTCCCCGGCTGTCAGGAATGACCATCAAAAACTGTCCGGCTCCGGCCGATGCGGCCACCTCCGGCGCTTCCAGCACCAGCCGGTGAACATTCGGGACGAGCCTTTCGGAAACCAGCACCCTGTTCATTTTTTAACCTTAATCGTAGCGCTGACAATTCCCTGATTGTATAGTTTCAATATAACCGAATCATCAAGAATCGGGAAAATCACCCCGCATCCGGGAAAGAGCTCCGGACTTAACCTGACTTCCAGCTCGAGCCTGCATTCCTCAGTTTCTAGAAAAACCTTCTGCCCTTCCTCAAACCCGAGAGAACGAGCCTGAGTTTCGTTCAGCCAGAGCCAGTCAGGGTCGCTGATTGCCCGGAAACTCTCCATCTCACCGGCAAAACTCACTCCGGAATAAACGTCGAGGTTGCGACCGACGATAATCGTAATACTGCCGGAATCGGAAGCCGGGAAAACACCTTTTTCGGGCTCTTCCGCCGCCGGCCGAAACGGCAGATAGGAAGCGGTAAATTCTTTTTCCGTCATCTCTTCTTTCAAGTAAAATTCCGGATGGTCTGCGGCCTCGCTCAACCTGACCGGGATTCTCTCTGCCAGATTGTTTAATATTTCCTCATCCGTCATATTCCATTGCCTTAATTCCTGTTTACCGGAATCAATTTTCTTAAACCTTCCTGTCGCATCTACAACAAGGGTATTTTCTTCGATAAACGTGGCTGAAGGTAGATAGACGTCAGCCAGCCCGGCTTCCGCCGTCCGAAATGGTTTCTGCACCACCAGAAATTCCGGCTTTCTCCTCAGCGGAAGATCTCCCAGAACATAGAGGAATTTAATTTTTCCCGCCTCTATCATCCGGTCAATTTCTTCCTGGCTTTCCAGTACCCTTAACTTAAATTTCTTTTTAAGCCTTTCGACCAGAAGAGCACCGGCTGCTGCCTGGACCGGTAAAAGCCCGGCTTCAAGTTTTAAGGCGAGATTCCAGAGAGCGGTTAAATTTTCTTCCGCAGCCGGCTGACGCAGGAACCTTTCTCCAAACAGAAAAAGCGACGGACTGGAAGAGAGAAGCAGGTCGACAGCCTTTTTTACTTTTCCCGGCTGAAGACCTGCTTCCCTGACCGCCCGGTCAACAGAAATTTCTTTGAGCCTTTCTAAAAATTCATGATAACCGCGATAAAAACTCAGCCCGGGCGCCGCCGTCAGCACCGTCCCGGTTATCGCCAGAAGCGCCAGGGCTTTTTTCTCTGGATGACACTTAAGATAAACCTCAGCCGTCCGGGCTGATCGGTTGGGCCCGGAATCCAGCACCAGCAATCCGGCTCCACTGTTCAGCGATTTCTTAATCTCCAGCCAGAGGGTCAGACCTTCCGAAAGAATATCCAGATCAACCAGGAAAAAGCTCTGAAACTTCGGCAACTCTTCCAGGTCGAGCCGGCGCGCGATGCTTATTCCCAGCCGCTCTTCTAAATCAGACAGCTTTCCATAAAAATCTCCGGGAGCCAGGTAAAAAAGATTTTTCACTCCGAGGGCTCCAGCCAGCGAATAAAAAGCCAGAAGGCTTTGAGCTGCGGCTAGGCCGGAAGAAACAAAAGCTATCTCTTCTGGCTTATACTTTCTGATTGCCTCAACCACAGCTGCCAGCGCCTGATCCAGGGAAGAGTCGCTCTGCCGGCCGTTCTGCCGGAGGATAGGGCTGGATGGTGGAAGCCGCCGGTTGAACAACTCCTTAAAGCCAAAACGTCCACGGGCGCAGGCCGCCCCCGGGGAAGCTGGCTTTATCCTTCTTATCGAGCCATCTTCGTGGAATTCCGCTCGAAGCTCGCAGGCCGAGCTGCATAGCTGACATATGAATGATTGTTCATATATTGAGTCTGCGGCAGCGGTGTAAACTCCTCTTTCGCTGAAGGCGGCCACCGGACAGACATCAAGGCAGGCGCCGCAGAAGCTGCATCCGGATTCCCGCAAACTGCGGTGGAAGAAGGTGTCAACAGCGATATTTTCTCCACGTCCGGAAAAGGTCAAAACGTTTTCTCCCCGGAGCTCGGCGCAGGCTCTAAGGCATCTTCCGCAGGTAATGCAGAGATTCGGGTTGTGAATTATAAAGGGGTCGGATAACCACAGCTGCCGGTTTCTGTCTTTATAATCATAGGGAATTTTTTTTATCTTCAAATACTCAACCACTTTCTGCAGCTCGCAGTCTCCATCGCGCGGACAGAAAACGCAGCCGCCCGTCTCCAGGGCTCTGGCCATGGTGACCTTAAGTTCCTTACAGACGTTCTTTTCCCGGCAGGCCAGACAGAAATAAGGATGTTCGCTCAGTATCAGCTCCAGGATAGCTCTTCTGAGTTCTTCCAGCTCGGGTGAACTGGTGATTATCTCCAGGCCTTCCTCCACCTTAACCTGACAGGCGGGCAAAGCCTGCGGTTTACCGGAAATCTCCACCAGACATAACCGGCAGGCAGTCCGGACCGGAAGTCCTTCCAGATAGCAGAGCGCCGGGATATAAATTCCGTTCTTTCTGGCGCACTCCAGCACGGTCATCCCGGGATTCGCTTCCACCATCAGGTTGTTGATTTTAATCCTGACTTTATCCACTGAACTCATCAACCTCACTCACCCTGGACTTTAACTTTTTTCCGGGGAATCTTCCTCACCGCTGAAAACCTGTCCAGACAGACAGAGTAACAGACTCCGCAACCGGTGCAGATATTTGCATCAATCTTCAGGTAACCATCTTCCAGCTCCACGATGGCACCCACCGGGCAGAATTTCAGGCACAGCTGGCAGAGAGTGCATTTCGAGCTGTCTATCTCGTAGCAGACAAGCGCCCGGCATACCCCGGACGGACATTCGTTTTCGATCACATGTTTTTCAAGTTCTTCCCTGAAATACCGGAGAGCGCTCAGAACAGGGTTGGGCGCGGTTCGGCCGAGACCGCAGAGCGAAGTTTCCTTCATCGTCCGGCCTATCCTTTCCAGAAGGTTCAGGTCTTCTATATCGCCACGACCATTCACCATCTTTTCCAGTATGTCCACCATTCTGGCCGTCCCCAGCCGGCAGGGAGCGCACTGTCCGCAGGACTCATCCCGGGCGAATTTCAGATAATAAAGAGCCAGATCAACGACGCAGGTGGAATCGTCGATGACGATCAGCCCGCCGGAGCCCATTATCGTTCCCGCTTCCTGCAGGCTTTCGTAGTCAATGGGCAGGTCGAAACGGGAAGCCGGCAGAAGACCGCCGGAAGGTCCGCCCGTTTGAACCGCTTTTATTATTTTCCCGCTGGCCGGGCCGCCGCCGATTTCCTCCACCACCTCGCTCACCCTGATTCCAAGAGGAACTTCCACCAGACCGGTCCGTCGAACCTGACCGACGAGCGAAAAAATTTTTGTCCCCCGGCCGGTTTGACTTCCCACCCGGGCAAACCAGGCCGGGCCTTCTTTGATGATTGGAGGAATGTTCGCCCAGGTTTCCACGTTGTTGATCACTGTCGGCCGTCCCCACAACCCCTTAACCACCGGGAATGGCGGTCTCTGGCGGGGAAAAGGCCTTCTTCCTTCGATTGAGGCAATCAGGGCGGTCTCCTCGCCGCAGACAAAAGCGCCGGCGCCTCTGACCAGTTCGAGGTGAAAAGAAAAACCGCTGCCGAGAATGTTCTCCCCCAGAAGGCCCGCCTCCCAGGCTGAAACCAGCGCTTTTTCCATCCTTTCTATCGCCAGCGGATATTCTTCTCTTACATAGACAAAACCTCTGGTGGCGCCGACGGCGTAACCGCCAATGATCATCCCTTCCACTATGCTGAAGGGGTTGCTTTCCATCAGTCCTCGATCCATGTAAGCGCCTGGATCCCCTTCGTCTCCGTTGCAGATAAGATACTTTTCCTCCCCTGGCGCTTCTCTGGCAAGCCGCCACTTCAACCCGGTGGGGAACCCGGCTCCTCCGCGTCCTCTGAGACCAGAAGCCAGAACGAGATTTACTATTTCTTCAGGAGATATTTCAAAAAGCGCTTTCTCCAGCGCCCGGAAGCCATCATGTTGAACATAACTGTCAAGACTCTCCGGGTCGAGGGTAAAATGCCGGTCGAGGAGGCGTCGAACCTGCTTCTTAAGAAAAGGAAGATCCTCCAGGTAAGGAAATATTTTTCCGTCAGCATCATCGGAATAAACCAGTTCGGGAACAATTTTCCCGCCGATGAGGGTATTTTCCACCACGAGTGGAACTTTTTCCGGAGTGAGATTCGGGTAGAAGATTTTCTCGGGAAAAATTACCGCATCCGGCTCAAACTGACAGAAACCATGGCAACCGGTTACCCGAAGCTCGACGGAACCTTCAAGCCCGCGCTTTTCTATCTCAAGCTCGAAAGCCTCAATCACTTCCACCGCGCCGGCCGCCCGGCCGCAGCTGGCGGCGGAAACGCTCACCAGATGTCTTTTCCGGCTCGAGGAGAGAAGATGTTCACGGTAGTTTCTAAGATCAGCAAGCGAGCGGAACCTTCTTTTATTCATCGTTTCCGGTATTTAGTTTTCCTGCAATTTCCGCCAGCTGATCAGCTCTGACCCGGCCGAAATACTTTCCGTTGACCACCACCACCGGAGCCAGCGCGCAGCAACCGAGGCAGTTGACCGTCTTCAAGCTCACCCCTTTTTCCAGCTTTTCCTGACCTGGCTTCATTCCCAGAAGCCCGGTCAATTCCTCCACCAGCCGGGATGAACCGCGAAGATGGCAGGCCGTGCCCTGACAGACTGTTATCTCATTTTTAGAGCCCGGCTCTGTTCTGAAAGCCGAATAAAAGGTCACCAGACCATAGATCTCGGACGCCGGAACAGCAAAATACTCCGCCGCCATCCTCTGAGCCTCTTCCGTCACCCAGCCAGATTCCTGCTGCACCCGATGCAGGAAAAGCATCAGGTATCTTTTCTCTGGCGGCAGGACACTCAGAAGAGCTCTGACTTTTTCTCTTTCATCTTCCTTATTTTTCATGGCTGAGAAAATCCGTATGGTTAAAGACAATTTTTCCGTCGACCATCGTCAGCAAAACTTTTGTCTTTATTATTTCCGCCGGAGGTATCCGGAAAATATCGCGGTCGAGCACCACCAGGTCGGCCAGCCGTCCAGGCTCGATCGTCCCTTTTTCCTTCTCGGAAAATTCAGCCAGAGCGGCGTTGATGGTATAAGCCCTTACCGCCTGCTCGACAGAAATTTTTTCTTCCGGTATCCACCCTTCAGGGTTTTTGCCGTCAAGAGTCTCTCTGGTGACGGCGGCATAAATTCCGGCCAGAGGGCTGAGAGGGGCTACCGTCCAGTCAGAACCGAAAACAAGGATTGCTCCGGCCTTCTGAAGCGAATTGAAGGAGTAAGTGGTCCTGGCTCTTTCCGCACCTATCTTTTTCTCCGCCCAGCAGCCATCGTCTATCGCATGGTACGGTTGAACGGAAGCCAGAATCCTCAGCCGCCCGAATCGCTCTATGTCGCTCTTTCTCAGGTGCTGACAGTGTTCGATGCGCCAGCGCCGGTCCCCGGAAGGATTTTCTGAAATTATTTTCTCCATAATGTCAAGGATGATGGCGTTAGCCCTGTCTCCGATGGCGTGGATGGCCACCTGAAGACCGGCCTGATCAGCCTGACGCAGTCTCTTTTCCATAATGCCTTCCGGAAACATATGGGAAGCCAGCAACCCGTAAGCCTGCGAATTGTCTGAATACGGCTCAAAGAAAAGAGCGGTGCTCGAACCGAGGGAACCGTCGACAAAACCTTTCAGCCCGGCCAGCCGCAGAAAAGGATGACCGAAACCCGATTTAATTTTAAGACGCAGAAAATTCTCAATCTCCGTAATCGGGAAATAAACATAGAGCCTGGCCGTCAACTCTCCAGCCCGCAGAAGCTCCTGGTAAATTTCAAAACTCGAGGCATTCGACATATCATGAATGGAGGTGACTCCATTTGCGGCCGCTTCCCGGAGAGCTGCCCTGACCGCCTCCTTCTTTTCTGCCAGCGAAGGTTCAGGAATTACCCGGTAAACCAGGTCGGCCGCAGCGTCTTTCAAAATCCCCGTAGGCTCGCCGGTGACCGGATCCCTGACTATTTCTCCGCCGGGAGGCGAAGGGGTCTTGCGGTCTATCCCGGCCAGCTTCAGGGCCAGGCTGTTTACCAGCACCATGTGCCCGTCAAAACGGTTGAGGCAGACCGGATGTTCCGGGGTTACCGGGTCTATCCAGTCCTTAGAAGGGAGAACCGGCGGGGAGAACTGTTCATGATCCCAGTCACCGTTAAGAATCCAGGAGCCCGGCGGTAGTTCTTTCGCTCTGGCCTCAATCCGGCTGACAAACTCTTCCCGGCTCCGGCAATCGCGAAGTTTCACCGAGCGCAGCGCCAGACCACCGTTCAGAAAATGAGTGTGCCCGTCGATAAATCCCGGCAGCACTCTTCTTCCTCCCAGATCTATGATCCTGGTTTCCGGACCTGCCAGTTTTTTAATCTCCTCGTTACGACCCGATTTGATTATTCTGTTCTGGACTATGGCCAGAGCCTCCACTTCAGGAGACGAAAGCGAACCCGTCCAGATTTTTCCGTTTATCAGGATTACTTCTGCCATTTTTCCTCCGGATTGACTGCAGGCGGTGAAAAGAAAAATTTTGCCTGTTATTATTAAGGCTATGAAAAAGAATTTTTTCATGGTCCTTAATTTCAGATGCCCTTCTCCCTTAACTTCAACTTTAAGTTTATCATCTGCCTTTCCAGAAAGTGTCATCTTGCGCGCTTACTAACATCATATCTCTTAACCAGGTTGTTTTCATCCTCTTCCTTCAGCCTCCGGCTGGACCTTGAGCTCCACCGCCGACAGGTCTTCCGGAATAAAAAGACGGCCTGAGTAATTCTTTCTGATCTCCGCTTCAATTTCAGAGAGGCTGAAACCGAGGTCGCTGAAAAAATGGCAGGGTATGAGAAATTTAATTCCTGATTTTTCTGCTGCCTCTCCCAGCTCCAGCGAATGGCTGTGCATCGTTTTCAGAAACGGCATTGCTTCAAAATAGCGAGACGGAGTGCTGCAATCGTGGATCAGACAACCTGTCCCGGCGGCCATTTCCAGAAGCGGCTGATGGAGCGGCGTGTCTCCGGAATAAACGACCTTCCCTTCAGGTGTCTCCAGCCGGAAAGCCAGTGAAGAGGAATGATGCGGCACCGCCATCCCGGTAACTCTGATTTCCGGAAGGAGCTCGACGTTCTTCCCGGATTCCAGCGGAAAAGGCTCCAGCCGGAACCTGATTTTCTCCTTTCTTAACCCGAATAAATCCAGAAGCCGCAGGCAGAATTCCACCGCCTCCGCCGACCCGACCAGGGGAATGGTTTTTTCCTCGAGCATCAGGCTGTGGACCAGAGCCGGCAGACCGTAAACATGGTCAGCATGTACATGGCTTATGAAAACAGCGGTAAGTTCTTCCGGCCGGTGACCGGAACTGAATATCTTGCGAGTGAGAGAGCCAGGAGAATCAAAAAGGAAAAGCTGCCCGGCTGTTTCCATCAGAAAACTGGTGTTGTCGCGCGAAGCGGTCGGCACTGCCCCGCCGGTTCCAAGAAAAGCTATCTTCATAATTTTCCTCAGGAAATTTAGAAAGAGTTTTTATAAAAAATTTTCACGAATAAATCAACCTGCCAGAAAAACCCGGGGCAAAAAATTTCGGTGAAATAAGCCTTAATAAAGGTCAGGAAAGACAGCGATCGATTATCTGCCGGCAGTGAAGGAAGACCCTGTCGCGGCAAAATCCGGAGTAGAAAAATTGAGGCAAAGTCAGACAGCGATTTTCCCGGCGATTGTTCCCGCAAATGATTTTTCAGACAGAAGGAAATTGACAGCCTGAGTTGCTTGAGGTAAATTTTAGGCTTGTTTTTTGATAAATTTTTCAAGCCAGGAAAAAATGGAAACCAGAAAACTCCGGGTTTCCTCCCCCGGACGAATTTGCCTTTTTGGAGAACATCAGGATTACCTTGACCTGGATGTTATCGCCGCTGCCATCAGCCTCAGGTTCCAGGTGGAAGGCAAACCCCGTCCTGACAGCAAATTTCGCCTGAACCTGCCTGATACCGGCGAACAGGAAGAGTTTATTCCGGAAGGCCAACTCCCCTACCTAAAGCCGAGACATTATTTGAGGAGCGCGGTGAATTTGATTCTCCGCCTTGGAGGCCGTTTTTCCCACGGCTGGGAGATAAACATGCACGGCGAGATACCCATCAACGCAGGGACCTCAAGTTCCTCAGCGATGGTGGTAGCCTGGACGGCATTTCTGCTCGAAGTTAGCGGGCAGCAGAAACTCGCGGCTGATCCGGAAAAAGTGGCCGAGCTCGCCCACCGAGCTGAAGTTCTGGAATTTCGTGAACCCGGGGGGAAAATGGACCATTACACTTCAGCCCTTGGCGGCACCCTCTGGATACAATTTTCCGGTGGGCTCAAGATAACCAGGCTCAGTTCACCCCCGGGAATGTTTGTCCTCGGCGATTCCCTGGAGAAAAAGGACACGACCGGGACTCTGGGTTCAGTGAGGGAAAGGGTGACCGCCGGGATCAGGATACTCCGTGAGGAAAACCCGGAGGTTGACCTGAAAGTCATCACCGAGGCTGAATTCCTGCAACTCAGCCGGAAACTGCCTCCGGAAATAAGAAACCCGCTTCACGGCGCCATTCTCAACCGTGACCTGACAAAAGAGGGGCTGAGAATTTTTCAGGCGGAAACCTTTGATCAGGAAGAATTCGGCCGGCTGTTGAACGAACATCAGAAGGTTCTCAGGGAGCTTGTGTGTATTTCTACCCCGAAGATTGACCGGATGCTCCGGGCAGCTCTGGATAAAGGAGCGCTCGGCGGTAAAATCAACGGTTCGGGCGGCGGCGGCTGCATGTTCGTCTATGCCCCCGAGGATCCAGAAAAAGTCGCCCGGGCCATCAAAGAATGCGGAGGCCGACCTTACCTTGTCAGGATCGATTCAGGACTGCGGATAGAACGATTTTCCTGAGCCCATTAAATAGACAAACCATCAATTTTTTGTAAAATATTTATTGACATCGCTGGTTTTTACTCAATTTGATTCTTGGCAGCGGAGATTTTTATCAGAAAGTGAGGAGGACAGATGATTGAAGCCACCAGAATAAGAAAAGGAATGATCATCAAACATGAAGGCCAGCTCTACCGGGTCCTCGATTATCAGCTCATCACCCCGGGTCGCTGGAAAGCCATGGTGCAGACAAAACTGAGAAACCTCAAAGATGGTACCCAGACAGAATATCGCTTCCGTTCGGAAGAAAAAGTGGAACAGGCCTACCTGGAAGAAGTCGAAGTCGTTTATCTGTACCGGAGCGGAGACGAATTCTACTTCATGAACCTCCAGACCTATGAACAGATCAAGCTAGACCTGGAGGCCATCGGCGAAGGGGTAAATTACCTGCTTCCTGACATGACTCTGACAATTGAATTTTACGAAGGCCAGCCGGTTGGAATACATCTGCCGAACACGGTTGACCTCAAGGTTATAGAAACCGAACCGGTGTTGAAAGGAGCCACCCAGACAGCCACCACCAAGCCGGCAAAACTGGAGACCGGTCTGGTCATTCAGGTGCCACAATTCATAAAGGAAGGCGACGTCATCCGGGTGGATACCCGCGAGGAAAAATACCTGGAAAGAGTCAAAACCGGATAAAGCAGTAATCAATCGCCATAGGCGATTTGATGGGGTGGGTTATCTATAGCAAATTTTAGTTTTTCCACAGGAAAATTTGCCTGCTCAGAACAACCAGCCGCTACTCTTAAACCCGGATAGCTTTCTGTGGCAAAAGTCCAAAATCCCGGCTAAAAGCGGTGCTGGTAAATCCCCACATTGCCAAAGCTGTCCTTAACTCTGATCACCAGCAGATTGTCCGAACCGGCAGGAACATTAACTGTGAAGCGGAAGCTTTCGCTGCGAGAATCGCAGATGCCGTCCACCGGAAAAACCACCTGCCAGTCTCCGGGTTTTATCAGATATTTAACCTCTTCGATGTAGGAATAAGAATCTTCAGCCAGAAAACTTACCTCAAGGCCGTCGCGCACCGCGGTCGCCTGAAAATTTTTTACCTGCGGAGGAGCATTATCTATCACCAGCGTCTGACTGACCTTTTCGGTTTTCCTTTCAGTTCCCGGAGGATTTGAGGGCAGGTCGGAAGCCTCCACCTTCAACCAGTAAGTGCCATCCGGAAAATTTCTGGTGTCAAAAGAAAAGATCTTACCGCTGGTTTTTTCCCGCATAAGCCGCCAGACATTATCTCCCTCTCTTTGAACATAAACATTAAAAATCAGATTATCTTGATTCTCATCCGAAGCTTCCCACTTTATCGTCCTGAACCCCTGACGTTCGGCTTTCTTCGGAGAAAGATAAACTTCCTCCTTGCCTTTCCTGGAAAGGCCTTCAAACGAAGATTCATCCAGGCCGAGAATGACTTCTTCATTTTCCATTGGTTTTAAGAAAACCTGATTCGGCGGGAGCACTTCCAGCTTCTCGATAACCGGAGCCACGTTCGCCTGAAGGTAGAAAACGATGATTCTCTGAACGCGCGGCGCCTGCTGTCCGCTCTGGCTCTTGAGGCTGACCTTCAGCTGGAGAAAGCGCCCCCGGGGACTTAGAATTTTCTCATCCGGACGGCTGTAAGGCGGAGACCAGTCAGACCAGGTATCGTCAGGCTCACCCGTATTTCCGGTTCTCGACTGCACCTGAACCGAGGCTCCCGACGGGAGCTCAGCCTCCCAGCTGATCCTTCCCCAGCTGGAAATTATTCCTGCATCGAGCACCGGGCTGAGATATTCCCCGGCGAAGCTCTGCCCGAGCTGGAGCTGACCGAACAGGCAGGGATTGTTTCCGAGAAGGTGAATTTGTTTATCGAACTGATATAGCGCAAAAATCTGCTCCGAGCTTTCCTGAGTGAGTAGTTCCACCCCGCCCTGACGATCCAGGGCGTAAAGGCGTCCGCGGTTTCCCGTCCCCATTATCAGTTTCTGCGCCCCGGCATCATAGATAAGTCCGTAAACCATTTCTTCGGTTGAGTTCCAGAGCCTTTTAGCCAGGCCATCCGGCGCAATCTGAAACACCGCGCCCTGCCGGGTTCCGGCACCGGCTCTGCTCTCAGGTGAATCAGCTATGGATAGCGGTTCATCAATCTCCTCAGCCAATCTCACTTCAGAAACTTCCACGCTGACCTCTGTTTCGGTTTTGCTCCTGGCGGAAGTATCTTTTGAAGTAACCGTGGAGGTTTTTCTCGAAGGCTGACCGCTCCCCGAAATATAGATGTAACCGTCTGCGCCATAGACCACATTCCTTATTTCTTCGTACCCTGAATCGAAAAGAACACTCGCCCGGCCGGAAGAAGAAATTTTATAAAGCCGACCAGGTCCGCCGCTTCCGGCCAGAAGGTCTCCCGCGGGGGTTTTCACAAGACATAATATGTGATTATCTCTTGCCCGGTAAATAAGCCTGCCGGCTCCCGCCGGGTTGATTTCGTACACTCCGCCGCTTTCCCCGACGGCTGCCAGCAGATTTCCCCCTTCAACGAAGAGCAGCTGCCAGATGTATTTTGATTGCGGGTTGAAAAATTCTTCTCCCCTTCCTCTTCCTGTAATTTTATAAATTTTACCGTTCGGTGAGGTGCCGGCGTAAAGCACCCCTTTAGAATCGACGGCCAGAGCAGTCACGTCGAGTTCAGCCGTCTGAAAATACAATTCTGCTTTTTTATCGCGGTTGATTCGATAAATTTTCCCCCCGTGACCGGTGCCCAGAAAGAAGCTGCCGTCGGGCGCTTTAGCCAGCGAAAGGTAGAATTCTTCGGTCGGAAGATCCATCTTTTCCACTTTTGGACCGATCGACAAAATTCCATCTGAAGTCAGAGAGGTTCCGGAAAATTTTCCGCGAAGAAAATCTTCCCTCGACCGAAGTTCCCATTTCCTGGGAACCACTGCCTGCAGCTGGCTGACCGCCAGAAGCACAGCAATAAATTTAATCAGCGGTAAAAGTCTTTTTTTCATTTCTCTTCGCATCCTTTCCGGTTTGAAATTTATTAATTTATCTTTCGGAGATCGCTACTTCTTTATTCTTACCGGAACGGTCACCGCCCCGCGAAAAACATAGGGCACCGGAAGCTGATATTCAATCAGGGTTGAGCGGCTGATCTCCGTCAGACCGGGAGTGGAGGCCCGGGGAGAAAGAAACATATTTTTAATACTCGGTGGAAGGTTAGGAAGCTCCTCACCTTTAAGAAAGAGCCCTGGCCTCGGGGCGACCACCTTGAAATAAATTCGGTTGTTTTTCCTCAAATTGCCCAGCAGCCTGATCAGCTGGTCCAGGCTCCTCGGCTGGAAATCCTGCATCCGGTAAAGGCTTCGTTCGAGCTGCTGAATGTAGCTGGCTTCCGCCACCACCAGCTGAAATTCACTTCCTGGAGGAAGCGAAGGCGTCAGAAATTCCACCTCCTCACTCTTGAGCTCGTTGTTGTACGTCCGGAAGTAGGTTTTAATTTTGATCACTTCGCCAGGTTGAACTTCATACCTGTCCAGCAGCACTTTTTCCAGATTGGCAATCCTGGGCTGCTCCACCACCCTGATTTTCACTTCTATTTGATTTATAGTGAGATCTTTATATTCGTTGTTCTTCAGCATATAAACGACAGCTGCCACCAATCCAGAAAGGCCGGTGCTGGCCGTGTCCATGTTTCCACTGAAAAGGTCTTCCAGATGAACCGTCCTGGCGCCTTCCAGGAAAATATCGGCTTCAAAATCTGCTGAAAGCTGGCCATACGAACGCTCTTCGGAGGTGAGCAGGGTATACAGAATCATATTTATCAGGGTCGGGGTCAGGACCTGGTCGTTCACCAGTTTCAGTTTGAATTGTTTCCTAACGACCGGACTTTCCTGAAGCTCAATGTTAAGAGGAATATAACGCGGAAGGGTTCCAGTTTCAGCCAGAAGACCGCTCGTGCGATCCTGCACTACCCGGCCGATCAACTTTCCGGTTGAGGCCAGCTTGAAAGAACTCTGCAGGCTGGGAACGACCGTCATTACCTCTGCTGTGGTCAGCCCGTAATCGACAGGTCCGAGATTATAAAACGGATGTCCGAGAGCGAGTATCTTCTGCCCGTCCACATAGGTAACCGTCCCGACAGCCGTCAGGTCCAGGTCGCCTGAAATAAGCTGAATGCCGACAGCCTGACCTTCACTCAAAGATATCGGCTCAGGTTTAAGCTTCAGGGTTTGAGGCGAACTCGCTCCGATTCCGAGAACTGGCTGAAAGTTATGCTGGCTGAAAAAATTTTGAAATTGCCGAAATGATTTTTCGGAAAAACCGGAGAATATAAGGGGAATTTTTACCGGAATGAAAGCCTCATTAAAACCCGGGCTCTCCGCCCTCTGCCAGCTCTTTTCCGCATAAAACCGGCCGAGTTGTTCCTGGCTGTATTCGCTCAGATTTATCTCAAAAGGCCCACCAGCCGGTCTTCTTACGCTCTCAGAAGATCTGGCGAGAGCCAGCATTTCTTCAATCGGTGTGATGCCGGCTATGGCTTCCCGGGCAAAAGCGTAACTGAAAGCCACCGCCCCGATGAGCTGACCGTCGATGTAAACCGGGCTGCCGCTCATACCGGCCACCACTCCGGTGTTTTCCAGGCCGAGCCCCTGCAGCCTGGCCAGAATCACATTCCGGCGGGGCTGGACGTTTTCCATAATCCCGAGAATTTCCACCTGAAATTTTTCAACCTTCTGCCCGGCAAAAACGCTGCGCCCCTCTCCTTTCATCCCGGGCTTCACCTGCGACAGAGGCATGATGGCGGTCGGGCCGGCTTCGACCGGAAGTGAAAGGGCAGCCAACAAGACAATAACAATTGAAACAGCGAAATAAATCCTCACTCTTTTTACCTGAGAGCTAAATGACATTCCAGACCCCTAAGGGTAACGATGCTCAGGGTATTATCCCGAGCGCCCGACCGCATTTTTCAAACGCGGCCAGAATCAGTTGCAGTTCTTCATCGGTATGAATGGCAGAATAACTTGTCCTGATAAGAGCCTGGCCGGGAGGTACAGCCGGGTGGATAACCGGAGTGGTAAAAATTCCTTCATCCCTCAGGGCCTTCCACATGGCAAAGCATTTTTCATCGTCACCGATGACAATCGGAATAATTGGCGTCTGGCTTGGACCGGTGTTGAAGCCCAGTTTCTGGAAGCTTTCTCTCATAAAATTAGTCACCTGCCACAACCTTTCTCTTCTTTCAGGCTCATTTTCGATGACTTCCAGCGCAGCCAGCACAGTGGCCACAGAAGCCGGGGTGGCTGCAGCGCTGAAAATCAGCGAGCGCGCATGGTGTTTGATGTAATTAACCACTTTTCTGGCGCCGACCACAAATCCCCCGATTGAGACGAAAGATTTGCTGAAGGTTCCCATGATCAGGTCAACTTCATCTTCAAGGCCAAAATGTTCGGCCGTCCCGCGTCCATTTTTGCCGAGCACTCCCAGACCATGGGCATCATCAACCATTACCCTGGCTCGATACTTTTTCGCCAGCGAAACAACGCCGGGCAGGTTGATGATGTCGCCCTCCATGCTGAACACACCATCCACCACAATCAATTTGCCTTTATTGTCGGGAATTTCCGCCAGAACTCTTTCCAGATCCTCCATATCATTATGCTTGAATTTCTTCACTTCTGCCCTGGACATGCGGCAGGCATCTATGATGCTGGCGTGGTCCATACGGTCGGTTATGACCACATCATCCTTTCCGGCCAGTGCTGTGATAATTCCCAGATTGGTCTGATAGCCGGTGGAAAAAGTCACCGCCGCTTCTTTTTTCATAAACCTGGCCAGTCTTTCTTCAAGGATTTCATGAAGGTCGATAGTCCCGGTCAGAAAACGTGAGCCGCAGGTAGCCACTCCATATCTGTCGATGGCCTCTTTGGCCGCCTGCTTGACCTTCGGGTGGTCAATCAGTCCGAGATAATTGTTCGAACCGGTTAAAATCATCTCCCGGCCTCTAACCTTCACTCTGTTACCCCTGGCTTCAGATATCGGGGTAAAGTAAGGATAAAGACCAGCCGCCATAACCTCTTCGTCGCGAGTAAACTGGTAGCACTTGTCAAAAATGTCCATCTTTTCCTCCTGAAATCTCACCTGAATTGTTTCCTCAGGCTCATTATTATTTAAGTTTTTTACCAAATCTTTTTCAAGCCGGATTGACCGTTCGTCGCGCCTGTTCTAAAATCTCCACATGATTTCCCTGGTCACCGGAGCTACCGGCTTTATCGGCAGCCGTCTCGTCGAAAACCTTCTTGACCGGGGCCATCAGGTTTATGCCCTTGTCCGCAACCCGGCGCGACTTAACTGGCTTCAGTCAGCCTCCGGCTTAACCCTGCTCAGAGGAGACCTTTTCTCCCTGCCGGAGCTTCCGGCCAACCTGGAAGTAGTGTTTCACCTGGCTGGCCTGACCAAAGCTCTGTCAAAACGCGATTATTATACAGTAAATCAGGAAGGCACGGCAAGCTTGCTGAAAAAACTCGAACAGAGCGGATTGAGTCCGCGGTTCGTCCACCTGAGCAGCCTGGCCGCAGGCAGTCCTTCAATCGGCGGGAAACCGGCTTCAGAAGACGATCCACCATCCCCCGCTTCCCCTTACGGTCACAGCAAACTTCTGGCAGAAAAAGAAGTTCTGGCCAGAAAAGACCGGATGGAAGTAATTATTCTGAGAGCCGCAGCCATCTATGGACCGCGGGATCAGGACTTCCTTCAGTACTTTCAATCGATAAAAAAAGGCTGGCTGCCGACCTTCAGCCGTCCTTTGGTCATGAGCCTCTGTTATGTGGACGACCTGGTCAGGGCGATGATTGTGAGTGCCACGGCATCCGTGGAAAGTGGTAGGATATATAACGTGGCTGACCCGGTTCCCCGCACCTGGGAAGAAATAGGGCTGGAAGCTGCGCGCATTCTCAAAAAGAGAGTAAGAATAATTAAATTTCCACTCTGGACGGTCAAAATGGCTGCCGGAGCTTCCGAAGTTTTTGCCAGGATTTCAGGCAAGCCCAGCCCGCTTAATCTCAGCAAATATCAGGAGCTGGAAAAATCAGCCTGGGTGGCTGACGTCAGCAAAATAAAAAAGGAGCTGGGGTTTGAAACCGTCTGGCCTTTTCCACGAGCGATGGAAATTACCATATCCTGGTATCTGGAAAACGGATGGCTTTAAGAATTCTCTTTAATATTTCCACTTTTTCTGATAAAAATTTAATTCCCTAAATAAATAACAGGAGTCATAATAAATGGCAGAGATCAGAACAGTTATAACAGGAATCGGGCATTATGTGCCTCCGAGGGTGGTCACCAATTTCGACCTGGAAAAGATGATGAACACCTCCGATGAGTGGATCAGGGAAAGAACGGGAATTATCGAACGCCACTGGGTCGAGCCAGGGGTCGGCACCTCGGACCTGGCAACAGAAGCGGCTATCAGAGCTATTGAGAACGCCGGCATAGACAAATCTGAAATTGATTTCATAATAGCCGCCACTCTTTCCCCTGACCATTATTTCCCTGGAATCGGAGTGATGGTCCAGGCGAAGCTGGGTCTGGGAGAAATCGGTGCCCTGGACGTAAGAAATCAGTGCTCGGGGTTCATCTACGCGCTCTCAGTGGCTGATCAATACATCAGGACCGGCACCTATAAAAAGATCCTTCTGGTGGCGGCCGAAGTTCAATCGTCCAACCTGGACTTCTCGGATGAAGGGCGGGACATGGCTGTTCTCTTCGGGGACGGCGCCGGAGCCGTCATTCTCGAACCGAACACTTCAGGCGACGGCCGCGGTGTTCTCTCCTGCCACCTTTTCTCAGACGGTCGGTTTGTCAGCGAGCTGTGGATGGAAAAACCATCATCCAGAGACAATCCCACCTTTCAGCCCGAGTTTTTCGCCCAGGGCAGATTTTATCCCAGGATGAACGGGAGGGTAGTGTTCAAGAATGCCAGCGAGAAAATGCCCCAGGCGGTGCTTTATGGTTTGAAACAGCTGGGGTTGACCGTAGACGACATAGACTATCTTATTCCCCATCAGGCCAACGACCGGATTTCTCAGATGGTGGCCAGAGGACTGAAAATTCCTGAAGAGAAGGTGATTAGAAACATAAGCCGGTACGGTAACACCACGGCCGCTTCTATCCCGATTGCTCTTTCGGAGGCAGTTCAGGAAGGTCGGATAAAACCAGGCATGCTGATTGCGCTGACCGCTTTTGGAGCCGGCTTCACCTGGGGTTCAGCCTTTATTCGGTGGTAAAATGTTTTTGGTGATTGATATTAAAAATAAAAATATGTTATTCTAATATTTTGAAAACGAATGAGGCTTTTGCCGGTTAATAAATCGTAGGAGGTATCAGGAATGAAGAAGAGAACACTTTTTACCCTGGCCTGCACTCTATTCATTCTTTTTCTGCCACTCGGGCAGGCCATAGCCCAGAGCTCGGAGGACGCCAAATTCCAGAAGGTTCTCGAAACTTATCTCGACGAATACTGGAAATTTTATCCGACCCAGGCCACCATCGCCGGCTACTATAAGTACAACGACCGTCTGGAAGACCCGAGCGAAGCCGCTGTCGATAAAAGAGACGAGATTCTCAAAAAAATAAACAGCGACATAATCAAGATCGACCGGGCAAAACTTTCCTCCGAAAATCAGCAGGCGTTGAACATCCTCTTTGATTACATCGACCTGGAGTTTGTCAACCTGGAAAACCTGCTTCCCTGGGATTACAACCCGCTTTTTTATAACAACATTATCATTAACAGCATCCACTCCCTTCTGACAAAAGATTTTGCTGCTATTGATGCCAGAGTTCGCAGCGCCACGGCCAGGCTCAAAGCGATGCCCACACTGTTAAAAAGAGCCAGAGAGAACTTAAAAACACCGGCTCAGATCTACACCGAAACCGCCCTGAAGCAAATCCCCCACATCATCAATTTTTACAAAAATGAAGCGCCCGCTCTGGCTGAAGGCGCTTCCGCTCCGGTGAAGGATGCTTTTATAGCCGAGCTCAACAGGGTGATCCCGTTGCTTGAAGATTATCAGAGATTTCTCCAGGCTGAAATCCTTCCTAAATCCACGGGCAATTTCCGTCTCGGGCCTGAGGTTCACCGCCGGATGATCCAGAGACTCTCCGGTTCAGCCATCAGCCAGGAAGAACTGGCAGCCCGGGCTCAGACCGACGTGAAGAACATCCGGCGCGAAATGTTTCTGGTCTGCATTCCGCTGCATAAAATGATGTACCCGGAGATCGATATCGAGCAGATCCCCGGAGATAATCCTGATGTTATCTGGAACAAAGTTATTAAAAACGTCTTTGATAAAATCAAAGATTTCCGTCCGAGCAGAGAAGAACTGATCAGCAGAATAAGCGCTTCGGCTGAAAGCATCAAGAAGTTTAATCAGCGGATAAACCTTTTCCCTGTTCCCGAAGAAACCCTGGAAATTAAGAGTATGCCGGGCTATTTTGCCGGGCTGTCTGCCTTCAGGTTGACCGGACCCGGTGCCTATGATACCGGTAGTCAGTACATCCTGGAAATTGCCCCTGTTCCGGAAGACTGGTCCGAGCAGAAAATCAACAATTATCTCGAAGAGTATAACGACTACTATCTGGAAGTGTTGACTGCTCGGAACGTATTTCCAGGAAGCTTTGTTCCCCTGGCTCTAACCAGAAAAGCTTCCAGTCTGGTGACCAAATTATATCCAAATCCGGCACTGCTGATGGGCTGGCCCATCTATGTCCAGGAGCAGATTATTTATTCAGGTTACGGAAATTACGACCTGAGACTCAGATTAAATCAGCTCAAACTTATGCTGAAAACAGTGATGGATTTTCAGATGGACCTCAACATACATCAGGGTGGAATAACCAAAGAACAGTTCATGAGATACCTGACCGTTACCGGCTTCCAGACTGAGGCCGAAGCTGAAAGGAAATGGGAATATCTGGTGCTCAATCCGGGTTCCGGCGCTCTTCCCTACATCGGTCTTCAGGAAATCCTCGACCTGGAAAAAGACGCCCAGAGAACCAAAGGAGATGCTTTCAACCGGGTTGAATTCATAAAGAAACTGCTCTCGAACGGCGCCCTGCCGCCAATACAGTTGAGATCCCGAATACTTAACTGATGAAATGAAAAAAAGAGGAGGGCCTGAAAAAAGCCCTCCTCTTTTTTTATAATTGCCCTGATATCAGAAAATAACCCGAAAAGGCGTTCAAATAGAAATGAGTATTTCTGTTTCCCTGGTGGATTCTCATGCTCATCTTGATATGCAGGAGTTTAATCCTGACCGCCAGGAGGTAATTGAACGCGCGCGACAGTCCGGCATCCACCGGATACTCTGCCCGCTCGACCTCTCTTCTGAGGAAAGCCTGCGAATCGGATTTGAGCTAAGCCAGAAAAACCCTGACATTTTGCTGGCGGCCGGAATTCATCCTCATCAGGCCAGTCAGTTGAAAACGCATCATCTTGATAATCTTAAAAAACTCGTTAAAGAAAATAAGATCCTGGCTGTGGGAGAAATCGGTCTCGATTTTCACTACAACTTTTCACCGCGGGATAAACAGCTGGAAGCCTTTAAGCTCCAGCTTGAGCTCGCCGTCGAGCTCGGACTTCCGGCGATCATCCACAGCCGGGAAGCGGAGAAAGAACTTCTGGAATTGATTCCAGACACAGGATTTTCTCCTGGAGGGATCCTTCATTGCTTCACAGAATCCTTCGAAACCGCCAGAAAGATGATAGACAGGGGTTTTCTTATCTCCTTTTCTGGCATCCTGACTTATCCGGGCGCTGAACAGATCAGAGAGACCGCCAGAAAACTGCCTCTCGACCGCTTGCTGGTGGAAACAGACTCGCCTTACCTGACTCCTCTCCCGGAAAAGAAGAAATACAGGAGAAATGAACCCGTTTTCATCTTATCCACCGCCCGGCTGCTGGCTGAACTGCACAAGATAACCTTAGAAGAACTCGCAGAAATAACCGGAGCCAGTTTTTCCCTTATCCTTAAATTGAAAAAACATACTCCTGATGTTAAGATGTAATAACTCAAGACAATAGCTCTAATTATGACAGGAAGTTTTTTGCTGCCACAACCGCCAGAAAAGATACCGGAACTTGAAGAGATTTTTCTCCCGGTAAAAAAAGACCTGGCCTCGGTAGAAAGGATGCTCCGGAGCTGGCCGAAAACCACTCCGCTGGTTTTGCGTCGTCTGACCGCTGGAGCCATCAACCGCCGGGGAAAACTGATCCGTCCGGGCATTCTACTGCTCATCGCCGGTCATCTTGGAGTCAGCCAGAAAAAAAGAGCGGCAGTTCTGGCCGCAGCTGTGGAAACCATGCATTTAGCCAGCTTGATTCATGACGACATAATCGACCACTCAACTTACCGCCGGGGGGTGAAGACGGCACTGGAAAAATTCGGGCCTGATTTCAGCCTTCTTCTTGGAGATTTTCTGTTCATCCGTTCGCTGGCAATTTCATTTTCTGTAAAAGACCCTGTTATCACGGCTCTCCTGGCTGAAGCTGCGAGGGAGATGATCGAGGGAGAAACGGAAGAACTGGCCAGCAGTTACAACTTCAACCTCAGCCAGAAAAGATACATGAAAATAATCGCGAAAAAGACGGCCAGTCTTTTCCGCGCCACCTGCAGGTTAGCCTGCCGGCTGGGGGAAGCTTCTTTAAGGGAAACGAGAGCCCTGGAAGATTACGGTTTTAACCTGGGTCTGACATTTCAAATAATAGACGATCTGCTCGATATCACAGGCAACCCGAAAAAAACAGGTAAGCCCGTTTTTTCTGACCTTAAAGAAGGGAGAATAACTCTGCCCCTGATCATCGCATTGAAAAGATCAGATGACCGGGGCAAAGAAGAATTAAAAAGGCTTCTGGAACATTTCAAAAACAACCCGGAACCGGAAATTCCTGGTCTGATACTGAACTGGCTCAAAAAAAGCGGAGCTCTCCAGGACACCTTAAACCAGGCTTCTATCCAGGCTGAAAAAGCCAGAGCCTCTCTCAAAATCCTGAACCCGACAGCACACAGAGAATCTCTGGCCAGATTAATTGATTTTGTCCTCTGGAGAAATAATTAGGGAGAATTTATCGGCAATGATTGAAACCGAGGTTAAGATAAAAATTTCTGACATAAAAGAAACCAGAAAGAAGCTCCTGTCCATAGGCTGCCAGGTGGATCGCGAGTTCTATCGAGAACACAACATATTTTATGATTTTGCTGACGGAAGGCTGGAGAAAAGCCGGCAGGCCCTGCGCTTGAGGAGGATTGAGCGCAAGGCATTTCTTACCTTCAAGGGACAACCGCAAAAGTCCAGGTCGTTCAAAGTCCGGGAAGAATACGAAAGCGAGGTTAAAAATTACAGGCATATAAGAAAAATACTCAAAAAACTCGGTTTAAGACCGACTTTTGAATACCGGAAGAAGAGAATGCTTCTGCGCTGGGGCAGGGTAAAAATCTGCCTGGATATCACCGAAGTCGGCAATTACCTTGAACTTGAAGGGAAAAGAAGCGATATCGTCAAATTAGCCCGGCAACTCGGCTATTCAAGAAAAGATTTTATCAAACTGGACTATGTGCAGATGATCAAAGAAAAAAGGCAGCAGAATCAGAGTTCTTCTTCATCAAAATCCTCTTCCTCTTCTTCCTCTTCTTCTGGAAACTCTTCGAGTTCCTCTTCGGAAAATTCTTCCTCGAGCTCTTCCGGTTCCTGACCTTCGTATTCGGACTCGAGTTCTGCCTCACCGCCAATCAGCGGTATCGATTCTGTCAGCAAAAATTCTTCTTCCGCCCTTTCTTCCTTCTTAAAAGGCAGAATTTCATACTTGATCGCCCCGGATTTGACCTCTTCCTGAGCGACACGAATCGGGTTTCGCGATTTTGACTTTATCTTTGGCCTTTCGCCTTTCAGGAGTTGTCTTGCTCTCTGAGCGGCCACTATCACAAAACGAAACTTGCTGTCAAAAGTATTTTTTTCCAAGGATGGTAATCTCCTTTTAGAAAATCTGACGAAACTGGTTATAAAAGATAGCAGATTCGGGGTGAAATATCAAGATAGTTTTCTGCCATTTCTCCAGCATCCACCAACCCGCAAAATGAGCAACTGAATCCGCGGATTTTTTAATTGACAGTTCCCTCGCGCCTGTGTTAAAGAGAAAAGCGTTGCAATTTGAAGTTGAAGTTATTTGATATATAGATAAAAGAATTTTCAAAAATGTTGAAAATAGATTTTCACTCAGAGGAGCATGGTAAATGGAACTTTTGTTGAAGAATCTGGCTCAATGGCTGGATAAAACAGCCACCAGCATCTGGACGATCATGGTTCCGATTCTATTCGGAGTAGGTCTTCTTCTCACCTTCAGAATCGGCTTTCTCCAGTTCACAAAACTGGGAACCGCCTTCAGGGTGATGTTCAGCCGGGCATCCAGGAAAAAAGGTGGCGAAGGCGACGTCTCGCCCTTTGCCGCCGTCTCCACCGCTCTTGCGGCCACTGTTGGCAACGGCAACATCGCCGGGGTGGCTACAGCCCTGTACTGGGGAGGTCCGGGAGCGATTTTCTGGATGTGGGTCTGCGGTTTTCTGGGTATGGCCACGAAGTTTTCCGAGGCTTTCCTGGGTGTTCTATACAGAGAAAAACATCCCGACGGGACGATCGCCGGCGGTCCGATGTATTACATCAAAAATGGGTTGAATGGAACCAGGTTTGCCGTAATCTTGGCCGGTTTCTTTGCCGTCTGTGGAGCCTTTGCTTCCCTCTTCGGGACTGGCAACATGATGCAGAGCAACCAGATGTCTTTAGCTTTCAAGACTCAGTTCGGAATTCCGCCGGCCATAACGGGCGCGGTTATTACCTTTTTCGTGGGCCTGGTGGTCATCGGCGGAATCAAGAGGATTGGAGCTGTGGCTGAGAGACTAGTCCCGACCATGATACTGCTCTATATCGGAGCCGGATTGATCGTTCTGATAGACAATATAGGGGCTCTCCCGAAGGTATTTCTTCTGATTTTTGAGCATGCTTTCACCCCCGCCGCAGCCACCGGGGGTTTCCTCGGAGCTACCGTGAAAAACGCCATTCAATTCGGAGCCAGACGCGGAATACTCTCGAATGAAGCCGGTCTCGGCAGCGCACCCATCGCCCACGCCGCCGCCCAGACGCCCAGTCCCCTGCATCAGGGTTTGATAGGAGTTATGGAAGTTTTCATAGACACCATTATAGTATGCACTTTTACCGCCCTGATTAACCTGTCTTCCGGAGTCTGGACCAGCGGCCTTTCGGGTTCAGCCATGACTGTCTCCGCTTTTTCCAGAACTCTCACCCATGTAGGAGGACTGATCGTGGCCACGTGTTCATTTTTCTTTGGTTACACCACTCTCATCGGCTGGTGTTACTACGGCGAACAGTGCCTCAAGTATTTGTTCGGGATAAAAATAGCCATGCCTTACAGAATGGTGTTCATAGCTCTGACTTTCATCGGAGCGGTGGTTTCTATTGAAATCGTGTTTTTTATGGGAGATATAGCCAACGCATTTATGGCTTTCCCCAACCTGATCGGGCTGCTGCTGCTGTCCGGGGTTCTGGCCAGGCGGCTTAAAGAAATCAAAGAAAAGTATCCCGAATTATAAAAAGAGCCGATAGATTTTTGATAAAGATTTCAGGGATAAGTCAGTAAGAACGGACTATATCGTCTTCGGTATCGAAACGACCGTCCTGACCGGCTGACCTGAGCTCAAATTCTGTGTCTGAGATTTTACGATATCTGATGTTTCGTCCCCAGCCATCTGTCAGGCTGAGCCCGTAACTCCGGCCTGTCTGGAGCTCATTCAATGACTCCGGCACCCGACCCTCATGATCAGCCATCCATTCCTGAATGGCTCTGGCCACCTGTTCCAGGTTAACGGAACTCAGCTCAGCTTTTGTCTGATTGAAGCGAGAGACCTGTTCTTCGACCGGAGCTTTTTTCTCGGTTCTCATAAAGTAGACAAAATAAATAACAACCGCCGCCAGAATGAGAATGGCCAGAGCGCTCTTTCCTCTCATTTCCCCCTCCTGGAAGGAAATGACCCGTGAAGGACTCGAACCTTCAACCCGCGGATTAAGAGTCCGCTGCTCTACCTGTTGAGCTAACGGGCCATAAAATTTCTTATTAAGTTTAATTTAGAAGCGCCGGGTTGTCAACTGACCGGACCGGTCTTCGCCGGGTCTATATTGCCCGCAGAAAGCGTCAGAGGAGAACAAAATTTTTGCTGTAAAATATTCTGCGCCTGAGTATAATTTTTACCTGATAATTTCTGATTGACGGAGGAAATATGGAAATCCTGAAAAGCGGTAAGAACCTCAAAAAACTGGCTTTCATCCTGGGTCTGGTTTTGGTTCTTGAGCTGATAATTGCTCCGCCAGGCCTTTTCTCGCAGGACAGGCTGAAGACCTATCCCAATTATGACCGATACGAGCGAATTTCAAAGGAAATAAGAGATGCGGTGAAATCAGGGGCTCTCCGGGTAACATGGAAAGATGACGGGGAAGCTCTTGAGTTTAACCGGGATGGCAAACGCTGGCGCCTGGACCTTAAAACGGGAAAGCTGACCGAAACAGGCAAAGCCATAGAAGAAGCGCCGGCAATGTTCGGCCGCCGGGCAGGCTACCCGGAACGCGGACGGCAGTTTACCACGGCCGAATCGCCCGATAAAAAATACAAAGCGATTTACCGCGACCGCAACCTGTATCTGCAGGATTTAACTACGAAACAGGAAATAGCGATAACCACTGACGGGTCGAACCAGAACAGGATAAAATACGGCACCGCCTCCTGGGTGTACGGAGAAGAACTTGACCAGATAACCGCCATCTGGTGGTCTCCTGACAGCCGGAAGCTCGCCTTTTACCGTTTTGATGAGAAAAAAGTCCCCGATTATTATCTGCAACTCGACCAGACAAAACTATACAGCCGTATGGATATCGAACCATACCCGAAAGCCGGGGAAGAAAACCCGGTGGTCGACATACTGGTGTATGACCTGGAGACCAAGAAAATAACCACCGTCGATGTGCGCGACGGACGGCCTTTCTCCAACGAAGTGGTCGGACATTATGTGTACGGGGTCGACTGGACAAAAGACGGCCGGGAACTTCTTTTCTTCAGGGCAAATCGCCGGCAGAACATAACCGAGCTGGTGGCCGCCGACCCTGAAACCGGGAAAACCAGAGTGATCCTGCGGGAAGAATGGCCTGCTTCCTGGACAGAGAACTCCCCGCGGATAACCTGGTTAAAAGACGGACGGCGGTTCATCATAATTTCCGAGCGAACCGGCTTCAAAAATCTTTACCTTTACGACCTGAGCGGAAAATTGCTGGCCACCCTCACCCGGCATCCTTTTGAAGTGGTGAGTGTGGTCGGAGTGGATGAAAAAGCCGGCCTGGTCTATTACACTGCCCGAAGCGGTGATAACCACATGAAGGTTCAGCTCCACCGGGTTACCCTCACCGGAAAAAATGACCGGCGGTTGACTGACCCCGCTTACCATCATACCGTCGACCTGTCCCCCAATTTCAAATACTTCGTGGATATAGCCCAGACCCATGATATTCCTCCTGTCACCCGTCTTTACACCACCGGCGGGAAGTTAATAAAAGAGCTGGCCACCTCCGACCTGAGCAAGTTTGAAGCTCTCGGATTGAAAAAGGTTGAGTTATTCACCTTCAAGGCCGCCGACGGGGTAACCGAGCTCCACGGGATGCTGCATTTCCCCTCAAACTTTGACCCGAACAAAAAATATCCCCTGCTGGTGAGCGTTTATGCCGGACCGGCCACCAACGGAGCCAGAGAAACCTTCGTCACTCCCAACCCGATAACCGAGTTTGGCTTTCTCCTGGCCTCTCTCGACTCCCGCAGCGCTGGCGGGAGAGGAAAACGCTTTCTCGATGCCATATACCAGAAATTAGGAGTGGTGGAAATAGACGACCAGGCAGCTGGAGTTAAAGCTCTCTGTGAAAGGCCCTACGTCGACGCCAGCCGGGTTGGCATTTTCGGCACTTCTTACGGCGGTTACGCCTCGATCATGGCGCTTCTCAGATATCCGGACGTATTCGCCGCCGCCTGCGCTTCCTCGCCTGTTACCGCCTGGGAACACTATGACAGCATATACACTGAACGTTATATGTGGATTCCGCAGGAAAACAAGGAAGGATACAAAAACGGAAGTGCTCTGACCTATGTAAATAACCTGAAGGGCCGTTTAATGATTTATTACGGAACTGCCGACAACAACGTCCATCCGAACAACGCCATGCAGCTCATCCAGGCACTACAGAAAGCAGGCAAATCTTTTGAAGTCCAGGTGGGTCCGGATATGGGTCACACCAGCATACGTCTTGAGAGGATGATCGAGTTTTTCATAGAAAATTTAATCCTGAATAAATAAAAAAACCAGTTTCCGGGGGTCGGGCAGCCCTGAATCCCGGCTCCCGGGCAGCCATTTTATCCTGAAATAATCACCCCCCGAATCACCCTGGCCGATTATTGTCAAACTTTTGCTCCATCCTTATGTTGCTAGAAGGAGGCAAAAAGATAATGGTCTGCGCTCTGTCCGACGGCAGTATTTTTCATTACCGACTGCTCGCCTGCAGACCCGGGAAAGCTTGTTTTTTGCCCGATTGCCATCCGTACCTGATTTTATTTTTCTTGCATTCTTTTCTGAATCTGGGCTAAAATGAGCTCAAAGAATGTTTCAGCAGGGAAAATCTTAATGAAAAAAGAAGGGTTTACTCTAATTGAAATCATTGTGGTGGTCGGAATAATAGGAATAATTCTCGCGGGTTCTTACCCCAGCATTCTGAATGTGCTCGAGACCAGAGCGCTGGACTCCTCTGCTCGTGAGCTGCTGACCACCCTGGAAGCGGCCAGATACACGGCGGTAAACGAAAAGGTTTACTGCAGGGTAAGGTTCTTCCAGGAAAACAATCAGTGGCACTATTTAGTCGAGGTGGAAGAGGGAGGGCTGTCCGGGACCACCCCGACTTTTTCCTGGAAACAGGTCCCGAAATTTGTCAGGAAAACACTTCCGCCGAAGTTCAACCCGCAGGTTCAGATGCCTGTCGGCAGCATGGGCGGCTATGAGGTGGTGTTTTCTCCGCTCGGTCTGGTGGCCAATTACACCTTTAACAACCCTCAGAATTTCCGTGTGGTCCTTCAGAGCCAGAAACTCAAGAATCTTGGCCAGGACGACCAGAGAATAATTACCATATATGCCGGGGGATCGGTT
>FWWL01003317.1_pt1 | contig 29882 bp, 25 predicted proteins | sample 2228331 | NCBI WGS metagenome assembly FWWL01 (sample SAMEA103939775, study PRJEB20133) | metagenome
CAGCGCCAGTAGAGCGCTCTGCCCCGTGCGCATGTTCAGGCGAAGGCTCGTCGCGTCACCGGTCAGCAGACGGTCCTCCGTGAGGTCGTACACCATCAGCCGTTGAGGCAGTTGCAGGTGCACCGTACCATCACCCACCGAATGCACGGCAAGGAACGGCGGCGCCACACGAACCACATCACTGCTCTGCGACCACACATGCACCCCGGCAAACCGACACAGTCCTCGCAGAAGGTCCACGCTCAGATGCCTCTCCCCGATGAACACCGAGCGCCACGTGCCCATATCCTTCACCGCGATAGAGGGCAGTCCCGTCTGCAGGTATTCGCCCAGCACCACCACCTTCTCGTCCAGCACGTAGAACGACGGGTTGACTCGCTCGCGCACACCTACCTGCCTGTTTCGCAGGCGGTCGGAAATGGGATGGCGGTCGTTGCTGATGATGGAACCCATCTCGCTGTTCCACGGCTGTGCTTTGATGGCGATACCGGCGACGTCGCGGGGACCGTCAGGGGTGTAGCCGTGCTCATCGTACAGGGCAACGGCGTACAGCCACACCAGCACCTTGCCATCGCGCTGGAGGCGTTCACGAATGGCTTCCCGCACCTCGCCGCTCACCTCAATGGGGTTGAGGAACAGGTACAGTTTGGCATCAGGGAAGGCTTTGCGTGTCAGGTCGCTCTGCAGGTAGATACCGTAGTGGATGCCTGCTCGCGCCAGTACCTCCTGTTGTTGCAGTATCAGAGGCTCCAGCAAGGCTCCTGGCGACTGGATGCGAGTGAGGCTGTGCTCGTCCACGATAACCGCCACTTCGGGCGCCTCGGGCAGTCTACCGCGAATGTGGGGCAGGTACAGCTCGCCCAGGCGGTGCGCCATTCGCCACAGATCGCGGTCGTCCGCCCAGCCTTCGCCCCAGAGGTCCATCCACGCGATGCCTGCGTGATTCACCAGCGCGGTGGTGGAGTTGCGCAGGCGGACGTTGCGGGTGGATTCTGCGTCGGTGCACTGCGGATTGTAGTCGTCGGGCGTCGTGGTCTGTGCGGTGTGCGGCTTGGTATCATCCTCCAGCACGAACAGCTTGCCGTGCAATCGCACCGACGCTACCGGCACGGGCACACTGCCAGGCTGGCTCGGTCGGCGGTCGCGGTAGGAAACCGGTGCACAGATGAGATCGATGCTCTGCGCAGACAGCACCTCGGACAACGCCAGATGCCCGCTATGAGGCACCGGGAAGTCCAGCACGTAGCCATACGAGACAGCTACCAGACGACGGTTCTCCGAGCTCTTCTTGATGGTGCGCGACAGCGCAACGATTCGGCGGGCAATCACCTCGGAGGCGAAGCGAAGGTAGTCCACGTACCGCTGTCCCTTGCGGTACTCATACAGAACCGTCGGCGGGTTGGCATCCGCACGATACGTCGGAACGCTCGCGGTGGTGAAGGTGACTGAGCCATCGTGCCACGCTGACCTCAGTGCGACCACATCGTTGCGGTAGCGCGTGCGCAACCACTGCCGGAAGGCTTCCTGCGCCGCGGGGCTGTAGTCGTAGCCTTTCTGGAACTCGTAGAACCACTCCCGGCAGTCGATATGGTAGCCGAGGATATAGCGAGCCTCTTCGGTAACCTCCAGATGACGCACCAGCAGGGTCAGCGCTGTCTCTGCCTCCTGCCAGTAGCGGTCGGATGCAAAAGAGGGGTCGCCTGTGGTGCCGTCGGCATAGGTGGTCATCGCTTCCGGATACAGCTTCTGCCAGTCGGGTGGCGGACTGAAGACCACGCGGAACATCACGTAGCCCTGCGGGTCGTTCTCTCGCACCAGATGCAGAAGGCGTAACGCCTCCGTCACACTGTGCGACACCAGCAATACCGACACCGGCAAATCCAGCAACAGGCTGTGCAGGTGCACTCCGGCAGAACTCGCCTGCCGTATCTGCTCGCAGACCCTCTTCTCTGATGCCACGGAGTCGATGTTGCCGAAGAAGAACAGAGGCGCAACCGGCTCGTCGTCGATGATAATTTCCGGATGCCCCTGGCGGATGCCCAGTCGGACGCCCTCGCGTCGGCGGCGCCGTTGCTCGGGTTGCTCTTCAGGCACCGGTGCCTCTTCTGCCGGGGCTTCGCGAGTGCCTCGTCGGGCGCGTCGGCGGCGGGCAGGGGGCGCGATCACCTGCTGTTCCACAGGTGTCACGGATGGCTCTTCAGGTACCGCTTCGAGCACCGGCTGTTCCAGCGGGACTTCCAGCGCAACCGCCTCTGTGGGTTGCTCGGACACCGGTTGTGGCTCGGTCGATTCCACAGGGGCTTCCGTGACCGCTGTTGCGCTTTCCTGTGGCGCCTGTGCGGTTTTCGTGGTGCGTCGGCGTCCACCAGACCTTCGTCGTCGGGTGGGCACAGGTGTCTCTTCGGCTACCGGTTCCGACGCAGGTTCGACAGGTACCTCAACCGCTGTGGGTGCAGGTGTCTCCTCAGCGGGCGGTTCAGCTGGAGCCTCTGCAAGTTCTGTCTCTGCTGTTGCACCAGGCGGTTCAGAGGACGGCTCCGACGTTGCCGGCAGATCAGAAGGAGTGGTCGGCGGCTCCTCGGCACCTGCCTCGGTGACGGGTGCCTCGGCGAGGGTTTCCGAAGGCGCCGTTTCGCGACGAGTGGTTCTGCGTCGTCTGCGCGGCGCTGGCTCTACGGTCGCTTGCTGTTCTGCGGATACGGGTTCCGCAGGGTTATCTTCCGGAGCCTGCCCGGCAGGCTCAGCCGACGGCAACGGGCTTTCCGTCGCCTCGACGCTTTCGGGTGCAGTGCGTCGTCGACGTGGTGGCATTTTGCCAAACACCCTCCTTCAACTCGCGGCTAATCGTCTGCCGCGGGGATGCCGACACCTGCCACCTTTTGCGAAGGACGCCGAGCGAGCGCGCGGAAAAAATCGCGGAGCTGAGCGGGTTCCTCGAACAGCCAGTCGGGCGATTCGGCGCGTAGCATGTCCACCGGATGCGCTCCCCACCCCACTGCGATAACCTTCACTCCTGCCTCGCGCGCGCAGTGGATGTCGTACACCGTGTCGCCCACAAACACCGCTTCCTCAGGCGAAGCGTTCAGTCGCTCCAGTGCCACCAGCACCGGGTCGGGCGCCGGTTTCGGACGAGATACGTCGGACGCGCTGACCACCGCGTCCACCCAGCCGTTTACGTTCAGCCTCGGCAGGAAGGTTTCAAGTTCCACCCGGTTCTTGGATGTCACCAGTGCGGTGCGCATTCCGCCCGCCTTCGCCTCTTCGAGCGCCTGCACCGCTTCCGGAATGACGCGCTCCAGATGCCGATGCGACTCGTAGTAGGCGATTTCATCCGCCTCCATCGCGCGGTGGTCGGGCACGAAATCCACCAGATGGTCGAACAGGCGCACCTGCCGATGCAGGGGCAGACCTATCGTGCGACGTAACTCGTCTCGTGAAATCTGCACTCCCAGATGTTTGCGGAAGGTATGGTCTAAGGCGCGGACGATTAACTCCACGGTGTCGACCAGTGTCCCGTCTATATCGAACAGCGCGCAACGAAAAGGTGGCTGTGTCGCTGTCAATTCACTCCTCGTCAACTACAGGAATAGGCTCAAGGATTACCGAGTGCATTATACGGGCAAAACAGGCGCGTTGTCAACGTGGGTTAAGACATGGAGGGCGAACCTCCCGGTGAGCCGATGATGCATGCAAGGCAAAACCCCCGTTCCCACTTTGGGAGGTGGGGACGGGAGGAATTCAGTCGGTTACTACAAGGTGAAAGAGTAGGCGACGGCTGCGAGGAGAACAATACCCGTCCCTACATCGAGCCAAAAGGCGATTTTATGCTGGAGACTGCCGGGCGCAGAGAATAAGCTCCTGCCGATGCCATCGAACACGCCTAACCAAAGAGCAGCCATCAGCGATGGCACCAGCGTAATGAGGACCCGACGCACGCCTTCCCCGGGAAATTCGCTGAGGTGTGGGACTACTATCAATGTCACGGAACCCACCACAGCGATGATAAATATGCGCAAAACGGTGGCTATGCGCCTGAATTCCTGCGGTGTGTCTCTCATCCTGTCAATCCTCCACTTGTCGGTTGGTTCTGTACAGTCTGTAGTGTTGGCGACTTAAAGTCAGGGTCCTTCTCCTCCATGTCCTACTGTAGGGCGGGGAGATACCTTTCGCGCTGGTGTTTCGTCGTCCCGAAAGACACGGCAAGCTTCCATAAGCAGGCAAAGCCAGAAACATACCTGGATACCATAAAGAGATGTGACAAGAATAGCCCGTTCCCTGACTCCATACCCACCTGTTCCCGTAGGAGCGACCACGCAAACAGCGACGCTGAGAACGAACCCAAGCAGAAATGGTGAAACGGGCACTGCATCCCAGCCTCGCTTCTCAACTATTCCGAAATATCCCATCACGAAAAGCAACGCGCAAAGGCATCCCCATTCAATCATATAGGATAGGTTAGCTCCATCGGGAGCAAATAGGGCAATAATCAGTTGGTAAGCCTGTGCTGTCATCGCTACAGGCACTCCAACAATTATAAATAGCCGCTGTAGAACCGACCGCATACCGTCCTCCAATATCCTATTGCGAAATGGCATATTATAAACTGACATAATAAGGTTCTTTTCACATGTTTGCGGCACGTTACATCCGTACAGCGTAACGCCGGACGGGGCAGGGAAAGGTTAGAGAGCCTGCGTCGTTGCACTCCTGATATACCTCGCCCTGCCCTGTCCTTCACTTCTGTCGCACCGCTCTAAATCAGGTTGTCAGGTTCTACTGGCTGCGGCACAGGAACCGGCACCGGGTAGGGAACCGGCACATATCGGGGTGGTGGGACTGGCTCTGAAAAGCCCGCACATATAGCCTGCAGCGTCACATGGGTTGCGATCCCGCACACGACCGCTGCTGCGAAACCGGAAAACAGGCCGCAGATACAGCCCGCGCAGGTATCTACGGCGATGCTGACACCGCCGCCTCTTTTGAATGTCATGCATAAGGCACACTGCACACGTGCAGCAAGGTCGCCTTGGCCTGCGCACGGACCGCGCAGGTTCACTATAAAATCACCCAGTGCGACGCCACACGCCACAACGCAGGCGCCCCACATGAAGCCGGGCGGGGTCCTGAACGGTGGTCTTATTCTAAACGGTGGCCATCGCCAAGACCATCGCTGTACTGTATGTACCGAACTCAGCGGCTCAACGAAGATCCTGCTCCCTGAGCTAAACAGCCGTTCTTCGACGAACGAGGCTGAGGGCAATCTCCACGGCGTCTCGGCACTGCCCTGCTGGTATCTGACTACCCCGAACAGGTCAACCAGGTTGTTGCTCAACACCTGCGCACTCCCGTTCGTAATCACACCCGCCGTGCCAAACGGGTCAAAGTGGTGCCACTCGTTGTTGCGACGTACCAGCGAAATGCCACGCAAATACAGCGCACTGGTCACCCAGTCGCCACCTTCCAAAGGCTTCTGCTGTTCTGCCAAGTCGCCGGTCACCATCGCTGAAGTGCCTCACTTCCCCACCACACGGGATCTGCCTGGTTGGCTATATCTTAGCATAGCCTCGCATTTTGTCAACGATTTTTGCCGGGCTGTTTGAAAAACATGATCTAGAGGGCGAACCTCATGGTGAGCCATTTCAAACCCCTCACCCGACCTCTCCCCGAAACGGGGAGAGGAGTGCCCCCCTTCCCTCGTAGGGAAGGGGCTGGGGGTTAGGTTAACAATTCGGCTCGGCGGGAGCCTCGCCCTCCATGAAATGTCCCCACTGCGTCATGCTGAGCGAACGCGAAGCATCTCGTTTTTCACGCAGTTGAGACCCTTCGCTTCGCTCAGGGTGACGATAGCGTTGTCATGCAGGGTGACGATAGCGGTGTCATGCTAAGGCGATAGCCGAAGCATCTCGGAGATTCTTCGCTTGCGCTCAGAATGACAGTAAGGAATGGCAGAATGAACCGCATTGCTATCATGCTGAGGCTTTAGCCGAAGCATCTCTGAGATCCTTCGCTTCGCTCAGAATGACAGGAATTGGAAACCAGAATGACATAAAATATCGTGTCATTGCGAGCCTGCCCTCAGGCAGGTGAAGCAATCCCCGGCGAATCGCGGCGGACGGAGGCGATTACTTCGTCGCCATGCTCCTCGCAAGCACACGGCGGCTGTTTGACAATATCCCCTCTGTCGGGATAGAATAAGCATCGAACCTATCTGGAGGAGGTCGGTGGATTGGTCACGTCAGAAGTCTCGCTGGAGCAGCTGGAACGAACGGCTCGCAAACTGCGCCGGCACATTGTGAAGATGCTGGCAATCGCTGGAAGTGGACATCCGGGCGGTTCGCTGTCCGCCATTGATATCCTCACCGCCCTCTTTTTCGGCAACGTCATGCGCTACGACCCGCGAAACCCGCGCTGGGAAGACCGCGACCGGTTCATCCTCAGCAAGGGGCACGCCGTGCCTGCGCTGTACGCGGTGCTGGCGGAGGCGGGCTTTATCCCCGAAGAGTGGCTGTGGCAGTTGCGCAAAATCGATACCCCCATGCAAGGGCATCCCTCGGTGAAAGACCTTCCCGCCGTGGAGGCTTCTACCGGTAGCCTCGGGCAGGGGCTGAGCATTGGGCTGGGGATGGCGCTGGCGGCTCGGCTGGACGGAAAACCGTACCGCGTTTACGTGATGATCGGTGACGGGGAGTCGGAAGAAGGGCAGGTTTGGGAGGCGGCAATGGCGGCGTCGCACTTCCGCGTCGGCAACCTCACCGCCATTCTGGACTACAATCACTACCAGCTGGACGGCGCCATTGGCGAGATTATGAGCATCGAGCCTGTGGTGGCAAAGTGGGAGGCTTTCGGCTGGGCGGTGCGCGAGATTGACGGGCACAACATGGCGCAGATTATGGACGCCCTGCACTGGGCGAAAGAGCCGCGTGAACAGCCCTCGATCATCGTCGCGCATACCGTCAAAGGCAAGGGTGTGTCCTTTATGGAGAACAACAACGAGTTTCATGGCAAGGCGCCCTCGCAGGCTGAGCTGGAACAGGCGCTGGCGGAACTCGCCGATTGACATCAAGGATGGCAACAGGAGGAAGTGGCAATGGCAAGACCGCTGGGTGAAGCCACCCGAGAGGCATACGGCAAGGCATTGGCAGAGCTGGGACGTGAGAACCCGAACATCGTGGTGCTGGACGGCGACCTGTCCAAGTCCACGATGACCAAATATTTCGCACAGGAGTTTCCGGACCGCTTCTTCAACGTAGGCATCGCCGAGGCGAACATGGTGGGCATCGCGGCGGGGCTGGCATCGGCGGGCAAGATCGCGTTTGCCTCCAGCTTCGCCTGCTTCGTGATGTGCAAGGGATTTGACCAGCTGCGGCTCGCCGTCGCCTACAGTGAGAACAACGTGAAGATTGTGGGCACGCACGGAGGCATCTCCATCGGCGAGGACGGCGTGTCGCAGATGGGGCATGAGGACATCGGGCTGGCGCTCTCTCTGCCCGGATTCGTGGTGATGGTACCGGCGGATGGAGCGCAGACTCGAGCGGCAGTTCGCGCCGCGGCAGAGCATATAGGACCGGTATATATCCGCGTTGGTCGTCCCAAAGCGCCCATCATTTACGAGAACGGCTGTCCCGACTTCCGCATCGGCAAAGCGATCACCCTGCGTGAGGGGCGCGACGTCACGTTGGTCGCGAACGGCTTGATGGTCGCCGCAGCGCTGGACGCGGCGGAGATACTGGAAGAGCAGGGCATATCCGCGCGGGTGCTGGACATGCACACGGTTCGCCCGCTGGATGAGGAGGCGATCGAGAAGGCGGCGCGCGAGACCGGCGGCATCGTGGTGGCGGAAGAGCATCTGCTCTACACGGGTCTGGCGTCCCAGGTGGCGATGGCGGTCGGGCGACTGCATCCTGTACCTATGCGCTACGTGGGACTGACAGGCTATGCTGAGTCGGGTGCGCCGGATGCGCTGATGCGCAAGTACGGCTTGACCGGCGAGGACATCGCTCGCGCGGCGCTGGAGATCGTGCACGCACGGGCGCAGGCGGTCGTATAGACGCAGATTCAGGTAACAGGGGGCAATCCGCGCTGTAGTGGATTGCCTCCCGCCTTTCGAGACGGGGCGAAAAACTGCGAACTTTACCAGATGGAACATCTTGCCAAAACTGCGCAAACGTGCGAAAATATACTGCCTTCGAAAGGAGAGCGAAGGGAGAAGATGGCTATGCATCGAGGCGTTATCATACTCATCGCCGCGCTCAGCCTTCTGGCTGGCGGGGTTCGTGCTCAGGTTGCACGGGCTCCTCTGCCCCTGCCGTCGTCCCAGCGTGTGGTGTGGGTGTTTCTGAAGGAACAGCCGATGGCGGAGAGTGCCGAGCGCTGGCAACCCGTTCTTCGCCAGCAACTGGAGGAGATCGACCTGGTCCTGCGCGCGCTGGCAAGCAACCCGACGATACCTCCAGATGTGCTGGCAGGGGCGCACCTTGCCGCGCAGATGCAAAGCGCAGAGGCACTGAATTCCTATCGACAGACCATCCGCGAGGAGAGCGATTACCGCCTGCGTCTGTCGCAGTGGCAGATGAGGCTGAGAACGGCACGTCTTGGAGGAAGCGTACTGGCACATGTGCCCTTTGTCAACGCTTTTGCCGTGCGTGTGCCCGCGTGGCGCCTGCGCGAGCTGCAATCTGTGCCAGAGGTAGCATTCGTGTGGCAGCCTCCGGTGCTCAGGGCACTGCTGGACGTGTCCACCCCTACCTTGCTCGCTCCAACCCTGTGGGACGAGGGTTATACCGCCCCCACCTGGGCGCCTGCTATCATGGACACCGGCGTTAATCATACGCATACCGCATTGCGGGATCGCACGTGGATTATTCCCAACCGAACGGTGCCCGGCATCGGCAGCGGCATACAGGCTTTTCATGATAACGGCAGGCTGGACACCGACTCCAGCGGCAATCCGGTGTATAACGATGACTACATGACGGCGGCAGACCTGCAGGGTCACGGTACGATGGTGGCAGGATGTGCGCTCGCCAGAAGCACGACCCGCAAAGGCGTGGCAGCCTTCGCAGGTTACGGCGTGATTCTGAAGGCAGGTTACCGTACCAAGACTGGCGGCGGTTCGATGAACGCGGCAGACGCACTGGTTGCTCTTGACTGGGTAGCCACGCAGGCACCTCTGCCCACCGGGGTCGGAGTCGCCGGTGTCAATTTCAGCTTCGGCGCTTCCAGCAACGTGGACGACGATATCCTGACACGCGCCTTCGATGCTTTCATCTATACGCATCAGATACCCATATCCATCGCCGCGGGCAACGGCGGCGGTACACAGAAGACGCTGTTCACCCCCGCCCCGGCTTACAACGGCATCGCCGTCGCGGCTTCGGACGACCGAAATACGCTGACCCGCGTTGATGACGTGATAGCGAGCTTCAGCAGTAAGGGACCAACGGTGGGCGGACGCAAGAAGCCGGACATCGCCGTGCCCGGAGCAAACATCACCACCACGTCGGGTTCCGGTAGTGGGTTCAGTACAGCCGGCGGCACCAGCCTGGCGGCGCCGCATGTGGTGGGCGCGCTGGCGCTGTTGCACGATGTGGGCATTCACGACCCGCTCCTGCTCAAAGCAGTGCTGATCAACAGCGCCGAGGACAGAGGCGATGCTGGCTGGGATAGACAGTGGGGCTGGGGATATGTCGACCTGCGCGCGGCAATGCAGAACGTGATCAACCGACAGTATGCTACGGGTTCAGTCACGCCTGTCGGCACCGGCAACAGCGTGGCGTACTTCCGCACCCGCTTGCCCGCCGGGGGCAAGGTGACGCTGGTGTGGCACCGACACGCAGGTTTTTCGCCGTCTTCGGGCTACACCTACCTGCGCGCGCTGGCGAATCTGAAACTGACCCTTATTGACGAAACCACCGGAGCCACCATCGGGGTGTCGGACTCGGCGATAGACAACGTCCAGCAGGTAGTGGTTCAGAGCGATTACCCACGCGTGCTGGTCAAGGTGGAAGCGACCAGCGCGTTTGACCAGTACAGCACCGAACCGTTTGCGCTGGCGAGTAGCGGTGTTCTGGTGCCAGTCGCGAGCCGGTAGGTGCTTGGGCGCAGATAAGAGAGCGAGCAACAATGCTCGCGAAGAAGGAGGAAGACAGGGAAAGATGAAAGTCTGGTGGATCGCTTTGCTTCTGGCAGCCATCAGCGCGCTGGCTCTGGCGGATGACTACCGCATCCAGCGCGACGACGTCCTGCAAATCACGGTGGTGGAAGACCCCAATCTCAGCCGGGAGACGGTGGTCGCGCAGGATGGCACGATCAACCTCCCGGTCGTAGGCAGTATCACCGTGCGCGGGCTAACCACTGGAGAGCTGGCGGAGAAAATCCGCAACGCCCTGATCGAAGCACAGTACCTGCGTGACCCGCACGTGAGCGTGAGCATTCGCGTGATCAACCGTCCGCGCGTCGCTGTGCTGGGCATGGTTCAACGCCCGGGGTCGTACGAGTTCAAGGAAGGCGAGACCATCATGCACGCCATCTCCATGGCAGGCAGTTTTGACCCCGACCGGGCGAGGCTTCAGGATGCCATACTTCGCCGCAAGCGACCGGACGGCACGGAGGAAACCATCCCGATAGACCTCGAGAAGCTTTTTTTCAAAGGCGACCTGAGCCAGAACTACCGTCTGCAACCTGATGACGTCATCTTCATCCCCGAGGACGTGGTTAACCGGGTCTATGTGCTGGGTAAGGTCGCACGTCCGGGATTGTATCCGTGGAAATCCAGCACCACTGTGCTGGAAGCCATCAACCGCGCCGGTGGACAGACTGATAAGGGCACGCTGAGTAAGGTATACATCATTCGTCCCAACCCCGATGCTCCCGACAAACCGCAACGAATCGTGGTGAACCTGCTGAAACTGATAGACAGCGGGGATACCAGTCAGGATATTGCCCTCCAGCCGGGCGACACCGTTTACGTGCCGGAGGTGAAAAAACCCGACTGGAACCAGATATACAGCATCGTTGCGACTATTGGCATCACGCGCAATATCCTGCTGAACAAAGCGTTCTACAGGTACTAACAGGAGGTGCAACGCAGGTGGAATTCTGGCGTCACTATATGATTTTGAAGCGTCGCTGGCGCATCATTGCACTGGTGGTCGTGCTGTGTGCAGGTGCTGTGGCTATCTGGTCGCAGAACTCGCCACAGCAGTACGAAGCCGTTGCTGTGCTGCGCGAACAGCGTCCTGTCGGCGAGGCGACGACCGAGATATTTCCGGTGCGAGCCCTGCTCAACGACCCGGTGCTTCGACAGCAAAACCTGGCGGCGCTGGTTGCCAGCAACACGGTGATCGGCAGGGCGCTAAGTGAACTGCAGGTTCTGCGCCCTGGTTTTCTGGGGCCTGGCGAGCCCATCGAGCAGCTGGTGCGCTTTAGAGGCAAGCTGGATGTGGACCCCATCCCGAACACGGAGTATCTGCGCGTGCGCGTGCGGGACGAGGACCCGCAGGGGGCGTTGACCGCCCTCAGCGTGCTGGTAGCAAAAGCAACCGATCGCTACAACGAGCTCAACCAGGGGTCCATTCGTGCCGAACGCGAGCGTCTGGAGAACGATCTTCTGCCCAGCGCGCGGGCTGACCTCGAGGCAAAGCGCAAGGCGCTGGCGGACTACAAGCTGGCAAACCGTATCAGCGGTGACCTGACCTTCCAGACGCAGGTTCTGGTGCAGAGAGCCGCGCAGTACCGCGCCAACTACGATCAAGCGATGGTGGAGATGGAAGAGGCGCGGGCGCGACGCATCGCCGCAGAGCAGGAGCTGAAGAGCCGCTATGCCAGCAACGAATACGAGGAACTCCAGCGTATCATGGCGACCAATCCGGTGCTCCAGCAGCTACGCATCGACCTGGCGCGTGCTCAGGCAGAACTCCAGAAGGAACTGCAGACCAAGGCCGAGCGCCATCCCGACGTGGTGGCGCTCAAGGCGCAGATTGCCGAGATCGAAGCGCGTATGCGCACGGAGAGCGAACAGATTCTCAACTCGCAGACGCGGGCACGCAACCCGATCCGGGACGCAGCGTTGCAGGCATACATTAACGCGCGAGTAGCAGAAGAAGCCGCAGCCAAACGGGCACAGGCGTATGCGGAACCCCTGCGTCGAGCTCTGGCAGACCTCGCCGATATGCCACGCAAGGAAGCGGGAGTAGCCCGCCTCGAGCTGGCTGCCCGCACCGCCGAACAGACCTATAACCTGTATCTGCAGAAGCTGGAGGAAGCACGCGCGAAAGAGCGAGGCGCTCAGGCGGCGACCCTCACCCTGCTCGACCCACCGACTGTTGTCGCCGTGCCAAAGCAGACGCTCCTGAAAACACTGCTGGCACTGCTCCTCTCGCTGATCCTGTCGAGCAGTGTGGTGCTACTGCTGGGTCAGCTGGACACTTCGGTGCGCACGCCGGAAGAGGCAGAGAGGTTGCTGAAACTGCCCGTCTTCGCGGTGATCCCGCTGATGAAGCCGAATGCGCTGGACAAGCAGGACGGCTTCACACCCATCGGCGCGTCGTATCAGATTCTGTCCACGAACCTGTGGTACGCCAGCCGGCAGATGCAGGGGTCGGCGGTGGTGATTGCGAGCGCGGAGCCGAACGTCGGACGCAGTACCACTGCCGCTAACCTGGCGATCACGCTGGCGCGCGACGGCGCACGGGTTCTGCTGGTGGACGGCGACATGCGTCAGCCCACCCTGCACACCCGCTTCGGTGTGGACAACTCGCTGGGACTGGCGGATGTGCTGGCGGGCGAGAAGTCGATCGAAGACGTCGCCGTGCCCACGATGATCGAAGGACTGGTGTTGATACCGGCTGGCTCCTCCGCGAACAACCCGGTGAGGCTCCTCCGCTCGCCGATGATGGAGCAGTTTATCGAGCGCACGACCCGGCTTGCGGACTTCGTCATCTTCGACTCGCCAGCCGGGGCGATCTTTGCGGATAGCACGCTGATCGCCGCGCATGTCAAGAACGTGATTATCGTTCATGCGGCAGGACAGCCTTCGCGCGGTGCGGAGGCGGAGTTCCATGCTCGCCTCGAACAGGTCGGCGCGAACCTGATCGGCGCCGTGCTGAACAAGGTGCGCCCGGAAGACAGCCGGGGCGTGTACTACTACAGGCGGGCGTACAGGGAGCTGGCTTTGCGCCAGCCGACATCGAGAGCACTACCCCGAGGATAGGCAAGGTGAACTCGGTTCGCCCGGTTCGCGTAAGTAGAAAGGAAGGGACATCAGCAACTGGTTACATCCGTCTGTGAGACGGTCTGGTAGTTAAATGGAGGAAGGGAGCTCGAGACAATGGCTCACGCGCAAGCGCCTGTGCCAGGTATCGTACCTCCGGCAATTGGGGAGGTGGACACAGCAGATTGGCACGTCAGCGTGCCCGTGATCGAATTGCCCAGAGGTTACCGGATCGCCAAGCGCGTGTTGGACGTAACGGTTGCGAGCATCGCGTTAATAGTGCTCGCGCCCGTGATGCTTCTCATCGCGCTGGCGGTAAAGCTGGACTCGCCGGGACCGGTGTTGTTCCGGCAGATACGTATCGGCAGGGGTGGCAAGCCGTTCTGGTTCATCAAGTTTCGCTCGATGGTGAAGAACGCCGAACAGATCAAGCCGAGCCTGGTGGCGCGTAACGAGGTGCGCGACGGGCCCGTGTTCAAGATACGCAACGACCCGCGCATCACGCGAGTGGGCAGGATTCTCCGCCGGTACAGCCTGGATGAACTGCCGCAGCTCATGCACGTCTTGCAGGGACATATGAGTCTGGTCGGCCCGCGCCCACCGCTACCGTCGGAGGTGGTGAACTACGGAGACTGGGAGAAGCGGAGGCTCAGCGTAACCCCGGGGCTCACCTGCCTGTGGCAGATCAGCGGACGCAGTGACATCGGCTTTCGGGAGTGGGTCGAGCTGGACCATATCTACATCGACACGATGAGCTTCTGGACAGACCTGAAGATATTGCTGTTCACCGTGCCCGCAGTGATTACCGGTCGTGGAGCGTGTTGATGATACTGCAGTGGTAGAGAGTGCCGGATGAAAGCGTTGCAGTCGGAGGGGGTGGCTCCGGTAAAGTCAACCCCCTTGCAGTGGATCAAGTGGGGCGTGGTGGCGATGCGACCACGCCAGTGGACGAAGAACCTTCTGCTGTTTGCAGGGTTGCTCTTCGCCGAGAAGCTGGGGGATGTGCACCGAGTCTGGCTGAATGTGCTGGCTTTTGTCAGCTTCTGTCTCATTTCCGGGGCGGTGTACATCTACAACGATCTGCGCGACGTGGAGCAGGACCGACTGCATCCTCGCAAGCGTCTGCGTCCGATCGCCTCCGGCGCTCTGCCGACCGGGGTCGCTACCGGCTTCCTCGTTTCTGCAATGGTGTTGGGTCTTGCGCTGGCGTTCTGGATACGCCCGGCTTTCGGGGCGCTGGCGGTACTGTACGTCGTGCTGTCCGCTGGGTACTCTCTGGGCGGCAAGCAGATTGTGATACTGGATGTGTTCCTGATAGCGGCAGGGTTCGTACTGCGTGCGCTGGCGGGAGCTGTGGCGATTGACGTGAGCATTTCGGGCTGGCTGCTTGCATGTACCACCCTGCTGTCGCTGTTTCTCGGCTTCTGCAAGCGTCGGCACGAGCTGATATCGTTGGGGGACGAAGCCCCCAACCACCGCGCGACGCTGGGAGAGTACAGTGTGGATCTGCTTGACCAGTTCATCTCCGTTGTGGCGTCGGCGACGATTATCTCGTATGCACTCTATACGATCCAGAGCGCCACTGCCCAACAGCACGAGGAATTGAAATACACGATACCCGTGGTGATGTACGGCGTCTTTCGCTATCTTTATCTGGTGCACCGAAAGGATCTGGGAGGCGCACCCGAGCAGGTTCTGCTGGAAGATAGGTGGATTCAAGCCACAATACTGATATGGATAGCTCTTGCCGTGTGGGCAATCATGCACTGAGAGGTTACCTATGGATAGTGTGTCGGTAGGTACGTGGGTCAAAGGGCAGATTCGTCGCAGGGGCGTTCGGCAGTTCATCAAGTTCTGCATCGTCGGCGCAAGCAGTACGATTATCGACTTCGCGGTGGCTAATATCGCGTACTACGTGCTGGGCGTGCGCCCGGCGGCTCTGGCGAGCGTGATGGGCTTCTGCGTTGCGGTGGTCAATGGTTATACGTGGAACAGCCTGTGGACTTTCCGTGACCGCCAGCGCAAAGCGGTGCACAAAGAGTTTGTGCTCTTTGTGACGGTTAACATTGTGGGCGCGATGCTGAACTACAGCATCGTTAGCTTCGTATTAATGTTCGATAAGCAGGACCCACACCCCAAATGGGTGTTCAACGGAGCGAAGCTGCTCGCCACAGGTATCGTGGTGTTCTGGAACTTCTTTGCCAACCGGCGATGGACGTTTGGTCAGAAAGGAGCCATGAAAGCACATGAGCGAAGTACGAGCTGAGCAATTGAGGACGGTTCCGCTGGCAAGGGTAGTGAGAAACCCGCTGACTTGGATCGGCGCGGCTGTGCTGATAGCCGTTAGCGCGGCGTACTACCGCGTCTTCGACTACTGGCAATACTACTGGTTCCGCCCTGACGGATACTATTCGCACGGTGTGCTGGTTCCGTTCCTTGCACTCTACATGGTCTGGATGCGCAGGGAAGAGATTCGGCAGACGCCGCTGAATCCGAGCCTGTGGGGGCTTCCCCTCGTTGCTGTGGCGCTGGGACTGCGCCTGCTGGGGCATCTGACCCAATCGTCCACCATCGCGTCGCTCTCCTTCCTTCTACTGTTGTATGGCGCGGTGGCTATGCTGGCAGGCTGGAAGCACGTCCGGCTGGTGTGGTTCCCTATCCTGTTTCTCGGCTTCATGATGCCTCTGCCTGCTACCATTTTTGACGAGATTTCCCAGCCGGCGCAGGAGTGGTCCACTATCATTGCCAACGGTCTCCTCAAAACTATCGGCTATGAGACTCGCCGTATCGGCAACATCATCCTGATCCCCGGCGGGTTCGACCTCGACGTGGGGGTTCCATGTAGTGGCTTCAAGATGCTGGTGTCGATGGCGACGTTTGCTTTCTTCTTTGCGTATTATATCGGAGTGTCGCTGTGGCGACAGGCACTGCTCGTGATACTGGCATTGCCCCTGGCTCTGGTCATCAACGGTCTGCGCATCGCGCTGATCGGCATCGTTGGTACCAAGTACGGCGAGCAGGCTGGATACACGTTTCATGATTGGAGTGGCTATCTGGTGCTGGTGGTGGCGTTTGCGGTACTCTTTCAGCTGGGAAGGTGGTTAGGATGGCAACGGTAGCTCCCGCCGAGTCACAGGCAAACCTGTCTGTACTGCGCCGCAACCTTATCCTGCTGTTTGTGTTAAGCACAGTGGTGGCGGTGCTGGTATTCACCCTCCAGCCTCTGCGCGGCAAAGTGCTTCGAGATATCGACGACTCCCTCATTCCCTTCCAGCTCGGCAACTGGGTGGGTCAGCGTTATGATATGGGAGCAGTCGCGTTTGAAGTGCTGAAGCCTGACGCTATCATCTCTCGCCACTACTTTAGCGAGCGAGGTGAGCAACTGGACTTTGTGCTTCTGGCAGGCACACACTCCGAGACCTTCCACAACCCACATACCTGCTTCCCGAGCCAGGGCTGGCGATTGGAGAACGACCGAAAGATAGAGTTCAGTGTGCCGGGTGTGCCACATAAGTTCGACGCACGATTGTTTCAGGTGAACAACGAGGGCAGAAGAGCCACTGTCATCTACTGGTATCGCACGCCGTTTGGCACTACGGGGTCGATGGGGCTGGCGCGGGTCTCCACGTTCACCGCACGCTTGATCGGCATGGAGCGACAGCAGACTTTCTTCTTCCGCTTCATCGTGCCGAGCTCCGGGGACGTGGACAAGGACGTTGAGACCATCCGCCAGTTTGCCGCCGAGCTGTTCAAAGCCCTCGAACAGACTCTTCCAGAGGTGATTTAGGGGGCAGGAGGGCTCGCCTCCTGCCCCTTCCCCGTTACCGCATCAGCATTTCGATCGCCTTGTCCAGCTGCGGGTCGCGCTCCTCGAGCCAGTCCTCCGGAGTCATCCAGACCTGCACGTCAGGCTTCTCGCCCATGTTCTCCATGGGTGTGCCGTCCAGGCGATAAGCGCCGCTTTGAGGCATCCGCGCGCCCGTGCCGTCCACCAGCTGTAACCCCCATGTCCAGATGACATAGCCCGGCGTCGGCATCCCGACGAGCTTCGCCAGTCCTTTGGCACGCATGGCGTACGGGAACATCTCGGCGTTGGAGTAACTGTGCTCGTTCATCAGCACGATGATGGGTTTGTCCCATGCGCGGCTGGGGGCAGGCTCAATAGCGCCGTCGCGAGGGCGGTAGAATCCGTGGGGCTTGCGCTCCAGCCAGTCCACCAGCGTATCCGAGATGTTTCCGCCCCCGTTGAAACGCACGTCGATAATCATCGCCTGCTTGCCGACCACCTGCTCGTAGACCTCGCGCTCGAACTGCACCTGATTGCTGAAGCCCATGCCGGAAATGTGCACGTAGCCGACTTTGCCGTTGCTCTTCTCCTCGGTATACTTGCGCAGGCGTTCGATGCGGTTGCGGTAGTTGAGGTCGCTCCACTCGCCACCGCTCAGCACGCGGTATTTCACAACCCGGGCGCCCTCCTTGCTCGGTTTCGAGTTCACCAGGAACTCGAACTCGCGCCCCTGCTTGTCGTTGATAAGCCTCCACAGGTTCTCGTCCAGCGTGACGTCCTGTCCGTTGATTGCCAGCACATACTCGCCCTCGCGGATGCGAGTCTGTGGGTATGAGCCAGGCGCGCCCTGCGGCACCTTGCCGACCCGAATGCCGGGTCCCTCGTAGCTGTAGTCAAAGGTGAAGCCGAGATGCGGGGTTACAGGGCTCGGGTTGCCACCCGGTGCGGGCGACACCTCGGAATGCGATGCCTCCAGCTCGCCCACCATCATGCTGAGCAGGGTGGCGAACTCCTCGCGCGTCTCTACGGCATCCAGCAGAGGCTCGTACCGTTTGCGGATAGCCTCCCAGTCTCTGCCGTGGAAGTTGGGGTCGTAGAAGCCGCGATGGTAGCTTCGCCAGAACTGTGTGAACGCCGCGCGCCGCTCCGCCCGCACGTCGCGGTCCCAGTCGGCGGTGAAAGTCACCTTCTCCTGTGGGTTGTTGCCCTCCAGCTTCATCGTCCACAGCTCGCCGTTGCGGATGAAGAACGTCCTCTTCCCGTCCTGCGAGACCCGCAGGCTGGAGATCCCACCTCCGGTCGTGAGGCGCTTCGTCTCCTTGCCATCGTATGACACCGACCAGATGTCCCCTTCAGAAACGAAGAGGATCAACCCCTCGCTGGTGACGGTGAGGTCTGCCTGCGGATTCTGGGTCACCACCTTGCGGATGCGCCGATGAATATCCTGAAAGTCGATTTCGACCAGCACCTTCTCTTTGGGCTTTTCGAACTTCAGGTCGGTGTCGTCGACGCGTGCCGGCTCTTCCTGCAAAGCCAGCCTGTACAACCCGTTTCCGTCGCGGTCGCTCTGGAAGAAGAGGTATTTGCCATCGGGTGACCAAGCAGGCTGACTGTGGTAGGCGTTCAGGCGGGTGACGTTGATCGGGTCGCCGCCAGCGGCAGGCATAATCCAGAGGTTCCACGCGAGGTCCTCGCCCCGATAGGTGAACGCCAGCCACCGCATGTCGGGTGACCACGCAAACTGCCCGCCGCCCAGCCCGTACCAGTGGGTGCCGGGCACCTTCACGAGGCGTTTGATGTCGCCGGTTTCCAGCGTCAGCACATACAGTCCGCCTTCCGCGCCGGATACCCAGAATCCTAATTGCTTGCCGTCCGGCGAGAGTCTGGGGGCGGTCACGTCCTCGTTGCGGTTCCAGAGCGGTTTAACCTGCAACGTCTCCACATCCAGCTCGTACAGGCGCGTGTTGAACTCCCGGTCGGAGGTGAAGTACAGCTTCTTCCCGTCCGCCGACCACACGAAGTCCGAATCGTCCCCTGCCCAGTCGGTGAGCCGTTTGGCGATCTCGGCGCTGCGCCCGGCGACGCCCTTCGGCTTGTCGATGAGCACCGTCCAGATGTCGCCCCTCAGCCCAAAGGCGAAGGTCTTGCCATCTGGAGACGGCTCCGCCTCCGTCACGCCGGAGGTCAGCACCTCGCGCCGTCGGGTGTTCTGCTTCTCGTCTTCAGCCGCGTAGAGTGTAATCTTCTGCGGGTTGCGCGAACCGGCGGGAAGGAGCCACAGGTCATGCTCGTATTCGAAGGCGATGTCGCCGGTGCGCAGAGCGACCGTCGGGAAACGCACCGAGCCTCCCGTGAAGAAGGTAATCTGCCTGCCGCGTCCATCGAGGTCAAACACCCACAGATTCGGCGTGCGAGCCGGGCTATCCACTACCTTCGGCATCGTAACGCCGAGTTTGGCGCTGGACGGTGTTTCCTCGCCGATGGTCACGGTCAGCAGGCTCTTGCCATCCGGTAGAAACTTCGTCCACAGGTGCTGACGGTTGTTGTTGGTCAGGGCACGCCGTTTGCCGGTCGTGAGGTCCAGAAGCCATATCTGTGCGGCGGCTGACCCCACGTAGCGCGGGCGCGTCCAGTGGAACCCATAGCGCCCGTAGACCACCATCCTCCCATCCGGTGAGTACGACGGGTAGTTGATGGGCGCGTAGTCCTCGGTCAGCTTCTTGAAGCGCAGGGTGCGCACATCCAGCGCAAACAGCGTGTTGTTGGTCGTATCCCTGACCGAGGAAAACAGCAGGTACTTGCCGTCTGGGCTCCAGCCATACGCAATCTCACTGTTCGCATGATAGGTTAACTGTCGCACCTCCCCTCCGTCTGCTGGCACCACAAAGATGTCCCAGTTTCCGTTGCGCAGGCTGGAGAAAGCGACCCAGCGCCCGTCGGGCGAGAAGAGCGGGAACGCATCCATCTCCACGTGGCGCGTCAGCGGGGTTGCCTGACCGCCCGTCGCCGGGGCGATCCACACATCCCCACGATACACAAACGCCAGCCGTTTGCCATCCGGACTCAACGCTGGCATTCGAGCGCCGATAATTGGCTTAGACAGGGGCACAGGAAGCTGTGCCCACACCGCGCTACCGATGGTCAGTACACTCAGCGCGGCACACCACAGAGCAATCCACCATATTCGCTTCATACTATGTCACTTAGCACACAGGGGCGGCGATTCCTGTTGAACATGGCAAATCGGGGGCGCCACAGCCAGATGCCCGTGCCTCTTGACAGAAACCGGCACGATGCGGTATATTACTATGTGAAAATAGGAACGAATATCATTTGTGCATTCATCGAGGTGAAAACAGGTCGATGCGGAACACACGACAGCGACAGGTGGTACTGGACATCGTGCGCAGTACCGACACCCATCCCACCGCAGATTGGGTATACGAGCAGGCTCGCAAGGTCTTGCCCAACATCAGCCTGGGCACCGTCTATCGCCTGCTGGGACGCCTTCAGGAAGAGGGACTGGTGGTGCAGCTGGACGCGGTGGGGCGCAAAAGCCGCTTTGACGGGCGTCCCGGGCCCCATCAGCATATCATCTGTGAGAAATGTGGGCGTATCGACGACGTGCCGGATGTCATCGACGCAACAGCAGCAGAGCGGATTCAATCACACACAGGCTACCGTGTAAACGCACACCGGGTGGAATGGCTGGGAATCTGCCCGGAGTGCCAGAGCGGGCAGAACTGAACCGGAATCTTTCATTTCTCAAGGAGGACGGCTATGGAAAACAACCAGATCATGTATTGCAGTAAGGCAAAGGTCGGCAAACCTGCCCCCGACTTCACCATGTTCACCACGGCGGACATGGACAAACTGCAGTCCAAGGTGTCGCTGTCCGATTATCGTGGGAAGTGGCTGGTGCTGTTCTTCTACCCGCTGGATTTCACCTTCGTCTGCCCCACCGAGATTACCGCGCTGTCCGACCGCTACGAGGAGTTCGTCGAGCTGGGTGCGGACGTGCTGGGCGTTTCGGTGGACTCCGTCTTCTCGCATCGGGCATGGATTCAGACACCACGTGAGAAAAACGGGCTGGCGGGGCTGAAGTTCCCGCTGGCGTCGGACATCACCAAACAGGTGTCGCGGGACTACGGTGTGCTGGTTGAGGAAGAAGGTGTGGCGCTTCGCGGGCTGTTTATCATCGACCCGGACGGTATTCTGCAGTATGCCGTCATCCATAATATGAACGTCGGGCGCAGTGTGGACGAGACCCTGCGCGTGCTGGAGGCTCTGCAGACCGGCGGCTTGTGCCCCGCGGACTGGAAGCCCGGACAGAAGACTCTGAACCCCGGAGGTTAGTGATGCCTCTGCGACTGGGCACTCCCATGCCCGACCTGCACGGCGTCACCGAATGGCTCAACGGCGAGCCCGACTGGGCGTCGCTGAAGGGACATCCGGTGCTCGTGCATTTCTGGTCGGTGAGCTGCCACATCTGCCATGAAAACATGCCCAGAGTCCTGCAGTGGCGTGATGCCTACGCGCCTTCGGGGCTGAAGGTCATCGCCGTGCACATGCCCCGCGATGAGTGGGAGACCGATGTGCAGACGGTTCGGCAGAAAGCGCACGAGCTGGGCATCACCCACCCCTGCGGAATCGACAATCTGCACCGGGTAGCGGAGGCTTTCGAGAACCAGTGGGTCCCCGCTTATTACCTTTTCGACCGGGATGGGAACCTTCGTGGGCGAACTGCCGGTTATGCGGGGTTGTCGATGCTGGAGAACGCGCTGAAGCGATTGTTTGAATCACAATAGGACAAGCATCTGCCTCAACACAGGACAGGGGGCGGCAACGCCCCCTTCTTCGTTTCTGTGATATAATCCCTTCTGGAAGCGCCATGAATCCCGAACGGGTCTCCATATACGTGCATATACCCTTCTGCGCGAAGCGCTGCGCCTACTGCGATTTCAACACTTACGCATGGCGAGGCGCAATTGTGCGCGACACACTGGAGGCGATCCGCCTGTCTATTGAACGCGCAGAGGAGCCTGACGTCGTCGTGCCGACCATCTTCTTCGGCGGGGGCACGCCTTCGTTTCCTGACCCCGAGCTCATCGTTCGCTTGCTGGATGCGGTACGCTCGCGGTTTCGCGTCCTTCCCGATGCCGAAATCAGCATCGAGGTCAATCCGGGCACGGTGGACAGAGCGCGCTATGCGACCCTGCGACAGGCGGGGTTCAATCGGCTGAGTCTGGGCGTGCAGGCGTTCGACGACAACCTGCTCCAAACGCTGGGGCGCATCCACACGGCGAACGAGGCAATCCGCTCCTACGACGCCGCGCGACAGGCGGGGTTCCAGAATGTAAACATCGACCTGATGTTCGCCCTGCCCGGGCAGACGCTGGAGCAGTGGCGCAAGAGCCTGCGTACAGCGGTCAGCCTGCAACCGGAGCATATCTCGTGCTACGCGCTCACTGTCGAGCCCAACACGCCTTTCTTCCGCCTGAGGGAGCGCGGATTGCTCCCGTTACCGGATGAGGACACTGAACTGAAGATGTATCTGCACACCATCCGCGCCCTCACGCGAGCGGGTTACGAACACTACGAAATCTCAAATTTCGCCCGTCCCGGCTACCGTTGTCAGCACAACATGGTATACTGGCGCAACGAGCAGTATCTGGGCTTCGGACCCGGCGCGGTCTCCTATCGGCACGGCAGGCGGTGGAAGACCATCAGTAATCCCAGACACTTCGTGCAGGCGGTGCGAAATGGATTGCCGCTGGTCGAGGAAGAGGAGCGTCTCGGCGCGGATGCCTCTCTGGGGGAGACTATCATGCTGATGCTTCGCCTTCGGGACGGCGTGGACGTGCATGCGCTGGAGGAACGCTACGGCGTGAATCTGGCTCAGCGATACGCACACCATCTGCAACGCCTTCAGCGGCTGCGGTTGCTGGAGGTTACACCGGAGCGATGGCGCATTACCTCCAAAGGCCTGCCGATAGCCAACACGGTTTGCGCGGAGTTTCTGGCATGAGTAGCGAAGCACTGCCGGAACTGCAGGAAGGTCAGGCGCGGTTTATCGTGCCCCCCGAGCTGTTTTTCAATCCTCGTGCCCGATTGGCGCGAGATTTTGGCGTCATTGCCCTGCGTGCAGAGGCTGACCTGCAGGAACGCACACTGCACGTGATCGACCTGATGGCAGGGGTGGGCACAAGGGGCATCCGCTACGCGCTGGAAGCACCTGTAGAACGCCTCGTGCTGAACGATGGCAATCCGAAGGCGGTGGAAACCATTCATCGCAACCTGCAAATCAACCCGGTGCCGCCTGACCTGCAGGTGGAGGTTGTGTGCGAGCAGGTGCATCGCTTATGTTACGCCCTGCGCCTGCGCGATGAGCGTTACGACTGGGTAGATATGGACGCCTTCGGTAGTCCATCGGTGTACTGGCACGCGGCTTCCCTGGTTCCCCGATGGGGAGGCGTGCTGTATTTCACCGCGACCGACATGGCAGCGTTGTGCGGCAAATTGCGCGAGCCGGCGATTCGCCACTATGGCGCGGTCACCCGACCGTGGGAGTGCGCGGACGAAATCGGGGCGCGGGTACTTATCGGTGCGCTCCAGCAGAGCGCGGGCGAGCGAGGGCTGTACTACGAGCCGCTTTTCGTGCTGGACGAAGGGTATGCCCTTCGCATTGCGGTCCGGCTGCAGTATGGCGCGGCGGAGTTCCCCATCCAGCAGCTGGGCTGGTTCGTCAAGTGCATGGGCTGTTTCAGCCACACGACATTGCCCTTACACGTGACGGTGGGACGTTGCAGGGTGTGCGGGCATGAGGACGTGCAATGGGCGGGGCCGTTGTGGACAGGCTCTCTGTTTGACAGCGAGTTTCTGCACCTGATGAGCGTGGAGGCGCGCAAAGCTGGACAGCAATCTGTTCTGCGCTACCTGCACTTGATGACCGATGAGGTCGACTCGCCCGCGGGCTACTACGCGGCGTCGGAACTGGGCAAACGCACGCACCTGAAACAGCTTCCGCCGGTGGATGCGATGGTGCAGAGGCTCCGTCAGGAAGGCTTCACCGCGTCCCGCACGCACTTCGAGCCGTCGGCGTTCAAAACCAACGCCCCCTACCCGTTTGTCCAGCGCATCGCACAGCAAATGCAATAACACTTCCAGATGAATTGGCGGGTTTTGCATGGGCTATTGACACACATTACCGCGCTGGGCTATGATGGTGCAGGTAGAAATCGCAGGAGGTGAACCCGAATGTTCGCTCGCCGCAGATGGCAGTTGGCGTTATTGTTGATATTCGTGGTAATCAACGTTCAGGCTGATCCCCTTCGCCTGCCCGGTGCACCCGCTCCCCTGCAAGCGAAGTCCGCATCGCGTCAGGAATACCGCGATGGGCAGGTGCTGGTGAAGCTGCGCCCGCAGGCAGTGCAGACGTGGCAGAACGATCTCGGTCCGTCCGCCTCTACGCCCGTGCTGGCGCAGGCGCTACAGCCTGTTCTGGACGACATTGTGGAACTTCGGGGCGCACGGGTGGAGCGTACCATCGACCGCATCGGCTGGGCGGTGGTGCGCCTGCCGAAAGGCGTCTCCGTGCCCAGGGCGGTGGACCTGCTGAAAAAGCACCCGGACGTGTTGTACGCAGAGCCGAATTACATCGTTCGCCCCTTGCTACCCGAGCCGAACGACCCACGTTTCCATGAATACGACTATGACCATTCGCTTTCGGGTATTCCCTGGCCCTACCTCTGGGATATGCTTATCATCGAGGCGTATGAGGGCTGGCAGATTTATCCCAATCGCTACTACACCGCCGCCACCAAGCCGCGCGACGCCATCCGCATCGCGGTTATCGACAGCGGAGTGGACCCCTGGCACCCCGATTTCAAGAACGCCGGAGGCACCAGCACCGACGTGCGGTACGGCGGACAGATAGACTGGACGCTGGGGTGCAGTATTTTCAGTGGTGTTTACGACTCCGATTTCACCGATGAACTGGGGCATGGCACGCACGTCGCGGGCATCGCGGCTGCGGCGGCGAACAACGGCGAGGGAGTATTCGGCGTCGCTTACAATGCGACTATCGTGCCCATCAAAATCATCAACGCCGCGGGTGAAGGTGAAGATGCCGATCTGGTGGAGGCTATCATCTACTGCGCTGAGAATGAGATTCCAGTCATCAACATGAGCCTGGGCACGACGAACTACCCGCAGATACTGGCGGATGCAGTCAACTACGCTTATTACAAGGGCTGTCTGCTCATCGCTGCGGCGAACGAGTCGGGCATGGGTGGAGGCAACATCGGCAATATCTACCCGGCTGCCCACAGCAAGGTGCTTGCCGTCTCGCCGACGGGTATCGCAGACGACTTCCCGGACTCTCTGTACGCCGGCACCGGCGATTACATCGGGGTGAGCGCGCCGGGCGGTAGTGTGGTTTACGTTATCGACGATGACGGCATCCTCTGGCCCGAGTTCATCTTCATCTACTCCACGGCGCCCACCTATCCGGTGGCGCTGACCGATGCCTTCGGCGAGGAGTTCTACCTCTACGGCTATCAGATAGGCACTTCGATGGCTTGCCCACACGTGTCGGGGCTTGCTGCTCTCTACGCGGAGTACAGGGGATACACGGTGAACAGTCCGGGCGGCAACCTCGCCATATGGCGGGCGATTCAGCGCGGTGCCGACAACACCCAGCTCCGCAGTGACGGCGGATGGGACCCGCGCTACGGCTTCGGGCGTATCAATGTGCGCAAGACCCTGCAGGGACTGAACTCGCGCAACGCCACGGTGGGCAGCCTGTCCGGGCAGGTGTATTACAACGGCACACCGGTGCAGGGTGCGCAAATCGAGGCGCGCGCGATGTCCGGCACCACCCGCAAGGTGACCACCGCCCAGAACTTCGGGCTATGGCGCATCCCGAACCTACCGCCGGGGTACTATCGCGTCAAAGCCACCGCCTTCGGCAGCAGTAAGGAGTTCGAGTGGGTGGAGGTCGTGACAGGTGCGGACACGCCCGGCGTGGACTTCTACCTCGGCAACCTTCAGCCGGACGCGACGCCCCCTGAAACACCGCAGGTATGGGATGACGGCGACACGCAGACCAGCACCACGTCCCTGCATGCCCGCTGGTGGAGCCGTGACCTTGAGACGGGAATCTTCCGCTACGAGGTGGCTATCGGCACAACGCCCGGATCTGCCAACGTCATGGACTGGACGAGCGTAGGCACGCGCACGGAAGCCACGTTTAACCTGACGCTGGCTGTGGGACAGACCTATTACGTTTCCGTGCGCGCCACGAACGGCGCGGGGTTGGTCAGCTCTGCGGGCGTGTCGAACGGCATCCGGGTGGTCGTACCGATTGATCCACCAGCCCAGCGACCGGGCAACAGGGGACGTCGTCCCATTCAGGTGAGATAGCGGGTTTGACAATTCACCGCGTACATGCGTATACTTGTATAGCAAGAACCGGAAGGAGCAAGTCTCGATGAAGACACGCATTTTCGTAAGCCTGCTGGCAGTCGGGGTTCTGCTGTCGGGGTTGCCCACTCGTGCTCAGGATGCTCAGTCTATCCTTTCGCGCGTGGCTGCCGCCTACAAGAACGCCAAGAGCTATGAGGCACAGACAACCATCACCGAAACACGCCAGATGGGCGGTCAGCAACAGAAACGCACCACCACACTGACCACCCGATTCAAAGCCCCGAACAAGATGGTGACGATTGTTCAGGGTAGCGAAAACATGCAAATCTACAGCGATGGGAAGACCATGTATCTGTACTCTCCGAAGGAGAAGCAGTTCATGAAGATGCCTGCGCCCACCTCGTTCAACCAGCCGGGTTCGGGCGCTATGGGTGCGGGAGACCCATCGCAGTTAGGTGCGCAACTGCGGGCGATACTCGGAGCGAACGCCAAGAAGCTCGCTGACCGTAACGTGGGCGGCAAGCCGATGTTTGTTCTGCAATCCACGCAGTCGGGTCAGTCGCAGGACGGCAAGAGCTCGTTTAAAATGACTGCAACTGCCTACATCGACAAAGCCACCTACCTGGTGCGTCAGATCGTTCTGGACGGCACCCAGACGCAGGGCAACCAGAAGCTGGCTCAGACAGTCACGGTGAGCTTCACCTCTCAGAAGATCAACCCGAGCCTGCCGGATTCGCTGTTCGTCTTCAAGCCTCCAGCCGGCGCCAGGGAGCGACAGATGCAGGCGCCGCCGGGACCGCCTGGCGCGCCCAGATGATGGTTTCCTGCCATGATAGCGCAGGGGATGTGGGGCAATCCGCTGGGGTTGCCCCACTGTTGATGTAGAGATGCGGGTGCTCCTGTTTACGAAGGCGGCGACGCGCGCAGTATACCACAAACAGTATGAGCACATCGCGGCGCAGAATGAAGTTTCAGAATTCCTCGTGGTGGTGCCGCCGTACTGGCGCGAACCGGGCGTTGGGATGCTGCGTCTGGAGCCGGTGACCCCCCAGCGTTATCACCTGCAGGTGACCTCGCTTCGCTGGAACGGGCACTATCACCTCTATTACGCCCCCCAGCTGCCCAAGTTACTACGGGAATTTCATCCCGACCTCGTGCACATCGACGAGGAGGTATACAACTTCGCTACCTTCCACGCGGCGCTGGCAACACGCCGGATGGGGGCGCGAGCCGTCGCGTTCTGCTGGCAGAACATCCACCGACGCTATCCCCCGCCCTTCAGCTGGTTCGAGATGGCTTTGCGCAGATGGCTATCGGGGGTGATCGCAGGCAACGCCGACGCGCTGGAAGTGCTGAAGCGCAAAGGCTTTGAGCTTCCAATGACTGTTATCCCCCAGTTCGGCGTGGATGTCGAAGCGTGCGCCCCGGCAGACCCTGCTCCCGCTCCACCGTTTCGCCTCGGTTTCCTAGGACGCCTCGTACCTGCCAAAGGCATTGATACCCTGCTGGAATGCCTGCGCTTCCTGCCAGAGGATAGCGAAGCATGGATAGCAGGTGAGGGTGACCTGCACAGATGGCAAATGCTCGCTGAGCGGCTGGGCGTTGCCGGTCGAGTGCGCTGGATGGGTGCTGTTCCCTCCGGCAGGGTCGCACAGTTCATGCGTCAGTTGCATGTGCTGGTTCTGCCGTCGCGCACCACGCCGAGATGGAAGGAACAGTTCGGGCGCGTGCTGGTGGAGGCGATGGCGTGCGGCATACCGGTCGTCGGTTCCAACAGCGGAGAGATACCTCGAGTTATCGGCGATGCTGGGCTGGTGTTCCCAGAGGGCGATTCTCGTCAGCTGGCGGACTGCGTCCGGAATCTCATGGACCCGGGCTTGCGGCGACGCTATTCGGAGGCGGCTCGGCATCGGGCGTGTCAGCAGTTCAGCGTGGAGCGTATCGCAGAGCAATATGTACGGTTCTGGAGCACTCTTTGCAGATGTTGACCTGAAGCGTCCGAAGTGGGTACTCTAGGCTTGCAAATCATTCGCTGGAGGCCGGTATGTTAGAAGTCGGGCAAGTGATTGCACTGCCGGATGTCGCCAATCAAGAAGACCATCGTCAGGTGCCGATACCGCGCGTTGGAGTTAAAGGAGTGCAGATGCCGGTGCGAATCGCCGACGCCAGCGGTCAAGAGTTTTCCACTGTGGCGTCGGTAGATTTTGCGGTCTCTCTGCAACAGGACAAGAAAGGCACTCACATGAGCCGATTGATGCAGATTCTGGACGAGAGCACGCAAGCGCCCCTGACCCTCACTGCACTGCAGAGGATGCTTGACCGCGCCAGAGATATGCTGGATGCTGATCGCGCCGAGGTGACGATGCGCTTCAAATACTTCCTGCGCAAGCGCGCGCCGATTACCGGCGCATCTGGCTGGCTTGACGCCGACGCCGAGTGGCAGATAATGCTGAACAACGGCACATGCACGCGCTTGGTACGGCTGACGGTTCCGGTCAAGTCTCTCTGCCCATGCAGTAAACAGATTGCGCTGTACGGCGCACACAATCAGCGTGCTTACGTGCGGGTGGAGCTGGAACTCCTGCCCTCTGCGCCTGAAATCGATATGAATGAACTCTGCCGACTGCTGGAGGAACAGGGCAGTAGCCCGTTGTATCCTGTACTGAAGCGACCGGATGAGAAGTTTGTGACCGAGTCCGCCTATGACAATGCCAAGTTCGTGGAGGACATGCTGAGAGATACCGTGCTGGCATTGAGGCAGTTACCGGGCATACGGCGGTTCAAAGCAGAATGCGAATCGGTAGAATCGATCCACAACCACAACGCTTTCGCCGCTACCGAGGAGTGGCTTTCGCCCTTGTAATCGCACTGATGTGCGCTCAGCCGGGGAGAGCCGGTGAGGAAACTGCTTCGCCCTCTCCCCCACGTTCGATCAGCCTCCCGGCTAACCTGTCCGGATACGACACTCTGGTGCTTCCTGCCGTTTTCAGTAACACGGAGGCGGTTGTGGTCACTCCGCGTATGGACGGACGCCTCCCCGCCCAGACTGACCCGAAGCATGGCTGGCAGTTCCAGAGCGCGTGCTATGGCTACTTCCGAAACGAACTCTTCGCCCAGCCGGAACTCCGCTTCCGCGTGTATGTCCAGCAGATAGACGACCTTCCAGTGGCTCAGCGCGTGTGTCGTTTGCTGTTGCGCCTGCAACAGGTGGCATGGGACCGGGTGCGTCTTCAGGTAAACCTGCAAGGCGAGCGGGTGCTCAATGTGTGGCTGTGCAGGCAGGGCAATGCGGGAGGCGAGCAGTGGCGCAATAATCTCTACATCTACTCGGTTCAGGAGCTGGAGTCCGCAGTAGAATGGCTGAGGGAGGTGGCGCACGAATTTTCGCACGCGCTTTTCCCGGGCATCACAGGCTACACACTGCCCGAACCCTGGGCAAACGGCTATATGTGAGAAAGG
>FWWL01003318.1_pt1 | contig 29869 bp, 29 predicted proteins | sample 2228331 | NCBI WGS metagenome assembly FWWL01 (sample SAMEA103939775, study PRJEB20133) | metagenome
CTACATCGCCATACCCGTTGTAGCCATAAAAGAACCGATACCGACCTTCGGGCGTCAGGGCGTCTCGTATGCTCTTGAGCCGATTGAGCGCAGTCCATTCCAGCTCCGTCCAACGCCCCAGCGGGTCTTCCACACGGGTCAGGTTCCCCCGCTCGTCCCAGCAGAACTGCCAAATGGCACCTGAAGGCGATTGAGCGTATGCCACCTGATACAAGTGGTTCCAGCCCATCTGCGTCGTGCGCCCCAGCGGGTCTATCACCCGTACCAGACGACCCAGAGTATCGTAAACATAACGCCACTGACGCCCCTCCACACCAAACTGCACCACATAGCCCTCACCCACCAACGAGGATGGGCACGACTCATAGCAAACCCCATTCGCAGGGCACGGCATCATGTATTGATTGCTCCCCGACCTGCCTAAGTACTGAAAACTGATACACCGCCCTAAATCATCATATCCATAACTCACTCCATACCCCTCTCGATCCGTCAGCAGGTCAAGCCGTCCATAGCCGTCATACTCAAACTGAAACGAACCCTCTTGAGGAGGTTCCTCCTCATAAGTGAGACTGGGCCAGTGAACCGCCCGCAAGCTCACCCACGCATTCTCAAACGCCACTTGATACTCAAACCGCCACACACGCCCCAGTGGGTCCGTGACACTCTTCAAACGCCCCACCCACGCTGGGTCTACATTCTCGCTCGCCGTGTAGTACGCCAACCGCAACGACCGACCTACTGTGTCGGTGATAGACACCAACTGCCCTGCGGAGTTATACGCCAAACTCACTCCCTGACCGTGCAGGTCACGAATCGATACCAAACGCCCTATCCCGCTCTCCCAGTCCATCTCAAAGACCCATCGCACCTGAGACGGGCGCACCAACTCAAACTGGTCGCCTACCTGACGCAACTGGTCGTACACGCCTTTCATCGCCACATACGACCCATCGGGCTGACGGGCAAACGCCAGCCGACGCCCATCTGGCTCGTTCACCCACACTAACGGCGGATTGTGGTCAGATACCACCTCTATACTCGCCTCATAACTATGACGCCAGCCACGCCCCAACACCCCCTCGGCAGGACTCTGCGAACCCCGTTCATCTTGAGCGTTGTAGGTCAGACCAAACACCACCCCACTTTGACCGCCCCAACTCACAAGCCCCAAGCCCAACACCAAGTTCCCGTTGATAGGGTTGATGACCCCGTAGGGCACCGAAATGCTCCCTTGCCACGCAAAAGGCGTCCCAAAGGTGTTCGGCACGGGCGCACTCGCTCGCACCTCTTGGTGGGTAATCGTTAGCCAACTTCCCCCTCGAGGCGCCACAATCTGAACTGCATACGGGTGATAGGTTGGAACAGGTACCTCAACCGCTTGCAGCGCTGAACGCAACGCGACGGTCTGCGCATACTGCTGTCTCGTCACCCGATCTTGCACGCGTATCGCCACCTGCATACCCGCAGGGTTCCCAACGAAATCGCCCAACTGCACCGCAAAAGTGAGCGTGTACCACCCACGAGCAGGATGGAAAGTGCCGCGCCACACTTTATTGCTCAACTTCCCAAGGTTCTCCTCGATAATCGCTAAATCGTCCTCGTTGACCTTGTTATCCCCGTTGAGATCGGCAGAGGGGTCGGCTGTGCCCAATCGGGCTTTTACATACGCATAGTCACGGTTATCAATCACGCCATCACGAGTGGCGTCCCCGTTGGGCAGAGTGAGAATAGGCACATCGGGAGGACACGGAACAGACAAGAAAGCAGAAAGAGGAAACAACGAAACAGGGCTACTATAAACGGTTGACAGAAGAAAAGTATTAACAGTATTTACCCCCCGTATATATTCCAGGCTCTTGGCATAGCCCAGCTGTGGGGGCACACACAGCGACACCGCAAGCGAAACCGCTAAAATCTTCCCAACTGCTCTTTGCACTACCGATTTGCGCACCTGTTTCAAACTGAACCACATCGTCGTAGCCTCCTCAAAGCGTAAGTATGCTTTTGATTGATACCCCATTCGCCCCGCCTTTGTCAAGGGGGCTTTTGAGTTCAAAAGCGGGACGAAAGCCTTTTAGACGCCAAAACAGGTCTTGTGCCTCCCCTCGGTTTCGCAAGCGCAACCTACAAACCCCTTCCGTTTCTCCCTCGCCCCCTTCAGCACACCCCTCTGCCCATCGCCTTCAGCACACAGGACTGTGCTGTTGGCGTATTGCAATCCACAGTCGCTTCAGTGCCTATTCCCGCACCGCTCAAAATGCTTGGCAAGCAGGAGCGTGCTTTTAGGGAGGCAGGTTTCGGTGTTCTCTACTGGGTTCACCTCCTTCGTGGGAGGGGTATTCGGCACAAGAGGAGAGTTTCCTGCTGGTTCAAGGGGAGAGTTTCCTGCTGGTCGGGGGGAGATTCGGCAGGGGAGGGAGGGATTTCAAGGGCAAGGATGCCCAAGCTACGAAGGGCACGGGTGAGACGCCCGTGCTACGACTTGATGGACAGGATGCCCAAGCCACACTTAGATGCCCTCCGCCTAACTGCCTACCTGAGGGCGGAACTGGCAGAGCCAATAACCTCGCACCACTGCCTCACCTGTCATGCCTTCGCCTACACTCTGGAACACTTCAGGGGCGCATTCGAACTCCTCTTGCCGACGGTTTGGCAAGCGCAGGCGCACATAAAACCGCAACTCCTCAGGAGGATATTCACGCCAGTAGGGAACGGTGGACTGAGTCGCTTTGTCCAAGGCATAGGTCGCAATCACATACACAGGGGCAAGAATGCGCTCAGGACCTTTGATGCGGTTGCGGTCGAGCCATATGCCATAGCCCAGCACCCCCAACATCAGCAATAGCCCTGCCACCATCATCGTGATTCCCGCGCCCACGATGAGCATGCCCGTCGAATCGCCCCAACGCGTGTAGTTCACAACTGCCCCCAGCCCACAGATGCCCACAAGGCAGAACCCCAACAGGGCAAGCACCGCTCCCAACATCAGGAGCGCACCCATGCCCGGACGCTCCTTCAACATACCCGTATGATTCTCCCTACGGTCTGCCTTTCCTGCCATGCTATACTATAGCGACCTGCAAGGTCAATTCCGTCTCAAGGAGGTTCCAACTTGGCGCTGGAGATTATTCCGCTTGGAGGCTGTGGCGAAATCGGTAAGAATCTGACCCTCGTTCGCTATGAAGACCAGTTGGTCGTGATTGATTGTGGTATCGCTTTTCCTGGAGAAGACCTGCCGGGCGTCGATTTAGTTGTCCCCGACCCGACCTATCTTCTGGAGCATCGAGAGCAACTGCGTGCGATTTTGCTCACGCATGGGCATGAAGACCATGTGGGCGCGCTCCCCTACCTTCTGCCCAGTTTGGGCACAGTACCCGTCTATGGAACGCCTTTGACGCTGGCGTTGGTGGGCGAGAAACTACGCGAGCATCGGGTGCATGCAGACCTGCGCGCCCTGACTCCGGGTGTGCCCCTGCCGTTGGGCGACATTATGGCGGAACCGATTCGGGTGACGCATAGCATTCCCGACTGCGTGGCACTTGCTCTGCATACTCCTGAGGGGATTGTTCTATTCACGGGCGACTTTAAATTCGACCACACTCCCGTAGACGGTGAGCCGACCGACTTCACGCGACTGGCACGCTTAGGAGAGGAGGGAGTTCTGCTGTTGCTCAGCGACTGCACGAACGCCGAGCGTCCGGGCTGGGGCGAATCGGAGCGCAAAGTCAGCGATACCTTCTATACGCTGTTTGCTCAGGCACAAGGGCGTATTCTGATTACCACCTTCGCCTCGAACCTCCACCGCATTCAGCAGGCGATTGAGATGGCGGAACTGTATGGGCGCAAAGTGGCGGTGTTGGGTAGGCGCATGGAACAGAACTTGAACATCGCCATTCAGAAGGGCTATCTACGCGTGCATCCCGATACGCTCATCTCCACCCGTGAGATTGAGGACTACCCCGATTCGCGCCTGCTGGTGTTGACTACAGGCAGTCAGGGCGAACCGCTTTCTGCCCTCAGCCAGATTGCAGCGGACGAGTATCCCCGCTTGAAGATTCGCCCTGGTGATATGGTGATTCTGTCGGCAACGCCCATTCCGGGCAACGAGAACTTAGTCTGGCGCACGGTGAACCGTTTGATACGCTTGGGGGCGCGGGTCTACTATGATGCAATCGCACCCGTGCATGTATCAGGGCACGCCTATCAAGAGGAGCTGAAACTGATGATAAGTCTCACTAAGCCCCGGTTCCTTGCGCCAGTGCATGGGGAGCCACGCCACCAGTCGGCATACTTCGACCTGGCGCGCCAGATGGGCTACACCGATGACCAGATGTTTCTGCTGGAGAACGGCTCGGTTCTCAGGATTTCAGAGGGAGAGATTGCCCTCCAAGCATCTGTGCAGGCAGGCAGGTTGCTGATAGAGGAAGGGATGGAAGGGGGTGTACCCGAAACGATTATCCATGACCGCCGTCTGATAGCCCGTGAGGGGATGCTGATGGCGATTATCACGGTGCGAAGCCAGACAGGGGAGATAATCGAGGCACCCCAGTTTATCACCGTGGGCTTCGAGTGGCAAAACTCAGCGCAACCCCAGTTGGCAAGCGAGCTGATTCAGGAAGTCATCGGCAAGATGTTGCCTGCCGAGATTAGCGACTGGAGCAACTTCCGCGAAGAGGTGGCGGTGGTGTTGCGTCGGTTCTGTCGTAAGCATCTGAGCCGACGTCCGCTTGTAGTGCCCGTGATTACGGAGGTCTGAATGGTGCGCTGGCTCTGGGTGGCTTGGCTTTGCATAGCAACAGTGGGAGTTTTAGCTCTCCCTCCATGCCCCTCTTCTACTGAGAGAGAGGCGCCTGACCCCCCCTTCGCCATAGGGGAGATGAGGGCTGACACACAGGATGGGGCTGAGAGAACGGAGGCTACGCAGTCGGCTCCACGCTTAGGGGTAGGAATCGTCTTCCAAGCCGAGCGATTTGCGGAACAGATAGCGCACCTGAAGGCTATGGGCGTGCCTGCGGTGCTGGTGCGCTTGGAGGGGCTTCCGAGCCACGAGCATTGGCAGATGCTGGTGGACACGCTCGAAAGTTCAGGCATGGAGTGGTGGCTCTGCTTGGAAGGGTTGCCGCGCTGTGATGGGTGGCTTTGTGCCCCCGACCAGTTTCGGTTGCAAGGGAATGTGGAAGGGGTCTACTCGGTTCAGTTGCCTCCCGATACGCCCTACACGCTTCTGGCACTCTCGCCTGCAGACAGCCCCCATTTGCAGGCGGTCTTTCACCTAAGCTTGAACGGGGGACGCGCCGTCTTTGCGCAAAGCGATACCGACCAGAGCGTGCTTCTACTCTATCCCTATCTTCGGAAGGCTATGCCCGACCTCTGGGAGGGCTGGGACCGCTACCGCGACCGCCTCTTCGCCATGCTGAAGGCACGCCCACCCAAACAGGGCTTCAAAGGCTGGTTAATCGCCTCGGAATGGACATCCTTGAGCCTTGCAGTGTTCCCTGAGAGCCAACTGGCGCGTGCCGAATGGCAGGCGTTCCTCAAGACGCGCTATCCCGAAATGGTGGAACTGGAGAACAGTTGGAACATCAGTGGCGCTTTCAAAGACTACGCTCAGGCGAGCCATCTCATACCCCTTTGGCATAAGGCTCGCGGTCTGCCGTTTCTCGTGTTGCCTCAAGACTTTAGCTCCCCTTTCGAGGTGGAGGTGCGCAGAAGCCAGTTTTGGAACGACTACCGCCTTTTCCTTAGCATGCGGTGGCAGAGCCTGCTGAGTGCGTTGCAGTCGGCACTCCGAGCGCATACACCCGATGCGGAGTTTCTCGTTTTGCATCAGCCGAACCCATACGGTGAAAGCGAGTTCTCCAGCCCTCCCAAAGGAATGCAGAACGCGCTTTTTCTCCCGCGCTCAAGGCTTTCCTACTGGCAGACATGGATGGCACACTCCGCATTCCAAGCCACGCGTTCGTTGCACACACTCAAATTGGCTTGCTTGGAAGGGACCGACCTGCCTCCTGAGCAAGCCACTCCTGTTCAGCGGACTGCCCGAGAGTTGGGCATTTCCCTGCTCTTCTGGCAAATGCCCTCTGAGCCTACGCTTTCTCGCGAATGGTGGCAAACCGTTCAACAGAACGATACCCCCCCAGAAACGCCTCAGTTTATCCCTTTCCCACGCGCCCTGTGGAGTTTGACCGCTATCCAGAAGTTTCGCACAGGCTGGTGGGTGCCTTTGGAGCCTGCAGAGGGCTATAACCTGCTTGCATGGGGCTTTGAGATTGGAGGCTTTTGGCGTGTGGTGGAGGTTCAGCAGTTGGATAAGGAAGGGAATCTCGTGGCGACGCCTCAGGTAGAGCTGTACCTCTGGTCAGTTGAGGGAGAGCGAGAGGTTGTTCTGCGTCGGCTTGACCGCAACCCTCTGAACGCAATAGACCTGAACGGGCAGGAGGTGCGCTTAAATGTGCGTGGAGATACGGTGCGCTTCACGCTTGGCACGACCCCTATACGCATTCGGGGCTTTGCCATGCTTCCCTATTGTGAGAGTGCGATTGAGCACTGGAGCCAGCGTGTACAAGAACTGTTCAAGCGCACGGGTTCCCAGTTGCCCGAGGCTCTCAAGTTCCGCTGGGAGAATGCCCAGACTGTTTACCGGCGCGACCGCGAGCAGGGCTTCGCCCAGATTCGCTCCGCTTGGCTGGAGATAGAGCGCGCCTATCAGCCCTATCGCTGGCTGGAGGTGGAAACCGCCACAGTCCGAACAGTGGGCATGGCACGCCCCGACCCTGCCCTCAGCGGTGGAGCGAGCTGGGTGGTCGATACGCTTCTGCCTCCTCCTGAGTTTCTGGTGCGCTACAGAGTACGGTTGAGAGTTGCAGGTGCGCACACTCTCTGGCTCTCCCTCCGAATACCCCCATCGGGGAATGGGGGAACGGTTGAATGGCAACTCGTTCGGGAAACTGAGAGCGAACAAACGCCTGTTCAAGGGACAGCGGAACTCAAGGAAGAGCGAGCCGTTGCCCGCTATGCTGACCAGTTCGCTTGGATACCGTTAGGCAGTTTCTCGGCGCAACCGGGCGACTATCTGCTGACCTTACGGTGGGTTCCTGCAGACAAAAATCCCCCCTACTCGGCAGAGTGGGATGCCCTGCTGATTGCCCCAGCAGGGATTACTCCGCGCACGATTCTGCCTCCTCCTTTTTAAGCGAAAGCGGGCAGGAACTGCCCTGCCCCTATCTTTCGCAGCGCGAGCAACCGTGCCGAGGTCTACTCGGACGCCTCGCCAAAGAAGGCTTCCACAGGGATTAAGCCCATCTGGGCTGCACGGCGGAACGCCTTCACTCGGTTGTTGACATTCAGCTTCTCATAAATGTTCGCCAAGTGGAAGTCGACGGTACGCTTGCTCACAAAGAGTGCGTCCGCCACTTCTTGCGAGGAACGCCCTTGAGCGATGAGACTCAAGACCTCAATCTCGCGCTTCGTCAACCGAACCGGCTTATTACGGGACTGCCACTCCATTTGGCTCATCGTTTCGCCACCTCGTTCCGTGAGATTTTGCCGCCCGCTAACGAGTTCTTCCATACCTGCCTCCAGATTTTCACATGCATCGCGAGTACGCTCGTCCCTGAGAAGACCCTGACGCTCTCTTTCCTTGCTCTAATCAGGGGGTACACTCTACACCATGTCGGACTGTAGAAAGTGGCTCCTGGTTCCGAGCATGCTAAGGAGTGCGACCTTGCTAATTATTATACACGGGCTGGGTTTCTCCTTGTTGAGTTGTGGCGAACCGCGCTACGAAATTGTACGCACGATGAAGGTGGGCGACACTTGGAGCTACACCTTAGAAGAAACACTCCACATCCGAGATGAGAGCGTGTCGCTACAGGTAGAACTGATTAATCGCGTAATCGAAGTCAAGCCCGACGGGAGCGCGATCATAGAACGAGAGATGAGAGGTGACCCTGAAACCCTTAAGGCGCTTCAGGAAAGTATGGGCATGTTCGGTACTCTGCCTACCCGCTCACGCTTACGATTTACTCCAAAGGGCGCGGAGGAACCGCTGGACGACTCGGCAACCTTGATGGTGAGCGTTCCGTACGCTTATCCCGACAAGCCCGTGAAAGTGGGAGAGCGATGGGAACACACTCACACCAGCGGGAGCATGAAAGCGCATTACCAGTGCCAACTTGTCGGAATCGAACAACTTAATGGAGTGCCTTGCTACAAGATACAGGCGAAGGCAAACCCCGTTCGTGGCTCTCTCCCCCAACTGGAAGGCGAGGTGACCGTCTATATCGACACCCTGTCGGGCTGGGTGCGCCAAATCGAGGGTATACTTATTATGTCGGCAGGCGAGTTTAGGGGGGACCTCAAACTCAAGGTAATGGGACGCCCCGTTCTGCCTAAAGACGAGATGGAGGGAAAGCCATGAGAGAACGCACATGCCCCGTATGTACGGTCGCTCTTGTACCGCAGACGCATTTAGGGGTGACCATCGATGTGTGCCCTACCTGTGCAGGCATCTGGTTCGATGCAGATGAGCTCACTCGCCTACGCCAGATCGACCCAACCATTCTTCCCCGCATCGACCTTCAATACCAGCCTGTGGTGGAACGGTTTGACCCGCCATGGGAACGGCTCTGCCCCGTGTGCAGAGTGCCCCTCTCTCGCTATAACTACCTCTACACTTCCAATATTCAGTTGGATACCTGCGACCATTGTGGGGGCATCTGGGTGGATGATGGGGAGCTTATCAAGATGAACCAAGTGCTCCAAGACGCCAAAACTGCGGAGGTTCCTCCGGAAGCGAAGGCGCAAATGGTGCTTGCTCAAGCGGAAGCCGAACATCGAGAGCAGATGGACAAACTGGAGTTCTGGAGGGGGCTGTTCAACTTCCTGCGCGCCCGCCCGCGCTTCCCGATATAGGAGCCTGTTTCGATGGAGCCTCTCAGTCCTGGAGTCTACACGGCACTTATCACGCCCTTTACGCAAGAGGGCGCTCTCGATGAGGCTCTGTTGGCGCGCCTGCTTGCCTTTCAAGAGTCGGCAGGGACGCTCGGCGTGGTGGTGGCTGGCTCCACTGGCGAAGGCCCCTCCCTGAGCGTGCCAGAGAAGGCTCACCTGTACGAATTGGCAGTGTGCCTGAAGGGGCAACTCCAAGTGATTGCGGGCATCCTGGTCTGCAGTCTGGAGGAAGCGCTTTATCTGGTGCGTCAGGCACATCGAACCAACTGCGACGCGGTGATGGTAGCCCCTCCTTTCTACTATCGTGCCCCCCTTGAAGGGGTGATTCGCTATTTTCGCACCCTTCTGCAAGCTTCACCCTTACCCGTTATCCTCTATAACATCCCCCAACTCACTCGGATTGCGCTTCCACCTGAACTGGTGGAGGCACTGCTAAATGAGCCGAACCTTGTAGGCATCAAGGATAGCTCGGGCGCCCCCGAGTCGCTTCGTGCATATCTGCAGTTCGCTCCTCGCCTGAAAGTGTGGGTGGGCGAAGAGAAACTGTTGAGCGCATGCCTGCAAGGCGGAGGGGCGGGCACTATCAGCGGGCTTGCGAATGTGTTTGCCCCTCACCTTGTGCGGGTCTATCGCGCTTTCTGTGCAGGCAAAGACCTTTCAGGAGTGCAACAGCTCGTCGATGAGGTTGCCGATGCCATCGATGCCTTCCCTGCACCTGCGAACTTTAAGTATGCCCTCACCCACTATGGATTTCCCCTCAGCCCAGTGCGCCTTCCGCTCATGGAACTTGATGAGACCCAGAAGCAGGCAATCGATACGCTCATGGCTCTGCACGCATGAATCCTTTCGGTGCGAAAACGCCTCTAATCAGTATAGGAGGTTAACGACTATGGGTATTCAGTATGATGTCGAGGTAGATGCACGCGGGCTTCAGTGCCCGATGCCGATTGTGAACACGAAAAAAACCTTTCAGACGCTTCAACCGGGTCAGGTGCTGAGAGTGTTGGCGACCGACCCCGGCTCGGTGAACGACTTTCAAGGCTGGGTGAAGATGGTCGCTGATGCTGAGCTCCTCGCTCAGGAGACTGTCGAGATGGACGGCAAGACCGTCTATGTGCATTACCTACGCAAAAAGTAAGCGTAGCACGGGCGTCCCGCCCGTGTAATTCCCCCTTTGATTCCCCCCTTAGTAAGGGGGGCAAGGGGGGATAGGCGAGACGCCCAAACCACAAAAAGTAGCAGGGGCGTCCCGCCCCTGCAACAAAGAAGTGAGGTGAGAACGATGACAAACGGCACGACAGCAGTCATTCAGCAGGCTCAACCCGATTTGGCAAGCCTTCAGGAGCAGATTCAGAAACTGCAGGCAGAACTGCAAGCAGTGCGCGAGAACGCTCCTGAGAACCGCTTGACGATGGTGGTCTTCTCGGGTGATTTGGACCGTGTGCTCGCAGCGTTCGTGATAGCGTCGGGTGCCGCCGCAAGTGGAATGGAGGTCTCCATGTTCTTCACCTTCTGGGGGTTGACGGCTCTGCGCCAGAAGCGCAAGAGTGCGGGCAAGACCCTATTCCAGAAGATGATGGGCTGGATGACCCCTGTAGGCTTGCGCGGGATGGGCGTGTCGAAGATGAACTTCGGTGGGATTGGTGCAAAAATGCTTCGGGCGATGATGCGCCAGCAGGGCGTGCCTCAGCCCGAAGAGATGGCGCAGATGGCGCGCGAGCTGGGGGTGCGCATGGTCGCCTGCCAGATGTCGATGGATGTGATGGGCATTCGCCAAGAGGAGCTCATCGAAGGGGTAGAGGTAGGTGGCGTGGCGACCTTCTTAGGCGATGCGGTGCGTTCCAAAAGCACCCTGTTCATTTAGTCTCCCACCGACGGCGCGCCTTACGCTTTATGCGCATAAGGGCGTTATCCACTGCCTTGAAGGAACATCCCAACTGCTGGGCTATCTGTTGATAGCTCAGCCGTTGGATGTAGAGTTCCAACACCTGCCCTTCCAGCGCGCTGAGAGAGCGCTTGAACTCCTCATCGAGGCATATCGATTGGTCGAGCGAGAGAAGCTCCTCCAGCACGCTGGGGGCAGGGTCTGCTAAGCGTTCCAGCCACTCCTCCATACTCAATTCTTCTGGAGGCTGAATGAAGTTGAAGCGTGCCCAGCGCGCCGAGTGCTTCAGTGCCGACATCAACTGACGACGAATACAAAGGCGCGCAAAGGTGGCAAAAGAGGCACGGCGTTGGGGATTGTAATGCAACACCGCCTGCCACAGACCAATCATCGCAACTTGGTGCAGGTCCTCAGGTTCCCCATCGGGTAGGAAAAACCCGCGAATGATGCTCTGCACCAGCGGTCGATAGAGTTGGAGCAACGCTTCTGCTGCGCGTTCGTCCCCTTTCTGAGCTAGCGCCACCAACTCGTACACTTCTCTGCCATCCGAATCGCCCACCATCCAGTCTCACCACTCTTATTATAACCCAACTTTCCTGTCATTCAGGCACTCTGCAACTGCCTGAACAACCAACGAAACGGATACTCCAGCATCCCACACAACACCCTCAACTCTACTCCCGCTAACGACACCGCACGCACCCGACCCCCAAACCCGATACACTCCTTCACCACCCCAATCCACCGTCTCCACCACCCGAAGACCCCACCTCGTACACCGCCCCGTTCGCCCCCCACACCACCACGAACTTCCATCCGTAAAAGGAGACCCGCTTGCTCGGCACATACCCCCGACCGCGCGGGTCGCGGAGCAACCGACTGCGTCCAATCCGAATGGTGTGGCACACAGGGATACGGGTCGTGTCCAGACTGGAGGTCTGAAGGGGGAACATTTCGTGAGTGAGTTGGGTCAGGATCGCCAACAGTGCCATCAGGGAGGGGCGGAGACGAGGGAGCCGTTTGTTGAACCTACCTTCTTGAGGGATGTAGGGGAACAGGGTCTGCGGGAGGTGGGTGAAGGTGATGAGCATCGCCCGATAGTTGCCATGATGGGAGAGGTAGGCGAGGACGGCGAGGGTGAGGACTTTGGCGTTGCGGATTTGGCATCGTGGGTTTTGGGGGACTTGGTGGGTTTTGAGCAGGTCGTCGGCGATGTAGTCTACTAAGCGGGCGAGGTCTTCAAGTGGAAGACCTGCGTTAGCTCCTGAGGTGCTGAATGTGTTGGTTTTCATAGGAATAGGCTACCTCAGGAGGCTTTTTCAGCAGGAGCGACAGGAAAGCTGGGGTATAATACCGTATACGGCAAGCGTTCACAAGAGCGTAAGCCCAAATCTCAGAGATAAGGAGGAATAAGCGATGAGCCGAGAACGAAAGGTACAGATAACAAGGCGTGCTATGCACCGATGGCAGATCTGGTGTCCCTGGATTGCGGTAATCGGGATAGGACTCGGCACACTCGGTGGATTGAATGCGCAATCCCTGACTTGGCTTGGTACGCTTGGTGGGAACGAGAGCGATGCTTGGGGCGTTTCAGCGAATGGCATGGTAGTGGTAGGATCTGCCAAGAATAGCAGCGGTTACTGGCGTGCTTTTCGTTGGGTACGCGGTCAGGGAATAGGAGACCTTGGCACTCTTACAGGCTACAGCGGCAGTTACGCGTATTCTGTTTCGTTGGATGGTACAAAAGTCGTAGGTGGGAGTAGTGGTGGAGTCTTGCCTCCAGAAGCTGAGATGTATGTTGGTCAAGCCTTTTATTGGACACAGGCGACAGGAATGCAACCTCTAAGTGGGCTCGTAGAGAGTTCTAATAACACTTGCTGGGCATATGGAATCTCCCCGGACGGCACAACGATTGTGGGTTGGGCTATCTACTCTCACCCTACCTATCCCCCCATACGGCGTGCTGTTTTTTGGAATGGTTTAGGCTCATCCCCGTGTATGCTGGAGTCTCTATCCTTCCCTAGTCAAGCGCATGAAAGTAGCGCGTTTGCTACTAATGGGACAATAACAGTGGGCTGGGCAGGGCAAGCCTATCAAGGGGCTTGTTTGTGGAACACAAGCTGCTTTACATCACGAACAGATATAGGAAGCCCCGGCATAGCTTATGGTGTCTCCTTGAACGGCGAAGTGGTTGTCGGTCAGAATCGATAATATAGCCTTTCGTCGGGTGCAAGGGACACTACAGTCTCTCGGCACGCTTGTCGGTGGAGATCAGAGCGTGGCTTATGGTGTATCGGCAGATGGTCGATTAATCGTGGGCAAGTCTAGGGTTGGCTCTCAGTGGCGCGCCTTTCTTTGGATAACAGGTCAAGGAATGTGGGATCTCAACGATCTCTACAGTGACCTGTTGGGAAATGGTTCTCGGTTGGAGGCAGCGCGTGCCATCTCACCTGACGGTCGCTATATTGTGGGGCAGGGTTATAACAGTACAACTGGCAGACGAGAGGCTTATCTTCTCGATCGCGGCTGTCCAAGATCGGCAGATGTTGATCATGATGGGATTGTGGATGACGCAGACCTGTTGATTGTCTTATTCAACTTCGGTGCGCGGGCAGTTATCCACATCAGCCGTCAGGATTTCTATCCTACCGCAGTCGACGATAATGGAACTGTGTTCGGAGTAAAAAGCAGTGACCCTTCTCAGGAATGGTACAGCGCCTACTGGCGCCCAGAGACAGGTATCCAAGTACTAAGCGGGTTCGGGACTTTACTCAGCTTTCCATACGGATGCAACTCGTCTGGAACTGTTGTCGTCGGCAGAACAAACCAAACGACAAGCTCGAACGACTCGATAGCATTTCGCTGGCAGAACGGCAACATCAGCCATGTTGCGTCGTCGCCCTCAACCGCTATCGGTGTTTCAGAAGATGGAAACACCATCGTAGGCGGGTTAGGAGTGTACAATATCTTTTCAGGTTGGCAAGGGACAGCATTTCTGTGGCACAACAATACGCTTACCAATCTGGGTGGTGTATTGGCAAACAGGAATGCCTACGCAGTGGATGTGACTAATGTGGGCAGCCAAGTTCACCTTACGGGTTCCGCTCAAAACAGTTCTGGTCAGTGGCGTGCGTTTCGCTTGGTTTATGGTTCATCGCCTCAGGACTTGGGAACTTTGGGCGGGAACCAGAGTTATGCCTACGCAATCTCACGCGATGGGTCTACGATTGTAGGAACAGCGCAGCTATCCAACGGTGAATGGCGTGCGTTCCGATGGAACAGGGGAATGATGATGCCCATAGCGACTGAGGCATTCGGCTGGACTTCCAGCACGGCAACGGGGGTCTCCCGAGATGGTTTAGTCGTAATCGGGCAAGGAAAGGACGCTCAAGGAAAATGGCGTCTCTTTCGGTGGAGTGCTTTTGGTGGATTAGAGAACCTTTCGGAAAAGTACTCTCTTCCCTCCTCTGGCGACCACCTGATTGTCTCTCTGATTAACCCGTTTGCAAAAGGGCTTTCGCCGAGTGGTAGATATGTTATCTGTATGGTCTTTGGTAGCGACGATTCGGCGGGGGCTTACTTGATTGACACGCAACTGGAGGGCGATGTAAATGGTGATGGAATAGTGGATGACGCAGACCTGTTAGAGGTACTTTTCAGCTTCGGCAGCCAGTGTATCTAATGGCTTTCGGAGTTGGGGAACACTTTGGGTAGCATCCATCGCCCGAAGTGTTCCCGATTTTATGAGAGTGGAGGGAGGGAAATCGCTCCGCCTGTGGAACTTATTATCACTATGCGCACTGTGCTATTGGTTGTTCTAAGTCTGCTGTGGCTTGTAGGGGTGACCCAATTGTCCACGATTAGTCGCGATTCACGAGAGTGCTAATCGCTGAAGGGTTTCCAATCCGCCGATGCGTTCCCAGCAGGGGATGTCCAGCCCCTCCAGCTCCTTCGGGTCGGGATAGCCAAGCTCCGAGGGGAGATCAAGGAGCGCGCTCGCAATCCCCGCAAAGATTGCCCCCTCGCCCTCTGCCACCACAACAGCCCGTTGGGCAAGCGTGCGCACCGCCTGCACTTTTTGGCAGACCTCCTGAGCGCATCGGGTATCGGCTGTGAGGTTGTAGGTCGCTTTGTAGGGATAGTCGCCTGCGAGGGGCTTACGCTCTGGCAAGGGGATCACCAACCGAGCATAGCCCTTCCTTATCCACCTCTGAACGCGCTCTGTCTCTGCTCCCACTACCACGACCACACGCTCTACCCGCTTCGAACTCAGCGCGCTCCGTACTTCCGACAGTGCATCAGGCGAGGGCATCGGCAGGCTCTCCCAGCCTAACAGCGAGAGCAACGCCTCCTGTGCCTCCAAGCGAAATCGACGGGAACGCCACCACCGTCGCAGGCTCGACTCCACTGCCCCGCGATAGACCTCGAAAACACCTTCACCAGTGGGCACACCCTCAGGCTTGGGCAACTCCTCGCTCCACACACGCAGGTACGGCTCCAGCTCGGCAACATTCTCGGTTGGGTCGCTGGGCACATGCGCCAGTCGCCATAGGTTCGCCAGCCACCGATAATAAACGGTTCGCGATTCCGTCCCAAACTCGTGCCCCTCTTGGAACGCATGATGCTCGAAGGCGGTCTCTGCTCCATAGAGGCGGTATACTGATTGAAGATAGGGGGCTACGCGCTCAGGGTTATCGTGTGTCCAGTCGCCTCGGTCCGACAGCAGGAGCAGAGGGCGTGGTGCGGTCAGGGCGGTAATCTCGGGGTTGCAGGCAAACAGGCGCAGAAGCGGGGGATTCTCACAGATGCATCCGCCCTGCATCGTGGTGGAGACCATCTTCACAGGGATGGCGCACGCCAGTCGGGGTTCTACCGCGCTCAACAGAAAGGTTTGAGTGCCCCCGCCCGAGATGCCTGAACAGCCGATGCGCTTCGGGTCTATCTGGGGCTGTTGGCGAAGCCACAGATAGGCACAGAGACTGTTCCAAGTCTGCAATCCCGCTCGGCTAAAGCCCCATCGTCGCCATTCCAACGGCTCCGCCCCATGGTGGGGCAGTTGGAACGCATCGTTGTAGCCGACCATGTCGTACATCAGCACCCATACGCCTGCCCGTGCAAGGGCGACGGCTCGTAGGATGTCGGGGAGATTGAGCCTGCCTTTCGGGAAATGCCCGTGCGGTTGGAGCATCGCAGGTGCACGCTTGCCTGCAGGCACACTGGGCACAAACAGACTTCCCGTGAGGTAGAAGTTGGGCAGGGTCTCTAAGGCTAACCGTTCAATCGCGTAGCCATCCCCTCTGTAGGCTGTTGCGCGCCAACAGTGCAAAGGCGCAGGAGGGAGTTCAGGCGATAGCCCACACGCCAACCGCACATGCTTACGCAGTCGGTTTGCAAAGCGCTCCAAGTGCGTTCGGCTTACGATTCGCGCCTGAGAGGGAAGGCAAGGGGTATCGTGCGTGCGAACTTGGTGTTCCATCGCCCTTGATGGGGTATTATACCGCTTACAGGGAGGTGCGATATGCAGAAACTTTCTCTTACCTTAGGAGTGCTTTCGCTGATGGCGGTGGCGTTTGCCCAGTTAGAACCGCGTGGTGAAAACCCGATTATTCGCTTCAATACGCTCTATGGGGCTTCAGGGCTGATTACCGTGCCCACTGCCAACACCACCCGCGTCGAACGGTTCCAGCTGGGCACTGCGTTCGGCAAGGATATCCGAACCGTCTCCCTCAACTGGGGGATTTTTGACAGTGTGGAGGTCGGTGGCGTTTTCGTAGACCGCCAAAACGCAGCGAACAAGGTGCTCGCCACAGGCAAGGTAACGATTATTCCCCAGAACTTCGAGTGGCTTGAGCTGGGTTTTGGCGCAATCGACCCTGCAAATGCCATCAACCGCACTTACTACGGTATCGCCAGCGTGAATGTGTCGGTGCCGGAGAGGGCTGGGGAGCGGGTTGTCGGCTTGCGATTCCATCTGGGATACGGCACTGGGCTCTTCCGCGACAAAGTGATAGGAGGCGGCGAAATCTTTTTAGGCGAGCAGTTCAGCCTTATAGGCGAGTATAACGGTCGTGATACGAACGGTGCGCTACGCTATGTGCACGACGATTCGCTCCGAATGCAGTTAGGGATTCAGGGCAAGGTCATCTACTTCGCCACCACTTATGGGCTGAGTTTCTAACGCTCTGCCTTTACCACGCGGGGATGTCCCGCTAAATCGGGGATCACCTGAACTTTCTGGTAGCCCTGCCCCCGAAGCAGGGCTACTACCTTCTCTATTAGGCGCGGGCTGGTCTCCACGGCGAGCAATCCCTCTGGCTTCAGCACACGCCACGCCGCTTGGCTGAGTGCGCGATAAGAGTGCAAAGGGTCCTCACCAGGCACTAAGAGTGCCTCTTGGGGTTCCCACAGCCGAATCTCAGGAGCGAGATTCGCCCACTCGTCGGGTAGCACATAGGGAGGATTACTGAGGACTGCATCGGCACATGCGTTCTGTAGCCCGTCGAGCCAGCGCGTCTGGATTAGCCACGCGCGTGCAGAGAGCGCAAACTTCCTGCAGTTGCGCCTGGCAATCTGAATCGCACGCCAGCTGACCTCCGTGCCAACCCCATGCCACTCTGGAGCATGCAGGAGGCATGCCACCAAAACCGCCCCAGAGCCGACCCCTACATCCATCAGGATGGGCGTTTTGTCGGTCGAGTATTGCTTTGTCCACTCCAAAAAGGTTTCCACGAGGGTTTCGGTTTCGGGACGGGGAATAAGCACTCCTCGCCCGACGGTGAGATTCAGCCCATAGAACCAGCGGTGGTGCGTGATATAGGCGAGCGGTTCACGCCGAGCACGACGCCGAAGCCAGCATGCAAGCCGTTTCTGCTCTTTGGGGGCAACTTCAGCGTCTGGATGTGCCATCACCCATGCGCGCTCCCGTCCTATGCACTCGCTCACCAGCAGAAACGCCTCGCGTAGAGGCTCTCCTATCCCTGCACGGGCAAGCACCTCGTGAGCGTGGGCAACCGCCTGCTCGATGCGCATCGCAGTACAAATCTACCCCAAAGGGGGGCGCGCAGGTATGGTGGCTTGGGCGTCTCGCCCAAGCAAGCACACGGGCGGGACGCCCGTGCTACGGTTAGGCTGATGGGCAAGATGCCCGTGCTACTCTGTGGCTTGGGCATCTTGCCCATTTTTGCACTACAGTGGCTTGGGTGTCTCGCCCAAGTAGCCAATGGGCAAGATGCCCGGGCTACTGTGGCTTGGGCGTCTTGCCCTTTTGGCTAATGGACAAGTTCCGATTGAGTTTTCAGGGTCGGGTGGTGCCTGTGGGGATTGCTCCCCAGCGCGTGTACGCACCTATCGACCGAGCCCTATCGATTGTCAACCAGACACGCCCACCCAGCCCACGCAGTGAATGCGAAGACTGCAAGCGTTTTGCCCAGATGCTTCAGCTATTAGGCTGAGGTATCCTATGGGTGGGGTGATAGCGAATGGCGACGGTACTCCAGTCCAAAGAGCAAGTGCAGACTCCTGTACAGGTTCCGCACAGGTGGCGGTTCACGCTGGAGCAGTACTACTATCTGGGCGAGCTGGGCATCTTTGGCGATCAACGCACCGAACTGATTGGAGGCGATATTTATATGTCCCCTATCGGACCACGACACTCCGTTAGGAAGACCTACGCACGACGAACAGTAGAGAGCAAACTCCAAAAAACAATCCATATGCGTGTGGATGACCCTTTGAGTATTGGCGAGAATGAGCCAGTACCCGATATTGCAATTGTGGAGGGCACGCCCAGCGATTATAACGACCAACACCCAACCACCGCCCTGCTGGTGATAGAGATATCCGACACGACGCTGGAGTTCGACCGCACCGTAAAAGCGAGCCTCTATGCCAGTGCGAGCATCCCCGAATATTGGATTGTGAACCTGAACGAAGGAGTGCTGGAGGTTTATCGGGAACCTGCACCGATGGAAAACACGCCATTTGGGGCAGGCTACAAACAAGTCCGACGGTACATCCAAGAGGAAACGGTTAGCCCGCTGTTTGACCCTGAAGTCTCTATCCCTGTGAAGAGCCTCTTTGAGGGGGAGTCATAGCAGGAATTCTGCGTCGGATGTGAAAAAGGCGAGCGATAGGGTACAATCCCTGTTGCGGAGGAGACGAGAATGAACCGAGTGGCGATAGGGTTGTTGATGACATTGGGTGTGGCGTCGGCACAAGCGCCTTTCACGATTGTACGTCCGCAGGAAGGGGCAATCGTGCGTGAGGTGGTGCAAGTGCGCTTCCCGCGCAACAGCGTGCCTCCAGGAGGCTTTATCGGGGTGTCTATCGATGGCAAGTTTCACGAGGCGGTTTCCACAGGCTCTTTAGGACAAGACGAAAGTCGCGACCACTATATCTACTACTGGGATACGAAAAAGCTCAATGTGCCAGATGGCGAGCACATGATTGAACTCACGCTCTATGCCAGCGAAGGGGCGCAGCGCATTTTGGGGCGCAGTTCCGTGAAAGTGGTTGTGGAAAACGCTATCCAACCCCCTGCGGAAGGGATTCAACTGCGCTATCGCTGGTCGCCTCTGGGGCGAACGGTACGCTACAACATCAACTACACCGTCAAAGAGAGCACCGAAATTAAATACACAGGGCTAACCCCTGAGGAGACCCTCTTAGCCGACCTCCGAGGCAAGGGCGACCTCTATATTCTGGACCAACGGGAGAACCTCACCCTCATCTCGTGGATACTCATCCCACCCCTTATTGAGGGATACTCTGGTCAGTACAGTGCTTTGACTGCTGAAAATTTCGCACCTGTCTATCAGGAAGTGGACGCCTTTGGACGCTTGCAGTACCAGATGGTGCGCTTAGAAGGCAGTCAACGATATCAATTTTACTATGTGTGGGCGGGCGATTTGGCGGTGTTTCCACCACGCCGACTGAGACCAGGCGATCGCTGGGCAGGACAAATCACTCTGGGCAACCCTATCCGCACTGGGGGCACAACCGAAGGTATCCAGACCCAGATTCCCGCCACGGCGACCTTAGAGCGATTTGAATGGGAGCGCGGATACAAGTGCGCCAAAGTTGTCTACGAGTTCAGCGGAGAGGTGCCCGGTCGGCTGGATTTGGGCGCCACCCAGTTGAACAAGCCCAAAGTTAAGTTTCGCCGCGAAGTCTATTTCGCCTACGATATTGGGCAGATTGTGCGCCAGCGCACCAGCGTGGAGATAGAGGTTACGGAACGGCAGTCCATAACGGGCGGAGGTTCAGGAGGCACATTCGGAGGTCCCCCTGCTGGTGGACGTGGTGGCATGTTCGGAGGGGGCGGAATCGACGACGATGAAGGTGCGTTTCGTGGTCCGCGAGGCGGGATGCGTGGTCCACGAGGTGGTATGATGGGCGGACAGCCCGGACTGGGTGTTGGCGCGCCCCCGGGTGGTCAGTTCGGTGCTCCTCAGACAGGACAATCGCTACAGACAACCGTCAACCGCCTTACTCTCGATATGGACATGGTTCTCGACCGCATTCTTTAGGCGTAGTTTGGGGAGGGGGAAACTGCTCCTCCCCTTATGGCAACAATGGCAACTCCAGCAGGATTAGAACCGCCAACGGTACGCTCTTATGATGAAGAGCCGAAGGCGACCTTTATGGAGCATCTGGAAGAGCTGCGTAAACGGCTCTTTCGGTCGCTCTTGTACATCATGATAGGCTGGGTGGTGGCATTTGCTATCGAACCGTATGTCTACGCGTTCTTAGCCCAACCGCTGTTGCGCATCAAGCCTGAAGGCACTCAGTTTGTCTTCACTCACGCCACGGAGCCGTTCTTCCTGAAGTTCAAACTCTCGCTTGTGATTGGGCTAATCCTTGCCTTTCCGTTGATGACGCGGGAACTGTGGGGGTTCATCGCTCCTGGGCTTACCCGGCAAGAGCGCAGAGCGGTCTATTTCGTCGCCCCGTTCAGCATGTTTCTGTTTTTGTTTGGCGTGGCGATGGGCTACTATATTTTGCCCGCTGCGTTCGGCTTCTTCCTGAGTTTTTTGAACGATTACCCAGGAGCGCAACTCTATCAGAACCCTGCCCAATATGTGCTGTTTGTGGTCAAGATGATGTTTGCGTTCGGGCTGGGGTTTCAGATGCCTGTGGTGCTCATGTTCCTTGCCCATGTAGGGATTGCCACACCAGAGCGGATGTGGCGGTCATGGCGCTATGCGGTGTTGGGCATCGCTGGGCTTGCGGCGCTCATCACCCCTTCTGGTGATGCCTTCTCGATGTTCGCTATCGGCTTGCCGATGGTCTTCCTCTACTTTTTGAGTATCCTTATAGTGGGGCGGATTGCCAAACGACGCAAACTGCGCATGCACTCTGCTGAGCCGTCCCCAAGGAGCGAATAACGATGGGAACTGCGTATACACCGGGACTTACCGTAAGCGCAAACACGCTTATCCTCAAGACGCGACGCCTGCCCATCAAAGGGGAGGTGCTGGTGCGGGAAGGTGAGATTGTAGAGCCTGACACCGTGGTGGCACGCGCCCTTCTGCCTGGCATTTTGCAAACGGTGCGCGTGGCACAACAGCTCGGCATCGAGCCGAAGACCATCCACGATGTGCTTAAGGTCAAAGAGGGCGATACGGTCGAAAAAGACCAAGTGATTGCAGAGACCAAAGGGCTGTTTGGGCTGTTTCGGGGCATCTGCAAATCGCCTACGAAGGGCACAGTGGAGTTTATCTCCCCCGTAACGGGGCATGTGGGCGTGCGGGAACCCCCGACTGTTATTGATGTGAACGCCTATGTGCAGGGCAAGGTGGTGCGCATTTTGCCCGACGAGGGTGCGGTTATCGAGACGCAAGGTGCCTTCATTCAGGGCATCTTTGGAGTAGGAGGCGAGCGTCGCGGCGTTTTGCGTATGCTCGTGCAAAACCCTGATGAGGTGCTGACAGCGAACCACATCCCACCCGATGTGCGAGGTAACATCGTAGTGGGTGGTTCGGCGGTAGAGAGGGACGCTATCGCCAAAGCAGGAGAACTGGGCGCAGTGGGCATCGTGGTGGGTGGCATTCGGGACACCGACCTCATCAACTACTTGGGCTACGATATAGGGGTTGCTATCACGGGCACGGAAGACATCCCGCTCACGATTATCCTTACGGAAGGTTTTGGAGCTATCCGAATGGCGAACCGCACTTTCCGCCTCCTGCAAAGCCTGGAAGGTCAGGTCGCCTCTATCAATGGGGCAACGCAAATCCGTGCGGGTGTGATACGCCCTGAAATTATTGTGCCCCTCCAAGACCCCTCACGCTTACCTGAAGCGCCCCCAACTGCAGAGACCCAGCAGTTGGAGATTGGCACGCCTATTCGGGTTATACGCGAGCCATACTTCGGCAAGTTGGGACGCGTGCTGGAACTGCCACCTGAGCTGGTGGAGATCGAATCGGGAACCCACGCACGCGTGCTGAAGGCGGAACTGGAGGACGGCACCGTTGCAGTCGTGCCCCGTGCGAATGTGGAGATTATTGCGGAGGGGTAAACAATGGCACAGACCTTGAAGCAAGACCGTGCAGAAACCGTTCCTTCCAACGAGTTGACCCCCATACGCATACTGTTAGTGGAAGATGACCCCGTGCTGACCGAGACCCTGCGCTATAACCTTCAGCGGGAACGGTTGGAGGTACTGACCGCAGAGTCCGCAGAGTCTGCACTCCGCCTATTCCACCAACACCATCCTCACCTGATTATCTTAGATGTGATGCTTCCAGGACGCAGTGGCTACGACCTTTGTCGAATTATTCGCCAGCATAGCCAGGTGCCGATATTGTTTCTCACGGCGCGCACGGCAGAAGAAGACCGCATACGCGGGTTCGAGTTAGGTGCTGATGACTATATCGTAAAGCCGTTCAGCACACCTGAGTTGATTGCGCGCATCCGCTCAATCCTGCGTCGAACCCAGCCCAGCCTACAGGAGCGGATTCAGGTAGGCTCTATTGAAATCGACCTCAGCGCTCATAAGGTCTACCGTGATGGGCAGGAAGTGCCGATGACCCCCAAAGAGTATGCCCTGCTCGTTCTGCTTGCCACCCATCCGGGCAAGGTGTTCACACGCGACCAGATTTTAGACCATGTATGGGGGCTGGGTGCCTATGTAAGCCCGCGCACGGTGGATGTGCATATCCGCTGGCTCCGTGCCAAACTGGAACCCGACCCTGAGCACCCGCGCTACATCCAGACGGTTCGTGGCTCGGGGTATCGCTTCGAGAAATGAATATTCGTGGACTGCGCCTGCTTCTGCTTGGGTGCGTCCTACTCATAGGGTTCAGTCTGGTAGGAGTCTTTGACGGTGTCCTTGTTGAGATTGCGCTCGTGATAACTTTGGGCGCCCTGTTAGCAAGCCTCTACCTGATTCAGCGCATCATAGAACGCCTTCAGGCACATCAAGACCGCCTGCAAACGCTTCAAATGGAGCAGGAAGCACTGACCTTAGAACTGAACCGTCGCCATCGGCGCCACATCACCCTACTGGAGGGTTTGCCCATCCCGCTGATGATTGGTGAACGCGACGCCACCTTGCGCTTTGTGAACCACACCGCTCTGGAATGGTTCGGCTACCGCCCGATGACAGGCAAATCCCTGTTGGCGTTGACCTTCTCGTACGACCTATATGTGCTGTACCTAAGAGCGGTTCGACGACACGCCCACACGGTAAGCGAGGTGACCCTTAGCTTTCCTCAAGAACGCCATGTAGTAGCAACCGTCTGGTTCATCGGGGAGCTCGACCATACCGAACTGTTCGCAGTTGCCTTGCTGGATAAGAGCGAGCTGGTACGGCTGGAACAGGTACGGCGCGACTTCGTGGCGAATGTCTCCCACGAGTTTCGTACTCCGCTCGCAGGCATTCGCTCGCTTGCAGAGACCATCCTGCACGATAACGAGATGCCCATCGAGACGCGCAACCGCTTCCTGAACCTCATCATCCAAGAGACGGAACGCCTCACTCGGATTGCGGAAGACCTGCTCATCCTTTCACGAGCCGAAGCCCTGTCCCCAACGAAAGAACCCTTAGACCTCAACACCGTGGTGCGCAATACACTTTCTCAGGTACAGGCAGAGGCAGAAAAGGCGAAGATTACCATCGAGTCCCACCTTCAGGAGCCACTGATTGTGCCCGCCAATCGCGACCAGATGGTGCAGGTGGTGCTGAACCTGCTGACGAACGCCATCCGCTACAATAAGACTGGGGGCAGAGTCTGGGTGCGCACCTTTACTCGCGACCACGAGGCAGTGCTGGAAGTGCAAGACACGGGTATCGGTATTCCCAGCGAGGACCTGCCCCGCATCTTCGAACGGTTCTACCGCGTGGATAAAACCCGCTCCCGTGAGACAGGGGGAACAGGATTAGGCTTGGCAATCGTCAAACATATTGTCGAATCGCATGGAGGGCGCGTGGAAGTGGAAAGCGAGTATCGCGTGGGAAGCACCTTCCGCGTGGTGCTTCCCTTAGACGCAACCAGATAAGTTCGGGTATAATCTATGCGGTGCCGGGTCGTCTAATGGCAGGACGCCAGACTTTGGATCTGGTAGTGGTGGTTCGAATCCACCCCCGGCAGCCACTATCCCCCTAGCAGGCGCAGGCAGTTTTCCAAGAAACGGAGGCTCAGTTCGCTTTTGAAGACTTCGTGTTTGACCCGAAGTTGCGGTTCATTTTCGGGCAGAAGCGTTCCACGATAGACCTGCGGAAAATTATGGATGAAGGCAAGATTCTGCTGGTCAATCTGGTGAAGGGAGAATTGACAGAAGCCAATTCACGCTTTTTGGGAATGGTGTTGATGGCGAAGATTCTGGCGGCTGCGATGGAGCGCGTGAACCTGCCACCCCAACAGCGGCGTCCCTTCTATCTCTATGTGGACGAGTTCCAGGCGTTGGCAACGCAGAGTTTCATAATGCTCTTGTCTGAGGCGCGTAAGTTTGGCTTGGGCTTAGTCTTAGCGAACCAGTTTCTCCACCAAATTAAGGAGGAACGCATTACTCAAGCCATTTTTGGCAATGTGGGCACTCTGATTAGTTTCCGCGTTGGGCAAGAGGATGCCAAACTGGTGGAACCACACTTTGCTCCGTTCTTCGACCAATTTGACCTAAGCAACCTGCCCAACTGGCGCGCTTGTGTCAAGACGACGGTAAATGGACAGGTGGTCACATCCTTCACTTTGCGCACAATCTTGCTGACCGAACGCCCCGACCCAAGCATCGCCATGCGGGCACGCGAGCTTTCCCGACAACGCTATGGTCGCCCGCGCCAATCGGTCGAAGACGAAATCCAGGAAAGCCTGAAGTGGAAGGACTAATTCATGAATATGATGGAATCGAAAACACCTTGCTCCTCAGGATAGGTCGAGGATGCCATAATCTATCTGGAGCGGACTCAATATGCTAAAGCCAAAACTACAGCTGACACAACAGCCAAAACCAGAGCCAAAACCGGCGCCGAAGCCAAGTCGGCGACGCCCCTCCGACACCTTCCTCCAGACGCTCAGTACGAAGGAGGGCGCCGAACTGTTAGCGAAGGAACTGGAAAGCAATCCCCTGTTCCAAAACCTGCTTGCACAGGGACTCATCCGAAAAGTACGCTGGCAGGGAAGGTTTTTTCACTATGGCTTTTTAACAACACAAGGTGAACCACACGAGCCACCTTCCCCACCGTATGTTGGGGACTTCAGTGATATTGTTGAGATAGCCTCCCGCTTCGTCCATCGGCATAATCTAAGCCAAAAAGATTTTGAGACCTATGTTCTCAGCGGCGATTACAATGCCCAGCAAATTGCTGAACGGTTCGGTTGCTCCCTTGAAGAAGCGGACACCCTCCTCAACGCGATAATCCAACTGGAGATTATCGAGACCTTCAGCGAGCTAACGGCTCCGCCAACTGGGAGTGTTTCACCCCCTTCAGACCATGAAACAGTCGTGGCAGAGGTGGTTCTCGATGGAAAAGGACAGATCCAGCTGCTTTGGCACACTCAACGCCTCAATACCCGTTACCGAATCGACCATGAGCACCTCCAGGTCTGGCTAAAGATGCAGGGCGACTCGCCTGAACTCCGCGCAATCCTGCAAAAAGTGCTAGCGCTGAATGAGTACGCAGGCGCCATGAACGCTATTGTGCATACGGTCTGCGTTGCTCAAAGGGAGTTCTTACTTTCTGGCGACCCGCAGGATTTGCGTCCCCTGCCACAAGCGGAGGTTGCCCGCCTCACGGGGTATCACCGCTCAGTGGTCAGCCGCTTGATACGCGGGCAACTGATACAGACCCCACACGGGCGGTACCGCCTGCAATCGCTGATGCCGACCCGTAAGGCGGTTATCCAACGCCTTATCCAAACCCATCCTGAATGGTCCGATTCGCAGATAGCAACCTACTTACAACAACGGTTTGGAGGGAGGCTCTCACGGCGGGCGGTGAATTACCATCGGCAATCGAGTGCAGGGACGAAGTGAACAGGGTAGAATCGTACCAACCGCAGAGACGCAGAGGGCGCAGAGAAAAAGCGCGAGAAGTGCCCTACGGTAAGTCTTACCGCGTGTAGCCCTCCTTCGGAAGGGGGGACGAAGCGGCGAGAGGGGCATAAATAGGCATTCAATCTCGGTGTCCTCTGCGTCTCGGCGGTGAAAAAGAAATCATGAAACGACTCCTGATTGTAGATGATGTGGAGGATTACCTGCGTGCCCTGGAACGCGCACTGAGCGGGGAATGGAGCATTCTTTCGGCTCGCTCTTTGGAGGAGGCGAAACAGCAACTGAGCACCCAAACGGTGGACATCGCGCTGATAGATGTCCGCCTTTCCGAAACCGAACCGCACAACCAAGACGGTATACTCTTGCTCAAGTGGTTGCGAGAGCGTAATCCCAACTTACCGGTGGTCATGATGAGCGCGTACCGAGACTTCGATGCGGCTGTAGAGGCACTCAACCTGGGCGCCAACCACTTCCTGAAAAAACCGATTGACCTGAGGGAGCTAAAACAACTACTGCGCTCCCTTGCCACGCCTCCGCGGTAAAACGCAAAGGCGCAAAGAACGCAGAGGGGACAAGGGCAACAAGTTAATCTCTTAATCTCTGTGTCCTCTGCGTCTCTGCGGTGAAAGGTTGGAAAACGATGCTCTGGCAACTAATCGCGAACGGTCTGGTGAACGGGTGCCTATATGCCCTGATGGCGATGGGCTTCGCCCTGATTTACAACACCACGCGCATCTTTCATGTGGCGCATGGGGCGATTTATACTGCGTCGGCTTATCTATGCTATCTCTTTCTCGTTCGGTGGCACTGGGGGCTTGTTCCCGCCATTCTGACCGCGCTGATTCTAACCGCTCTGATGGGGATGATGACCGAGAAGCTCATCTACGCGCCCTTAGAGCGCAAGAAAGCCTCCCTTCTGATCGCGCTCCTGAGTTCTTTAGGGCTGTATGTCGCGCTGGTGAACCTAATCGCGATGATATTCGGCAACGAAACGCAGATCCTGCGCCCTGGTGTGGAAAAGACCTATCAGTGGGGTTCGATAATTCTGACCCGCATTCAAGTGGCTCAGGTCATTACGGCGTTGGTGGTCCTGCCGCTGATTGTGCTCTGGCTGAAGTTCTCTCGGACGGGGAAGGTTATCCGTGCGGTGCGGGATCATCCGACCTTGGCGATGGTGTTGGGGGTTCCTCTAAGCAGGGTGCGCTTGCTGGTGTTCGCGCTGGGTTCGGCTCTGGCGGGCGGCGCCGCGATTCTGTCGGCTCTGGATGTGGGCTTTGATCCCCATATCGGCATGCCCGCCTTGCTCATCGCCGCAGTTGCCCTCATCGTGGGAGGAGTCGGCACTTTTGAGGGACCCGTGGTGGGCGCGTTCCTGCTCGGCATCCTGCAAAGTCTCATCATCTGGCAAGTGTCCGCCCGCTGGACCGATGCCATCACCTTCGGCGTGCTCATCTTCTTTCTGCTTTTCCGCCCCCAGGGACTGGTCGGCAAGCGCCGCCGAATTGAGGAGGGTGCCTTATGAACTATCTCTGGCACATTCTGGTGATGATCAATCTCTACGCAATATTGGCGATGTCGCTCAATCTGGTCACGGGCTACACGGGGTTGCTCTCGCTCTGCCACGCTGCGTTTTACGGGATTGGAGCCTACACGACCACCCTGTTGATGATGAACGCGGGCTGGGGCTTCCTCCCCGCCCTGTTAGCCGCCATCGGGTTGACCGCCGCGCTCTCGTTGATCATTGCGGTGCCCTCCCTGCGCCTGAAGGGCGACTACTTCGTGCTGGCAACTCTGGGCTTTCAAATTATTGTGTTCACCATCCTTTACAACTGGGTAGACCTCACAAGGGGTCCCTACGGTATCCCCGGCATCCCCATTCCGAAAGTGTTTGGGGTGGAGATTAGTTCGGTCTTTCTCTATTTCCTGTTCAGCGGGGCGCTGGCGGGGGCTTGCGAGCTGTTGCTCTGGGCGTTGACCAATTCGCCGTTTGGGCGGGTGCTGAAGGCAATACGGGAAGACGAGATAGCCGCTGCCGCGCTGGGCAAAAATGTGCCCCTGCTCAAGGTCACCGCGTTCGCCATCGGAGCCGCCTTCGCCGCGGTGCCCGGCGGGCTTTTCGCGGGCTATATGCGCTACATCGACCCCACCAGTTTCACCCTGATGGAATCGATTTTTATCCTCTCTATCGTGGTCATTGGGGGCGCAGGCAATATGATTGGACCTATCATCGGCGCGGTGTTCATGGTGGTCTTGCCAGAAGCCCTGCGCTTCCTGCATATCCCCGACGCCATCGCCGCCAACCTGCGCCAGATTATCTATGGCTTGCTCCTCATCATCCTCATGCGCTTCCGACCACAGGGGATTCGGGGAGAATATGGGTTTGATTGATTCACCGCAGAGGCGCAGAGGGCGCGGAGGAACAATCTCACCCTTTGAGGTAAAGAAGAGAGAGGGAAGGAGGCTATATGAGAATTAATGAGCTTACCCAAGCCATCATCGGAGCGGCGATAGAGGTTCATCGCGTTCTCGGACCAGGCTTGCTGGAATCGGCTTACGAGGAGTGTCTATGCCACGAGTTATCCTTGCGAGGGATCCCATTCAGTCGCCAACAGCCGCTGCCTGTGGAATATAAGAGCATCCAGCTGGAGTGTGGCTACCGCCTCGATGCGGTGAAAAATAAAAAATGGGAAACATCACGATTGAGTGTCGGAATTTGACCAAGACCTTCGGCGGATTGCACGCCGTCGAGGATGTCTCCGTGTCGTTCGAAGCGGGCAAGATTACTGCCCTGATAGGACCCAACGGGGCGGGCAAAACCACCCTGTTCCACTTGCTCACGGGCGTGCTCCGCCCCGAGCGCGGCGAAATCTGGTATCGAGAACGACGAATCGACGGCTTGCCCCCCTGGCGCATCGCCCAGATGGGCATCGGACGCCTCTTCCAAGATGTGCGCGTGTTCGATAAACTGACCGCGCTGGAAAATGTGCTGGTCGCCTTCCGCAACCAACCAGGTGAGAATCCCCTCTGGTCTCTCCTGCGCCGCCCCACCGTCCTCCATACAGAGCGCACCCTCACCGAAGAAGCCCTTCGCTGGCTCCAATTCGTGGGCTTGGACGAACTCCAATCGGCACGCGCCGAAGAACTCTCCTACGGTCAACAGAAATTGCTGGCAATAGCACGCCTACTCAGCGCAGGAGCCGATGTCTTCCTGTTAGATGAGCCAACCGCTGGCGTCAACCCAGAAATGATACGCACCCTGCTCGCACTCATCAAACGGCTCGCACACGAAGGCAAAACGGTCGTGGTCATCGAACATAACATGAGCGTGGTGCTTGAAATCGCCGACTGGGTATACTTTATGGACGAAGGCGAAATCGTCGCCTTCGGCTTGCCCGACGAGGTGCTGGGCGACCACACCGTGCGAGCCGCCTATCTGGGATTATGAAGACCCAACTTTCCTGTCATTCAGGCACTCTGCAACTGCCTGAACAACCAACGAAACTGATACGCCAGCACCCCACACAATACCTTCAACTC